>JACCDP010697966.1_pt1 | contig 16102 bp, 18 predicted proteins | sample 7445841 | NCBI WGS metagenome assembly JACCDP01 (sample SAMN15323441, study PRJNA562643) | freshwater metagenome | isolation source: river surface water | place: USA:Blue River Watershed | collected 2017-08-17 | reverse complement strand
TGTTATACATCTACCAAGGCCTTCATTTACGTTTCCCATTGTAAACCAAGAGGGACCGGCCGCGCAGCGGCGCCTTTATTCTTTCTCTTTTTTCAGGATTTTCGAGATCGAGAAATTTTAAAGCAACAAGTACAACTCGGCACTCAGGCCAAACTAATTTAAAGTAAATCATTCTTCGATTGTCCTTGACGATTTCATTAACGCTAATCCCGAAGTCCGAAATATTTTCGTGTATAAAAAGTGTGCAAATGCACCTCATGACTTACAGCTTAGCGCTATGGTTCAAAATTCATAACATTAAAATAACTGCGGTCATCGCTTATTTTACAGTGATTAAAACCAATAAACTGTCAGGAATGTATTTACATTAATAGCTCAGTCATCTCAGTAATGTATGTAATTCCATCAATAGTGCAAGCTGGTGCAAGTAAAAATAATTCTTTTTAAAAATCGGATTCGAGGTATTCTTGAAGAAAAATTCAAGAAAAAGTCAAGAAAAAAGAAAAAGCAAAGAAATTAGTAAACAGTTACTAGATAATAAAAAGCTAGTAGTTCCGTAGGAGGAAAACCGGTCATCCTTCTGACGCCACCGGCAGTTGATTGTTTCCTCTGGTTCTCTCTTTTTATACTCTCATGTGATGGTGTGCACGTAGCTGAAGGAAAAAGACGGCTGTTCTTGAGTTTGTTCTCCAGAAGACTGCAAGTCGGTAACCAGTAACGTCTTAGCCTCCTTTCCAGGTTGAATTCTTGGGTGGCTTTTCGGATTTTTATTTTATCATGAAGGTGCTTTTACTCTGTTTAGTTGTTGTGTGTGCTTCACCTGTTCTGCCTTTTTCTACGATTAAAGGTGAGTAATAAACAAAATAAAAATTCCGCTATTGCCGTCTTTACTCTTGAAATAGTTTTACGATTGCCGTAAGTCATAACAAAGAACCGCAATATTACATCTCCGCTGATGCTGTAGTTTTCTTTAACTGTTCTCCAATTATACGCTGAACTTTAATATCCTTTTTTCTTCCTGAGTTATTTGCTACGATTGACAAAGAGCGTATAATTTCTCGCGTTATGGGTGAGATATTTTCAGAATTTGAAAGTGAGTAAATGTTTTTTTTTTTCAGTAGAAAATACTGAAGATATTTCGACTACTTTAACCAATAAAGTAACTTCAGTGGTTAATAAAGAAAATGAAGAGATCAAACAGATGATGGTTGGTCAACTGACCGAGACTACTACAGAAGAAATTTCCATTCCGGCTTTCAATAGAAAGCAGGGGTGGAACAAAAGAAGACCAAGCAAACGACCGAACAATCGGTTCAACCAACTAAATCAAAGAGGTTAGTTAAATAAGAGGTTAACTAACTTAACTTAACTAACAGGCCTACTAACATAACTTTTAGTAAGCTATATAACTTTAAGTATAACAACTGTAGGTCATGAGATTTAGCGGATTTAATAGCCTACAAATATTTTCTGCAAATTGTTGATGCACATGTAGGCAAATTAATCAATGGGCGGAAACGTCGCCCACTAAATGAAAAGAAAGGATTCAACAAAAAGACGAATGGACCCATTCCTGCCATTCGGTACTTGGCTCGTTCGCCTCACACAGATCAGTTGAATAAGGCCCTAGATGAAATGCTTACCTTTTTGTCGCAAACTCTGACCAGCGATAATTCATCACTTTCTATGAGATTAAAGTAAGTCACAAGAATTAAAATGATAATTGTGTTGCTTTTTACGTAATAAAGCATTGTTAATTTTTTGTAGTGACTTCCAAGAGAATATGGAATTTAATCCATGGGAGTTTATTGAGCTTAAAAAATCGGAAGCTGTTGAATCGGTGAGCGACGAGAGAAAACGTTCAACGAGAGCTTTAAGTGACTTCGAAGAAGAAACAGCTGAAGCCGACCCAAACTACACAAGCGATACTAACAATAAAAGCAATATGGACGACGATGAAGAAGATGATCTAAATCCGGAAGAGGATCAAAAGTTTGCTTCAAGCATTTCATGGCAATCATCCGAATTAGAAAGTATCACTGAAAATCTAACGAATGTCTACGATTCTTCTGTGACCACAAAAAGTGAGCATGATAAAGATGGAATTGATGGAGCAACGGAAATTAACGGTACTCAACCACTGAATGGCAAGCGAATTTACCTTACTCAACAGCCATCACTTGTTCCGCTGGGAGACGGTACTGTCGAGTATAACCTCCGGTTACTGAGCGCAAAAGATTTGCAACAAAGGAAACTCAAATTCCCTAAAGAACATTCACACAGACTACAGTTAGTCATCATGTGTGCAGTAATGGATGACCAGTATTAATCATAAATTTTCTTTTGTAATATAGGGAGGATGATCGTCGGACGACTAGGAGAATGCAGAATAAAAGGAAGCGAGGCCCGGGACGACGTTTTTCACGCAGGCCTTACGCCCAGATGGAAGGCATTGGGCTGATTCGGAGAAGCGGTGACGTTATGATCGGAAAACAGGGGAACTCTACCACTCATTTAATTGATACTGAATTACAAATTGGCCCACTTCAGTTTATTATGGATAAAAGAGCGGGTTTTCCTCTTCAGCTATCTCGTGTCTCGTCTCCTCCTCTAATAGCTCGATTACGTCTAACGGTTTGTAATCATCCACTTCATTATGCTAAATGTTTCTATAAAGAGAGAATATTTTTCAGGAATCTGAAGGAAAATTGGTAGCCGCACAGTTGAAACCTAAGAAAATTCGACCGAATGATCCGTTGGTTACCCTCCGTTTAAGAGAAGACGGCAGAATGCCCACTCATGTCGAGACGGCGCGTCTTGTGAGCTATCTTAGCCAGGAGATGACAAAAAGTTGGAATTCGGGATACCTTCTTCGCAGGATCAAGCGGCAGTTTAAAAAACTATACATGGACGAAAAAGGTGACGAGAGAAGCGATTTTAATTTTGAAGAGGCTTGGAAGCTTGTTCAAAGTTTGGCGGCAGCTCATTTTGGTCAGCAGTCAATAGCATCCCCTCCCCCAATAAACAGTAATGTTAAGACCTTATCGGTATCTTAACCATGTTCTAAATTAAGCAAGACACTTCACACACAATTAAATTTCAAAACTTTGTTTCATTTAACACAAATTTTACCAAGTAAGTTTATACATTATTACATTGTCTTTATCATTCTGCGTTCTGCCAACCTAGAATACACGACCATATTGATTGATATTTCTATTGCTTTATGAAACGCATTTTTTTTTGCTGAATGCTGAGTTCTAATAATTAAAGGCATCACTGTCGGATCGAAATCATCTGATGTATGAGGAGAACGACTTTTTTGTGACTTTTTCACGCTGTTTTAAATGTACATCCCTCAAATAAGTTCCCAAACCCAAACCCAGTCAGTCAGAAAGTTTTGACTCTTGTGAAAATTACCATATCGGGAGACAAATTGATTTTGTCGAGCTATTTTTCAGCAGTGAAATGTAAAATTCACATTTGTTGTAAACTGCTGAATTTGGCGGCAAAGTATTTTAGCCATAAAAAGGTTGGCGCTAGCAAAGCAACTAACGCCGTAGTGGCTGTCAAGGAATTATATATGCAGAAACAGAGGTGAACTGGCTTCCGCTATTCAATTTAACATCTCTTACAACTTATACGCATACTTTTACTTCAACACATCTAATCTGATTGTGAAAAAGTGAGCAAGTAAGCATCTACATCTACTGTATCGGGAGAAGACTTACGCGTGACGAAAGGCGGCGCTGGTAACAGTAGTTGTTTTTAAGCTTCGTCTGGATTCGTCCATTTAAGCCGATTGTTTTTCTTTTCCGCCAGTTTCAAGCAGACTACACGCTCCGCGCTCACTCACCAATTGGTTTTCCCGCCAAACTCGTGGTCTTGGTGGTTAATATACATTGATTAGCTGACATAATCTTTTATTCGGTAATTCTTGATATCTACAGTACCTTTTAAAATTTTTAGAAAGGGAAGTAGAGGAATGCTCAAGGCTCTTGATTCTGGAACATCATCCGAGTCTGAAACAGATACACCTAAATTTATCTCGAAAGATTCAGATTCTTCAAGTTACCCATCTCCAAGTAAATTGAAAATGGCCTCACCATTTATCAGTGAAAGTTCCAATTCTAGTTCAGACATACCTTTGAGTAACTTGATGTCAAAGATGACAAAAGTTTCTCCTGCAAGTAAAAAGAGCCCCATGAAGCAATCTTCCCAAGTAACACCATTCATAGAAGAAAACTCAAATTCCAGTTCCGATGTACTTTTGAGTAGATTGGTGCCAAAGAATAAAGGGAAAGTTTCTCCTGAAAAGAAAAATAGTCCTGTGAAGCAATTGTCTAAAGCCACACTGTGTGTTGATGAAAGTTCAAATTCCAGTTCTGATGTACCCTTGGTTATGTTCATGCCAGTAAAGATGAAGATCAATGATTCTCCAACGAAAAAGAGTAAACTGCAGTTAAATTCCCCTCAGACAAAAAGCACAAAAAAAGTTGAACTTGCTGACAAAGAAGCTCACAGGAAGAAAAAAGTAGAAAAAATCCTGTTATCAGATTCTGAAAGTGACTCATTGGCTTCACCTAGTAAAAGTTCAAAACAAAAGAAGAAATTGCAAATCATCAATGAAAACTCAAGCTCTAGTGATGTTCCACTAAGCATGTTTATAAAAGCTGTGCCAAGCCATAAAGGGCATCAACCAGAAAAGAAGAATGAGACCATAGAAAAAAAGACTATGACTAGAAAAATTGACATGAACAAAAAGAAAAAATTCCTGCATGAATCTGATGATTCAAGTTCCTCTGTAAAATCCCAGTCAACTGTACCTCTTGAACAAGATGACACTGATTCTGAATCAAACAATGTGTTGCTGTGTGCCAAGCCAAAGAGCAAAGGGAAGGAAAATGCGTCGCATAAAGAATCAAACAAGCAAATCAAACTTAAAAGGAAAAGAAGCAGCGATTCTAGCAGCGACCAGTTGCCGTTGTACAAAACCAAGAAGAGAAAGGGAATATCTTCCGATAGTGAATCAGACAACATTTTTAACCTTAAGGACTCGACTAAAATTTCATCCATAGACATCAGTAATTCTGAGGGCGAAGACGACTCGGCGGCATCAAAGACCAATCCAACCAAGATAAAGAACGAAAAGTCAGTTCAAGCTTCGAGTAAAAAGAAACTTTGTGCTAGGAGGAGTTCCATGTCCTCTGACGACGAAGACAGCAAACCGATGATTTTGCAAAAAAAAAAAAAAAATTCCGTCAACAAATCGAAACCTGGTCCTGGAAGCAGTAAGAAAAAATCTAATTCAGCTAGCAGTAAGAAGTCGGTTTCCTCATGTGATGAAGAAGAAAATATTCTTTTACTCACTAAAAAGGAGCCTATCAATGATCACAACAGCAGCAAACTTTCAGAGGGTAAAACTAAGAAGTTGGATGCAAGTGACATTCTCGAAAAACTTGAATATTCGTCTTCCCAAAGCGAATCGAGTAGCTCTTCGACAGAAGACAGTGAAGAAGACATACGTCATGTTGCTGACAAGAAATTAGTGCTATCGAAGTCGCCCTCCGACAGTAGCGAAGATTCTGAGATTTCTCAAAAGCAAAATGGAATAACGCCACAGAAAAAGTTCTCAAATGTAACGAAGAAAACTTCTGAAAGTGAAAGTGATTCCGATGATGGTGCCAGCTACAAGTCAAAGACAGCCGGGACCGTCCGATCCGATACTAAAGCCTCAACATCCTCGTCCTCTTCTAGCGAGGAGGAGTCTGAAATTGTTCCGGAAAAAAAGAAAAAAGGAACGAAAAAGACTGAAAAAAGTGGTAAGAGTAATTTTAAGAAGGAAGAAAAGAAAAAACCTGGAGATAACCCACGCATCATAAAGCTTCAGCGCTACCTCAAAGAAGCAGGTTAGTAAGTCATATCATCATGCTCACCAGTACCAAAAAATAGTTTTTTCACAGGAATTCGAGTAAAAAATTACAAGATCCTATGGGTGGATTGCAAAAACGATAAGGCACGCGCCGAGAAACTTATGGATTTACTTCGTGAACGAGGGTTGAAAGGAAAGCCGTCTGTTACTGAATGTCGTAAAATCAAGAAGAAATATGAGACAGAAAAGGAAGTTTCCGAACTCAATACCTCAAACATCATTACTTCAAAGGGTTTGTGTTTGATAGTATACTTAATGTTTCTAGCTTTGGGTAGGTTTTTAATCTTGGTAAGTTTTCTTATTTTCTAAACTAGGGCGATCTCGCCGCGGCGCAGAAAGAAACAAACAACAAGAATCCATTCACAAACCTTCGCCAACAAAGAACGAAACTCCATCAAAATCGCCCCCAGAATTTAAGAAAATGTTTGGAAGATTGCGAAACATTATTGATAGTGAGGAATCAGATTAAACTGAATCTTGCCAACTATTTTAGTGAATCCATTTTAATTATCAATGTCTTTTAATAAGGTTTTCATTTCGTATTTTATAACCCAGTCGTACTTCGGATGAACTAAAAGGGTTTCTGTTGTAACTCATGCAATCAATAGCCTACTTTTTATTTGTTTCAAAATGGATTGTATTCTGCTGCGTTTGCCGTTTTAACTGTTCCCATTCATTATACAGTACGTATATGTCCTAATAAAGATGTTTGCCCGAAAAAGAGTTCCCTCGAGTTTAACTGATGCAATCAGTAAAGGATCGAATTACACATTGGTTAGTAATGTGCATTAAAGTAAATCATCGAATGTGTTGGGTTTCGAACCCCTGAACAATTTTTTTAGAATTACGTAAAACGGTGTGATTGTATTTAATTATATAGTACTGTATATTCTACTCGATAGTTTACTTACACATATTTCTCTCACATTATCAACACAAATGTTCTGGTAATAAATTTGAATTGAATGGTCACATAATAATGCAGCAGCAGCCTTGGGTAAATTCATCCCTTGGGGCGGTGTAGGTACTCGGAAGTGGGTAGCTCGAAGCTAGACGGCTTTGTTGCAATAGCTGGCCATTCAGGTTCTCTATTTCTGATCTTCTGGTATTTAGTTCGCTTCGCAAACGGACATTTTCGTTATTGATTTGTCTTATGGTTTGGGTATTAGACTCTATGACCAATTTCATCTGTCTTATCTCCTGTTGGAGAGAACATAGTTGTTGTGAATTAGCCTTCGTGTTATTATGGATGTTAGTAGGAGTAGGTTTTAGACGCTCCATGTAGATCTCTTTAATTGTAGCATTCTCTTCTTTCAAGATTAGTATCGTCTCTTCCAGCTGACGAATTTGTTGTTCTTTGGCTTCATGGCTATTGTTTCCCTCAAAAATGTCATTTGGTTTGCGTTTAGAATATTGTTGAGAAAGAACGCGACCAATTTTTAATTTCGGATCGTAGGGTTGATTTCTGGTGGAATTCCACCCGTGACCACTAACTGCGTTGAACTGTTAAGAGAAATAAAGACTTCAAATCAAATTGTAAAGAGACGAAGAAAGATTTCGTACATGAGACCACGCATGAGGAGCGTGAATTACGGCGCAGTTGTAACGATAGGCCTGGCACAACCTTTGAAATGAAAATTTAATCAAATTATTAAATTGAATAATTGAAAGGACAACCTTTCGTCCTGGTGAATCAGCTTTTGAATTTCACGATCAGCCAAACACTGAATAAGGAAATTGCGCGTGTTCTCACGTAGCTGAAGTAGAGATTCCAACTTAACATCTTCAGTAATTTTGCTTTTAGCCGTTTCAAGTTCTACACTAGTCAACATGACGACAAAATGTGATCTAACTATTGCGATGAACAAGTGTTGAAATTTTGCTGCATTTTCCGTTTTATGCTGTAGCGTTAGCACCAAATCTACCGTATTGTTAACTAGACTAAGATAAGAAACGTCTATCGATGAACCAAGATAAGTTCTTTTTTTTAGCAGCAAAGTTTGATATAGTAAATATATGAATTTTGGTTTAGCGGCACCGTAGTAGTATATCCAAGATTTGAAATCGAAGATTGAAATCGAACCCATCCCCTACTACAACGGAATGCCCCGACCCCGTGAGTTGCTACGTGAGGTACAAGCGAGCGTTACATGCTGCAAGTGTCCGTGTTTATGCCAATCTTTCATTGCGGTGCTCCTAGTAAAAAATGGAAAGATTTAACTGATTTCAGGAAGGAAAGATACAGTATCAACTTATGTAGTCAAGGCAGCTGTCAACAATAACTACTATGATTGCTTGGTTTTTACTATGTATTGCTTAAGTCCCCGCAAATTTGCTGAACGCACCAAATCAGCTGCGCGTCCATCTCAACTGTAAGTGTAATAGGAATAGTTTGGACAATCGAATGAATCATTTGTTGATACTTGCCGCCCAATGTGCAATAGTAGCTTTGGCACTTTCAATTTGGACTAGGAGGCGGGGCATTCCCTTCGTTATAGTAGGGAATGGGATTTATTCAATTTTCAAATCTTATTGGCTCGATCGATTCATAAAAGCTTGCGAAATCTTGGGTGTAACCCGATGTTGAGCTTGTGACCCATCCACTTCCCGTATTAGACGGAAGGCAATTCTTTTCGAAGTATTCTCAATGAGTTTAAAGTTTAAAAAACCACCCCTTACGTAAAATGATTTAAGAATTGTTTTTCATTTGCTTATTGCTAGCTTTTATTTTTGCGATAATAATTATCCAACAACTTCCGCGATTGACACCGTATCAGAAAGCTCATTCTTCCTGCTAGAATAAAGGAAAATTGTATAATTCTGAAATGTTAAATATATATTAGGAAGCGTATTGTCGTTTTTTTTTTTTTAATAAATCGTTAAGACTATTGGAGTGGCACGCCCTATATATTACTGTTCGGTATTTAGTCATTCCGGCCCCAAAAATCGTTTGCCCTTCGGACTACCTCCCTAATTCCCAATTGAAACTACTCGTCTTTTTTGGCTTGATTTGGTACATCTTAAATTAATTTGAGACCGGAAAAGTTGGGGCCGAATGGTATGACAAGAGAACCATTCCGGCCCCGATTAAAAAAAAAAAAAATTTGGGCCGAAACGTCAGACAATCCAGACACCTAATGTAAACTCCATAATGTTAACTCGTACTAGTAAACATTACTTGGCTGTGACATTGAGATATCGGAAAATGCATTAGTGGTCACCATCAGTACCACAGAAAAGATTTGCACTATCAGTTACCGCCCGACTTTTGCTCCTTACTTAATCAGACTCTATAAATGCGGTTTACCTTTTTTAAGTTACTGGAGAGTTAGGTAATCTAAATTATGGCTAGGGAAAAAATTCTTAAAAAATTGAAATTTGTACGTGAGGATTCACATAGCCCCGCCCATAAAAGGCGTTTCCCTCAGTTTACTATGACTACCATTCCTTCTTTAAAAAAGGAAGTTGGATGTGCCTACAGCAAATGGGTTGACAGATTGGAACTGTGGCTGTCAGCTGTTTAAAAGACGACAGGGATGTTAATATATATGTTTTGCACCGTCTTCAAGTGTGAAAATCAAACGAACTGATGTGTAAGGCAATCAAACACCATTCTTCCAGGAATCATATACACTCCTGTACTTGTGTCTGTGTTTTAATCAGCCTTTGATTCTGTGCAAATCCGAGTCCTCGTTATTGTCTCGTGTTGTATTACTAGTTTGTCTCCGTGTATGCAAACAGCCGGAGGGAGTGTTCCATTTTCATCCTATTTTGAGTCATCTATATAATCCATAAAGTAGTGCCATGTCCCTAATGCAATTAAATGAAGTAGATGGAGCGGGACTGCTCCCAGAAATGGAAAACATAATATGTCAATTGGAGAGAGGTACTGCTGTAACAAAATTCTTCCAGAAGAAAAGTCCTGAAAGGAGGGTTCTGTCTGTCAAAAGGGAGACCCGTCAGGTTGTTTGGTACAAACCAATGAGCAAAAGAAATGTCTATGAAGGATCTGGTAAATCATTATTTTTTCCATCATATATTCTATAAACTATATAATTGTGTGATTTGTTTTATTTGTAGCCTCATCTTTATGTTTTAATTTAATCCTATTTTATATTTTACTATCCATTTGATTTATTTAAACAGTTTAATTCTCATATTCTCTATATTTTTTCAGTTGATTTGAGAGAAGTTAAGGAAGTAAGACCTGGCAGAAATTCGCGGGATTTTGAACGATGGCCAGACGATGCCCGAAAATTCGACGAAAATCGATGTTATGTAGTTTTTTACGGCCAAGATTTTTGCTTAAAAACTCTTTCTATTTGTGGTATTAAGGTCATCTTTCTTTAAAATTTTTAATTATTGTTAGCTATTATATACTTTCTTTTTAGCGCTTTCGAAATCTGAGTGCGATCTTTGGGTGAAGGGACTACGATATTTGTCCCGTGACACACTCACATCCTCGTACCCATTGCAGATGGAGCGATGGCTATGGAAGGAATTTTGCAATATGACTACCGACAGAACAACTGTGACGTTGAAAGATGTCAAAGCGTTTTTGCCACAAGTAAACTGCCAAATGACCAAACCTCGACTTAAAGAAGCTTTTCATGAAGTAGACGCTCGAAGACTAGGCGAGCTGTCGTTTGATGAATTTGCATCTCTTTACCATATTCTCATCTACGACGAAAACGTACAGAAACAGTTGTGATTTCATGCACGATCAAGTTGACTTTTTTAAATTCTTGATTGTGTGTCTCAGGTTTATCACTCCTTCTTCCAGAAGTATTCTACCGATGGCAAGATAATAAGCTTGGAAGACTTTCAAGCATTTACTATACAACAAGGTGACACAGCATTAGAAAGTGATGTTGCGACAACATTTATGAGAGATTTTGTTCGAGATCCACGACGTAACGTCGAGGCCGCCTACTTCACACCAAAAGAGGTTAGAAATTTGAGGAATTTCTACACTTATAATTTACTGGATTGAAATTTCTGTTATTATACAAATACTATTTTTATTATTTACCTACAGTTTATGAGTTACCTCTTTTCACATCATAACGAGCTTTGGGATTCTCAACACAATGTTGTCAATCAGGACATGACCCACCCAATATCTCATTATTGGATTGCGTCCTCTCATAACACGTAAAACGGCAGTATTTACCGCTAACAGTTGTGAATATTGTATACCGTTTCTTTTTCCCGCTAATCTTTTTCCGAATATTTTCTCGTTTCTTAGGTACTTGACTGGTGACCAGTTTTCTAGTATTTCCAGTGTCGAAGCATACGCACGTTGCTTAAATCAAGGTAAAATAAAATTTAATAATGTCAACTAATTTCAAGCCGGTCACGTCATAGTTACATTTATTAATTAATTGGTTGAATGCAGGTTGTAGGTGTATTGAGCTGGACTGCTGGGACGGACCAGACGGAATGCCATTTATCTACCATGGGCATACCATTACAAGCAAGATTCGCTTTCTCGACGTTGTTAAAACGATAAAGGAGCATGCCTTTACCACTTCTAGTTACCCAGTCATTTTGTCAATCGAAGATCATTGTTCTCTACCACAGCAAAGAAAGATGGCCAAAATCTTTGAGGAAATTTTTGGTTCAATGTTGCTAACAATGCCCATTGAAAAGAACGAGTTTGTTATGCCCTCGCCTGAAGCATTACGACGGAAAATTCTGCTAAAGCACAAAAAACTACCTGAAGGCGCAGCTTTTGTTTCCGTGGACGAATCAGTTTCAACTGTGAATCGACCCGATGATTGTAGTAGTAAGTTGTTTTTTGAGTGCACACCTCCATACCATTGTCATTCATTACATAATCTTTAAATTTGTAGTCAGGGATCTGGATCTCTCTAACTCAGAAAAAAATGGCGTATTGTATTTAGAAGATAAACTAGAGAGAGAATGGGTCTCGCACTTTTTCGTTCTAAGTGATGCCAAAATGTTCTACACAGAAGTTCATCCGGAAGAAAGCGAGCCGGAAGAAGCCAACGAAGAAGATTCTGATAATTCTCAACAAACATTGCGAGAGGTATTACCAATATCTAAAGTAATTATTGATAAAGAATTCATCCATTTTCATTTTAGGGTGTTCCCGAATACGAGTTGCATTTCGGAGAAGAGTGGTTTCATGGAAGACTTGCAGGCGGTCGAACAAGGGCAGAAGAACTTTTGCAGCAGCACGGGCCCGCTCTAGGCGATGGGGCTTTTCTTGTTCGGAAGAGTGGTAACTTTGTTGGTGACTTTTCTTTGTCATTTTGGTAAGTTGGCTTGCACCGCTCGTCTTACCTTATCCTTTTACATGATTCTTTTTGTCTTTTAACATTTTATCGAAAAAAGGCGTCAGGACAAGGTCTATCATTGCCATATCCGAACCAGGCAAGAGTGGGGAAGAACGAAATATTATCTGATAGAACCCAACTACTACGACAGTTTGTACAGTTTAGTTGTTCACTACAAAACTCTTCCCCTTCGAAGTCCGGTAGGTTCAAAGAAACACTTCCATGTCGTCGGTCACTTACTCAGAGCATGTATAACCACAGGGTTTCAGTATCGTTTTGAACAAACCCGTTCCCCAGCCTTGTACGCATGAAAGTAAGGATTGGTATCACCCAACGACAGTGCGAGCAAAAGCGGAAGAACTACTTCGATGGATTCCAAAAGACGGTGCTTTCCTTGTTAGGCCCAGTGAACGGGAGTTGAACACATTTTCCATTTCATTCAGGTGATTTCCAAACCTTTATTTTTCAATTTAAAAGTTTATGTACGATGTATTTATGATATTTAACAGGGCCGAAGGAAAAATTAAACACTGCCGCATAAAGCAAGAGGGCCGTCTGTACATAATTGGAACAGCCCAATTTGAAAGCCTCATTGATTTGGTTAGCTACTACGAAAAGAACCCACTTTACCGAAAAGTACGCCTTCGCTTTCCTGTGACAGAAGAAGTAGTTCGTCAACGTGGAGTGGTAAGTCACTTTTTGCTTTCGTCTTGGTAGATAGAGCAAGAACGGCAAAGTTTTAAAGTCAAATTTCTTTCGTATATGTTCAAAAGAGAGTTTATAAGCGAAGAGCACACCGTAGTTTCTTACTGTTTTTAGTCTCCATTATTAAGATCATCATCATCAAGATCATATTTACCAGTCGTATCGTTTTATTTATTTTTTGTTTTGAAGATTTGGTTTCGGTAATGGCAGTTTGCTGACCGTAGCTCTGAATCCTTGATCATCAGCTGTATAGTTGACTTTACGTAACGTTCCGTCCGCGTCCACCAACATGTAGTAGCCTGTCACGATGCCATCGACTCGTTTTTCCTCATGGCTCTTGATGTCCCCGGTTTCTGAGTCGTTCACGCTGTACTTAAAGTTGTAATCGCCGTTGCTTTGACTCTAAATGTTTTTTTAGTAAAAAACAGTTGTGTTGTACGAGGATGCTAGGACGAAACGAAGTTACCTCAGTGTTTGGTTCAGATGAAATAATCTCCGGCAGAGATGGCATTGAATTAGCCGAACTTGACGCAGACTGCTGTGTCATCGTTACAGGTGATAAAGAAGATTCCGTAACTAGAGGTGAAACATCAGTTGGTGAGGTAGTGGTTGATGGAAACTTATTTTCCTCTTGAGTAAAGTCAATGGTGGGGCCAACAGGATTTATTAAAGTTGACGAGGTCATCGATGTTGCATTCAGTCGGTAAATCCCATTTGAAATTGTTGATGGGTGGAATTGGTTTAAGTAAGGCCAAAGAGCTAGCGGTAGTACAGAGCTTTCGGAGGGAGCACCGGGAGCTACAGGAATCGGCAAAGGCATTGACATTGGCATAGAAAAAGCCGGTTGCTTGGAAGCATTCAAATTACTGGGTAAACCCCCTGGAAACAAATAGAAAATGAAGAAGAAAAAACCCGGAAAACATGGAACATTTTAGGAACATTAGCGGGTATCGACCATGTACCTTACTAACCTGGAAGATAAATTAGTTGCCCATTAGGCCTCAACAGGAAGACGAGCTGGAAAGAGTAAAAAATATTTTACCATAAATGTGGAGGAATTTAGAAATCTTCGTCATACTCTTCTGATGGGAATAATAATCGATGAACCAGTAGAGTTTATGTAAGGCGCTTGCGGACGGGCATCGATCCCACTAGCAGCTATTAGAACAGTGATCAAAGTAAACTAAAAAAAAGAACATAAATCCTTAAAACAAATTTTCCCAGTAATTTCAACTACCATATTACCCATCGATTCATTTTTAAAAGTTGAAGACAAAAGCACAAAAATTTAGACTGACTACTGTCGTCTTACCGGACGTTTGCTTATATAGTTTTCATTTAAGGATAGCCATGACCCTGTCGACTCGTGTCGAGATTTAACTGGTATGCTTCGTTGTTGTGGCCCATCCGTTTGATTTCGTGGTGTAAATCCAAGATCAGTTTTTTTGGGGGAAACCCGTGTATTAGAAATCAACGCATCCGGCTATAGGATATAGGAACTTCTTTCCTGACATTCTTGCAAAATAATAACAAATCGTGATCACGCCGAACAAACAAAGCTTTGGGAATTTGTTATTAGCACATCGCTAGTTTGGCATGCCAATTACAAAGAATGACCTTGTTGGGGTCAAAAACCGAAAGTTAAAAGAAAATGATATAGATTTTTCAGATATATCTTTGGAAATGAAAATCGCCAAGTTTTCTTAAGAGTAGTTGAATTACGTTCATAGTAATTGGCGATATTTCTTACACTTTTATACTTGTTTGCAGAGTCCGCAAGATGGAGAAGACGGCAATACAAACTACATGGACCTAACGGGGGTAGTGAACTTGATCAAATTATCAGTATACTTCATTAATTCTCATGTGTAAATAGGTAACGGTGAAGGCTCTGTACGATTACCGCAGTCAACAGGAAGACGAACTTAGTTTTTGTAAACATGCTATAATCTACAATGTGAAGAAAGAGGACAACGGCTGGTGGCGGGGAGACTACGGAGGACGGCGTCAACTTCTCTTCCCTGCCAACTACACGCAAGAAATCGACACCCAAGAACTGCAAAACGAAAATGTAATAAGACTAAACTAATCATTTAAGAATGTTCGACGTGGAAGATTGTAGTTCGTAACTTGTCTTCTTCATAGTCCACAGATGTTATGCCGCTTGGTAGCTTGCAGAAAGGTAGCTACGATGTGGCAGGAGCAGTAGTGGAGCTAGTAGCGTTGCATTCTCCGGGTAGGTCTAATTCACCCACTGATTCCCTTACTAGGAATCCCTCGCATCGAAAACCTGCACCCGAATGGTTGTTGCGTGTTAAGTCACCCTCGCACACTGAGCCAATCGAATTAGGTGTCGAATCCAAAGAAGATGCAATGGATTGGTGCAGTACCATTAGGTATTGTTACCTAATTTCCTACTAGATTACAAAAAAACATAAAAACATGCGCATGAACGCGTTTTTTCTTAAGGAGCGTCGCTCAGCGGTGTAGCGACCGTGAGAATATGCATCGAGAGATTGAACTAACGTGGCGGATTGCTAAGGAGCTTTCGGATATTATCGTCTACTGTCGGGCTGTCACTTTTAATCAAGAAAGAATTCAGCGTGACGGAAGGAATCCAAATGAAATGTCCTCTTTTCCAGAACAGAAAGCTGAAAAATTGATGCTTCAAGAGCACAAATTCTTCCTTTGGTATCATCAGGTAAGTTGTTAAAAATAACAAGTATGTTTAGCTTGAATGAGATTTTAAAAATTTTTCGACAATGTTTTTAGGTTATGTTCAGCCGTGTCTATCCGAAGGGCCAACGGATTGATTCGAGCAATTATAATCCAGTTCCTTTTTGGAATGTTGGCTGTCAAATGGCCGCCTTAAATTACCAGACTCCCGGTTTGTGATAATTTTCCCACCAGCTTATTTTACACAGCCTCACGCTTATTTCCAAATATAGACAAAAGTATGCAAGTCAACGAAGGCAAATTTTTACAAAACGGCAAGTGCGGCTATGTTTTAAAGCCAAACTTCATGCTTAAGAACTCCGATATAAACTCTGTTTCCACTTCAGTCGAAGAGGATCCTGTTATTGTTGTCGTTAAGGTAATGTTTTGTAACGTAAGGTCCATCCGCAATTTAATCAATGATTTATATTCAGGTCATTGCCGCCCG
>JACCDP011338385.1_pt1 | contig 16103 bp, 19 predicted proteins | sample 7445841 | NCBI WGS metagenome assembly JACCDP01 (sample SAMN15323441, study PRJNA562643) | freshwater metagenome | isolation source: river surface water | place: USA:Blue River Watershed | collected 2017-08-17 | reverse complement strand
TATCTTTAACAATTTTGCTTAGTTTAATTACTATTACATCTTCTACGATTTTTGCCATGGTAAATACTCCATTAATAGAGTATTTATCAAAATCAGTCTCGCTGCTCTACTTTATAGGTTTTCCCTAGGTATCTGTCAAAAGTCAGTCCCAACATAGTTTGGATAGATTCGGTATCATAATCTATAAAAAAGCTTGCTTCTAAGTAGTGTTTCTTCCAATTTTGCCCATCTCTCAACTCAAATGCCCATCTGCGTAATGCCCCGCAAGGATATACAGATTTTTCGTATGACTGTAAGAATTTTTGAATTTCGGTATGTAAATCAGAATTTTGCAATGACCTACATTTGAAGTATGTTCTATACTTATGTTTTGGATTATTGCGTTCTAATACGGAAGGGTCTCCCTCCAATTGTACTTCGGAATAATCAACATTTGTGTCAACATATTCTAAGGTTTGTAGTTTAGATAAATCATTGCCATAAACACTTATCATATCATAATCAACCCGAATAGTAATATCTTTACTTTGATTATTTCTCCAATGAATAAATTTATTTAATGGAATAGTATCTATTTTATCCGATCTTTGATTATGATAGAAGTATATACCTGATTGTTGTCTGTACGTAATAGTATTACGTAACTGTTCTTCAGTTTTGCAGTAACGAATAAGATGAAAATTAGGATTGCAAATAACCGCCCTATATTTGTATTTGTTGAAAAAGAGTTTAGTTTTTTTAACTACACGTAAATTATTCAACTGTAATCACTCCGTCATATCCTACAAATGCAGTAATTTTTGGCGTTACTGTAAATTCAATTTCTTCTCCATTCATTATAGCAAAGATATTTGCATTTTTCACGTTTTCAAATACAATCTTTTTAGATAATGGAACTCTAATTAATTCATCAATCTTACGTGCCAGTGGTCTAGCACCCATTTTGCTATCGTAGCCTTTTTCTGCAAGATAATCTACCACTGGTTCACTAAGGGTTAGTGTAATATCGTGAGCACTCTTTAGTGACTTTTTAAGATCCTCAGTGAACTTAACGACAATTTTCTTAATCGCAAGTGAATCTAATTTGTTAAACTTACAAACTAAATCAAGACGATTTCTAAACTCAGGCTTAAAAAACTCTTTCATTGCACGTTCATCTTCACCAGTTTTTTCTTGTGCGCCGAAGCCAATAGCATTACGTTCACTATCACTTGCACCCAAATTACTTGTCATGATAATGATACAATTTTTAGCGTTTACCTCTTTACCATTGCTTCCTGTCACACGACCTTCGTCAAGTAGTTGTAAGAAAATGTCAAACACTTCGTGATGTGCTTTTTCAACTTCGTCGAACAACATAATTGAATATGGGTTCTTGCTTAGGTCATTGATGAGTTTACCACCACCTAGATTACCTTCACCGTAGCCTACATAACCAGGAGGCGCGCCAATCAACTTAGCAACACTATGCTTCTCACCATATTCACTCATGTCATACTTAAGCAATGGCATGTCAAGATTCCTACTGAGAAGTTTAGCAAGTTCAGTTTTACCAGTACCAGTAGGACCTAAAAACAAGAAGCTGCCAACCGGTTTAGTTTCATTGTTGATACCTGCAAAGCTAACATAGATTCTTTCAAGAACCTTGTTTACAGCATCGTCTTGTCCATATAATTTATCCTTAACATTTTGTTCAAGGTTTTTGATTCTATCACTGAAGTCATTACTAAGTTTATCTGCAGGAACGCCTGTAAATCGTTCAACTTGTTCGTAGATAAGCTCCTTAGTGATTTCTGCTTCCTTGTTTTCTAATACACGTTGCTTAGCGCAGGCTGCATCAAGCAAGTCAATGCTTTTATCTGGATTCTTACGATCATGGATGTAACGTGAAGAACAATCAACACTTGCCTCAATTGCCTCCTCTGAGATTTTTACATTATGAAAATCATTTAGTCTTTGACTTAATCCACGCAAGATACGAATAGTGCTATCGTGACTTGGCTCATCAATACCAACACGATAGAATCTGCGCATCAATGCACGATCCTTCTCAAAGCTTTCGTAGTACTCTTCCCAAGTAGTGCTTGCAATAATCTTTAATGTACCCTTAGTAATTGCAGGCTTAATCATGCTTGCAAAATCAATACTACCATTGTTAGTGTTACCACTGCCTTTCATTGTATGTGCTTCATCAATAAAAAGGATAGCTTTCTTTTTAGTATTCAATGCATCAATAATGTTTTTAATTTTTTCTTCAAAATCACCACGATACTTACTGCCCGCAAGTAGCATACCGACTTCTAAACTGTATAGTTCGTGATTTTTTAGGAACTCAGGAACATTGTCCTCAACAATCATAGTGGCAAGACCTTCTGCAATAGCTGTCTTACCAACACCCGGATCACCTACCATCAATACATTGGATTTAAACCGTTTAGCAAGAACATTAATGATATCATTCAATTCTGTACTACGACCAATTAGTGGCTCAAGTTTACCTTCATGAGCCATCTTAGTTAGATTGATAGTATATTCATCAAGGATTTCGTTTGCTTGACTATCAGTGAGGTTACCAGAATATTCTGCACCTTTATATGTTTTCTGCCAGTGTGGTACAAACTCATTTTTAGTCATCCCATACTTTAGTAAAAAATAATGAGCATGACTGTTGTTTTCACTCATAATGCTTAGATACAGATCGACCGTTGTTACATTTTTTCTACCTGTAAATAACACCTGTGTTACACTACGGTTAATCACACGTTCAAGACTGTTTGTTTTCTTAGGATGAACTTCTTGACCTTGATCAACATTAATTACAATATATCGTAGGCTATCCAAATACGCAATCAGTTCTTTTGACAGATTATCTACATCGACACCAAATTGTTCTGAACATTTTTTAAATGGGGTATGTGTTACAAGTGCAAGTAGTAGATGCTCTACTGTGCAATACTCATGGCATCTATCTTTAGCCAAAACAATAGCTTGTTCAATGATTGATTCGATTTCTACAGAACTGTTCAATTTAGTTTCCTTTGTTTTTTGATTTCAAAATACTGATAATAATATCATTGTCTATTTTATCAGACACAAACGGTTTTATCAATAACAATTGGTCTCCGTTATATTGTCCATTTGTTAGACCCTGCCCTGCAATACGTAGTGTGGTATTAGGTTGTGTTTTGGGTTTAATTGAAACACTAAAAGTTTTTCCAGATATAGTTTGAAAATCAATAGTTGTTCCAACAATTAAATCTAATACATCAACTTCAATTTCACTTGTTAAGTTAAATCCATTTCTTTGAAATTTTGGGTGATCGTAAATTCTAAACTCTACTATTAACACTCCGTTCGGTATTAAGTTATCGTAACGTAATTGTTGTCCATTGTCAATACCCTTAGGTATATCAATGCGTACACTGTGAGGTCCGGTATTTGTTGAAAAATTTAGTGTTTGTTGATCACCATTATACACTTGTTCTAACGTAAGATTTACAATTGTTTTGTAAGTAGGAGTATGGTGTCTATGACCAAACATCTGACCAAATATATCATCAATATTCATTGGTCCTGTTTGGAAACTAAATCCACCTGGGAATCCATTAAACGCAAATCCTCCGCCTGGGAAACCTCCCCTAGGCATATCATATTCATTTTTCTTTTGAGGGTCAGATAATGTTTCGTATGCTGATTGAATTTCTTGGAATCTAGCAGTATCACCACCCTTATCTGGGTGATGAATACTTGCTAGTTTTTTATATGCTTGACGGATTTCGTCTGGTGATGCGTTACGGTCAACGCCTAATGTTTTGTAATGGTCCATAATTGATTATAACATACCTTTGTTAGTAATCAAATATTTATGGTTACGCTGCTCCGGCTACTTTTTCTTTTGTACGACCGTATGCTGCGATACCAAGAACTGCACCCATTGCGATATGATACAAACCTGCACCTTGCAATGTTAACGGTTGCCATTGCATTGTGACCTGACCACCTTGCAATGTTTGTAGTATACTCCATAAAATTGGGAATACAACAAAGTCTGCTGTACACGTTGCCATATACACCCAACCCATAACTGGACGCCATTTTTTATTGATCCAATCTGTGTTATCATTCTTTACAAAATCTGCACCTTGCGCTGCATTATCACCTGCTTGTGTTAGTACTGGTTGTTGTACTGGCATACTTGCTCCTGTATTTGAAAACGCAGGTGCAGATTGTGCTGGTGCACCAAAACTACTACCTGCAGGTATTTGACTTATAGTTGGATCATTCGCCATTGATGTATGATGATCATCACTTGTCCCAAATGGATTTTCACCATTTGCCTTTTTTGCTAATAAAGTTGTTCCCATGTTTGCTCCTTATAATCCTGCCATTGCTTTAAAGTTTTTTACGTCGGCGTCCTGATCGCCAAAAAGTTTATGTGGCTCTAAGCCAGATAACTCACGCATTTCATTTAAATCTGTCTCTTTTGATTCTCTGTATAAATGCGGTGATAAAATAATTTGATCTTTTAATTGGTCTATGTCTGCTTCTATTTCAGTATCATTAATTTCAATATTCCAGTCTGCTAATTCAAGATTAGTTAGTGTTTCTAAATCTTCTAGCATTTCTATTATTCTTTCTGGAACTTTGGTTCTGCGTTCCATTTCTACAAAAACGATGTGTGTGCCGCGTCTTATCTCGCCCTTACTGACCTGAGCATCAATTACAAAATCATATCCTTTTTCAAACCAACTAGCCAAATCTTGACTCGCTTCTCTACCTTTTACTGTAAATGCTAGGGTGACTGTTTCATCGTCAGTACCTGTTTTTGCTTCGTATTCGTCTATTGAAAGTGTAGGTACAATTTGTCTTACAAAATCCTTGTAATCAACTCCCTCAGTTAGTTTGTTCATACTGGTGCTCCCGGCATTGGAGCTGGCGCACCGCCTGGCATTGGTCCTGGCATCGGCATTCCACCTCCCATATTCATATCTTGATTTAATTGATCGTCTTGCTTTGTTTCCTGATCATAATCCTTTTCATATGCCTCATCCAACTCATCTAAATTAATAGTTTGATCAGCTAAGTCAATAGAGCCCTCACGTATTTCATTCATAAGTTGTTTTGGCATTTCAATACGCACTAACCAAACTTTTCTTTTAATCATTTTTGGCTAGTGCGTCCCTGGTTTATAATCATCGGGGGTTTCAATTCTAATAGGAATCTCTATCTCTGTCTTTTTAAAATGTACACTGCACCCTACACCAATTAACCTTTTTCCTCCCCTTGGGTCAGGCATCAAATTAAGTGGGTACATGAACACACAAGCCACAGAATACTTCTTAATGTCTGGGCCATCAACTAGCTCTCCCAAATCCCAGTTCTTAAAAGCATAGAGGTCAGCTTCATCTAAAACACGTTCAAAATCGAGTAATGTTGACATTGATCCATCGCTTGTATAGATACCCTTTATAGTATCTATAACACTAACATAATCAATATCTTTAAAAAATTCGGTCGCAGGTAAATTCTTCATAGTATTGTATTTATCAAGGAAGGGAGTTACTTATGGATATGTAAAAAGTTACTGGACAGCTTAATATTTATCGTGCCTAAATGCTCAAAAAGTCTACTAATAAAGACATAAACCAGTCCTTTAAATAAAGATGAGTCACGTACTCATTTCACATAGGAGAAGCAACTTGAGCAAGAGAAAGACTGGCGCTTTAAGAAAAGCAGACGCAAAAATGACAAATATTAGAAAAAACACAGACCAAACTTTCTACACACACGAATCAAAAACTATACATTTTGACACATACAGACCAAAAAAATCAACGATCCTTCAACTAGTACCAAAATCAACTAACCAAGAAAAATATATCTTAGAACTATTAAATCCTGACACACATATTGTTATAGGAACTGGTCCAGCAGGAACTGGAAAGACATATTTGGCTATGTTAGCAGCAATCAAAGCATTAAAATCACAAGAAATTGATAAGATTCTATTGACAAGACCTGCTGTAGGTGTTGATGATGAGAAACATGGATTTTTGCCCGGAGACATTAACGCAAAAATGGAACCTTGGACGAGACCACTTTTTGATGTACTTCGTGAATTTTACACAGCCAAGGAAATAACCCACATGCTAGATGAACAAATCATAGAGATTGCACCCCTAGCCTTTTGTCGAGGTAGAAATTTCAAAAATAGCTTTGTAATTTTAGACGAATCTCAAAATTGCACTCCTAACCAACTCAAAATGATTATGACTAGAATCGGAGTTGGTACTAAAATTGTGATTACAGGAGATATTGAACAAACTGACAGGAAAAAACCAGATAATGGCCTTCTAGACTTACAAAACAGATTAGAAACTTGTAAGGTAAAGGGTATTGAGGTCTGTCATTTTAATTATAAAGATGTTCAACGGCATCATTTAATTGAACATATTTTAGAGATGTATCAATAAAAAGAGGGGCTTATTGCCCCTCTTTGTTTAAATCTTCTAGGTTTTGAAGAATAGATGGATATACTTTCTTATAGTATTCTACTATAGTGTTCCAATCCGTATCCATTCTTTTACCATCAATCATGCACCTATCTACACTACGTTCTTTAAAATCTAGAATGATATTGCATGTTTGAATGTCAGAGTTGCGTAAATGCTTAACGACAGCAGCCTCTTCATCTATTTGCCCACCGGCTTTTTTCTTAAATGTTATTAAAAAATATCTCAATTTGTAAGCTCCGCTAATGTAGCTGCTAGATTAATTTCTGGTATGCCAACCATAGATAAGTTAACTAATCCGTTTCTAATTTTGATGATAGCAGCGTCACGTGTTTCATGTGTGTTACCCCATAAATCTAGATTATTATACATCCAACGATAGATATCTTCTAATCTTGTAGGATACATATCTAGATATTGCATGAGTTCTTGACGACCTTCTAATACTTTTCCTTGTTTAAAAAGTGTTGTAGCCTTAATTAGTAAATCATCTTCTGTATTACCCACTTCTTGTATAGCAACAAGTTTACCTGTGCTACTGTTGACTTGTAGTTGATTTAAACATTTTCTCAAGTCTGGATATGTTGCACGAACATACGTGTCAAGCACATCAATGTCAAAATCAATTGATTCATTTAACAGAACTGTAGCTGCACGTGCTGTAAATTCTGCTAAATCAGTTTTACTAATATGTACCTGATGGCAACGACTTTTGAGTGCAGGAATAATTCTATATTCATAGTTACATGTAAGTATGAACCTACATGTTTGATGATATGTTTCCATATCGCTACGCAATGCTGCCTGACCTTGTGGGGTCAAATAATCTGCCTCATCCAGTAACACAATTTTGAATGCACCAAAAGGCATAGTCTGTGCGAAACCTAATATTTTGTTTCGCACAACATCAACACTATTCTCACGACTTGCGTTTATTTCCAATACGTCATATTCACTTACACCTAGTTCATTTATGAGAACCTTTGCAAGTGTTGTCTTACCTGTACCGGGATCACCGCTAAACAATAAATGAGGAATTGATTCGTCTGTTATCCAACCCTGTACTTGTTCTCTTTGTTTGTTATCAACAAAAACATATTCGTCTACAGACTTTGGACGATATTTTTCAACCCATAATTGATTCTTCATTTCTTCAACATTTCAAGAGTGATGATTTTACTAATCTCATTTCCTATATCTTTATCGCTGGGGATAATATATAATGATCGATTTGGTATTGCATTAATGGTTAAACTACTATATTCAGGAGCATGAACTTCTACAACATGACCACCGTTCGCAGGATAAATTTGAAAATTTATAGATTGAGCATGCGGAGAGTATGATACAGATGGCATCTTGTTAATAGCCTGATTCATTGCATAAGCTTTGTGCATATCTACCTCTTTTGTATATTCGTCACGTGATTTAATCACGTTTTCCCATGCTTCTTTAGATTTTTTTGCGAACCAATCGTCAAACCATTTCATTAAATCACCTTATCGCTGAGTGTATCATCTTGTACAGGCTCGTCACTGACCATTAGTACATCATTTGGATCAATCTTTCTAATGGTTTTCTCGCCTTCTTCATCCTCTATTTTAATACCTCTTGTCCAGCGACCGTGAGCAATTAGGACATATTGACCAACTTTTACTGAATCTTGTTCTGGTCCAATTGCATATACCCTTGCCCATCTTGGACGTATTCCTGAAAGTTTTGTATCGTCACCTGGTAATATAATACCACCAGAAGAAATGCGGGCATCAAAACTCATATCGCTTACAATGATATTATCATGTAATGCGGTCAGTGAATTGATTTTAGTAGCTTCGTATTGAAATTTCATTCTTTTCCTTTTTACTCGTCATCAAAGTCATTTAATTCTGATAGATTTATTTGATCACGTATGACTGGAGCAGTTTTCACGACTGGTTTAGGTGCATTCACAACAGTTTTATTGTACTGCTCTGCTACTCTGCTGGATGCATCCTGTATGATTCTATTCTGTGCATCAAGTAAATCGCCTCTAGCATTAGATTTCATGTTACCAACCGCACGTACTTTTTCATTTCTCGTAGCCATTGCACCCATATCAATGCTTCTACCCATTGCTGTTCTATATTTTGACATGATTTTCTCCTATTTTAAAAATTCGTCAATCGACAAATCGTAATACAAGCTATTTATTCTATGGACTTCTAGCAAAAACAGAACATAACTAGACACACTTGATCCACGACCTACTCCCCAAACAATGTTATTTGCTCTCATGGTATCTACAAGATATTTCAAATACTGTAGTAATGGAAACAAGCCACGCTCTTGAAACAAGAAAAGTTCTTCACCTGCTCGTTGTAGTTCAGCTTCAGTTGTACATTTACCTAAAACATACAGAGCAATATCCATAGTCTTATACTCGTCTGGCATAAACCATTTTTTTTGCTGCATTAAATCAAATTCTTGCTTTGTGATTTTCTGCTCAATATATTGTACTACATTAGGAATATTGGAAAGCTCTAGTTCAGGAGGTAACGATATAGAATCTTCGGTTAGAAAGACCTTTATATTTTTTTCTGGGTTAGAAAGATAAAAGTTACAAACATCATCTTCTGTAACAATTTGTTGACCGAATAAATCATTTCTCATGAATCTATGATAACACATAAATTCATAAGTTGCAATATATTTTTAACCTTTTTTCTTATCAAAGTTTACAAATACTATTTCAGAATTTTTTGGATTTTCAAATGGATCTTTTAAATCATAACTAAGGCTAAGTTCTTCCCAAGATACTGACTGTTTTACCAATTTAACAAGTTTTTTGGATTTCAAAGAACTAATTGAGTTGATACTATTGTATTTTGGTGAAGGATCGTTCCACCAACCAGCTTCGTTAAATGGTCCAAAATTTTCTTCAATTGAGTGTAAATGATGTATATCATCACTATAAAAACTAGTCACTGATATATCAGTTACAATCATTCTTCCTTCTAATATTGAATTAAGTTTTTTAACTAACATTATAGCCACAATCTGATCAAATGGGTCAGTAGGTAATGTGCAAACTTTAAGTGACGCTTCTATATATTTTTCAATAATTTGAGTATTATTTTCATTTACTAGAATTGAGTTTTCTAAACATTGTGAAAAAAAGTGCTTGATTCTTTCCATTGATACAAATTGTTCTATTGCAGACGTAGTTTCAATATCAAAGTATATTAAAACTGTGTACGTATTCAGATAAAAATTATCCTTAAAGTAGACTCCAGACTGAAATGAAAAATTCTTTTTTATTCTAGCGGTCATTTTCTGTCGCTTGATATATTGATTTGCTTTTCTATGTTATTTTTCTTATACATTTCATCTATTCTTTTTTTATACTCAGAATTATAGCTTTCGATTGCCATACGTAATTGGTTTATCAATGCCCCATTCTGAGCACGATAAGCAAAATTAAGTTTTTGGTTTAAGTCCGACAAAGTTTTGGAAAGGTCTTCCATAGATTTATCTGACAAGTCTGTAATGAATGGATGTTGCATTCATTTATTTAGTTAGTAGGAACTTGGCGTAACTCTTTTCCAAATTGCTGTTGTACCATCATAATCACCCGTACATAGATATATGTACGTACCATCTGTTTCAATAGCTCCGGTCTTATCACCTTGACTACCAATAGGTAATTGTCTACGATATGCAGCACCAGACACAGCTACATTAGCATTTGCAGTTAAAGTAAGGGCAGTGTTACTAGAAATACTTGACACTGTTCCTATTACGACATTAGATGAATTTAATATTACTCTTCCTGCAACCAATTCTGTTTGAAATAAAGTGCCAGACCCAGTAACTGAAGTGGTATTAGTAGCTGCTGTTAATGTTCCAGTAGCAGTTACATTTGACACTGCAGGAGTACCATTTAAAATAAATGTTGATTTTTTTGGTCTATTAATTGGGTATATATCTAACAATGTACCACAATTTGTAGTTGTTATAAGATAATTAAGTTGGGTTACTCCTGCAGGAACACTTACCAAGTTTGTATGACTATTTCCAGCACTTGGTGTTGCATTACTCGCATAATTTTCTAATTGAAGTGCTGTGTATGTAAGCCCAGAACTAGGGACATTGCTTGCATCATTCGTTGTTACAGGAAATGTTATATTGGCACTTGCATTTGCAATAGTCAAATAAAGTTCAACATTACTTTGTGTATTAACCGGAGCCCAACCGCCAAAATTTATTGTAGTATCTGCTGTAATAGTACCGTATTGAACGTCACCTTGACTAACATTAATTGTAGTTGATCCCTGAACATTATTACCTAAATTATAAGTACTTGCTCTAAATGATCTCGTAGTGGCATTACTGATAACAGTATTGGCCATATCATTATTAAGTGTTTGTCCATCTAGAGCCGCCTTTAAAATAACTTTATTCTGCAAATCTGTAATTTCCGTAGCAGCAGTATTTAAATTTGTTTTTATAGATGTAAAGTTGTCTCTAAATCCTTGGGTAGTATTATTAACCCCGGGTACAGGATAATTTACGTTTATGTTATTTGTGTTTATTGAACTCATGCTAGTATTCTTCCGTCATTTATTTATTGCTGTTTAAGGGGTGATTGTTTTTTGTGGGAACGTAATTACAAAATCCTTAGAATTTATAGGATCAGGTGTAGGAGTAGCACTAGGTAAATCACTCCAACTAGGAATATTAAGATTATCGTTCCAATTATAGGTATTACTCTTGTCTATGTAATATCTATCCACTGTAAAATCAATAGCATTTAATTTGTGTGGCCAATTTTGATTTATGTTATTTAAAATTTCGGTAGACTTGCCCGGTAATGTGTAGCATAAAACCCAAGCTCTAGTATAACCTAAAACATTTCCATTTAATTGTTGCGTGGTCATCCATTTAGGTAATAGACTGCTAGAACGATTCTTTCCTAACACTGTACTAAGTTGATTTGACATATTTTCTAAACTTGCAGGATAAAATGTGTTTGTTGACCCAGGTGTCAAGCTAGTATAAAATAAGTTGTTTTGTATATCTGCAAAGCTAGTATATAAAAAATCTTCGCTTGTTAAATAGGGCCCTAATTCTAAACTAACGTAAGTAGGCCAAGTAATCTGTGATGATACACTTTGACCCTTATCATTAATTAAATCATCAATAACTTGACTATATACAACTTCGTAAATTATGTCACCATTATCATCTCTTGCTATGGCAGTTTTTAACTCCCCTAATATTAAAGTTCTCCAATAATGATTTTTTTTCATTGCTTCAATATAGTTTGGAACACTACTAGCATCTATCCCATAAGCATGAACAAAAGAAATATCTCTTGCTTTTCCAAAGTTGTAATCATTTGGTCTATATAAAAAATCATTAGGTATCAGTGCTGTGTTATTCAACAAATTATTTACGATTGATCTCTGAGATAAGGTAGGTGATGCTTTAAGATAAACATTTTCTGTTACTAATTCATAATATTGATAAACATCTAAAGAAAAAGTTTTTGTACTTTTTACCAATGGATAGTCTAAAGAAATTGCTTCTACTGTAAATGTAAATGTTGATGTACTAAATTGAGGCAATAATTCTCTTGTGGGCTGATACGCTACTTGCCCAATTAATTCACCGTTTACATCTAGTGTAAGTTGTGCAGGTAAATCACCTGCAATGAGTCTGTAAGTTAAATTTTGTTCTGAACTTGCTTCTATTTTATATGTGCTTACGGTATTATTGTATATTGTACCTAAATACGAATCAGTAGTCCATACTATATCATTAATTATTTCATTAGATACAATCAATTTAAATTCATATGTGCTACTATAAAGACCATTGGGTTTACTCACAAAAACCGTAAAAACGTACTCACTTAACCCAGTGGCGATGTTTACTGTTCCTGTTATCCAACCACTGTTAGGATCACCAGTTAATCCAGGTGGTAAACTAGAAAATTGATAATTTACATTACCACCATCAAAATCATATCCTATTATTTTAAAAGAAAAAAAGTCTCCACTTTTAGTTGGTGTAATAGTTTTTCCGTCTATTAAGTAATAATCATAAAAAGGATCAGTTTCAAGTATTGGTAATCGTTTTGGAAAATAATTTAATATAACAGGTGGCCTAGGACTTACCGTTGGATTAACTAATTGAACATTTTTAACTGTAATACTATATGATGCAGAAACGCTTCCTAAAGCACTCGATAGTGTTATTGTAAAATCACTTTTTTTAGAAGTTGGGGTACCATTTATAGAAACAGGAGGAACTGGGTATCCTGATATAATACCGGTATCTTCATTTAAAAATAACCCTTCTGGTAGATCGCCTGACGCTATAAAAAATTTTAATACATCGGATGAAACAGGAGTTGAATATTCTATTTGATAATTAACAAACTCACTGTCAAACACAGTGAGCAAATTACCTGAACTTATTAACAATTTTGGAAAACCTGCTGTAAGTAGATCAATTGAGAAGGTCCTGTCTGCGATGTTACCTATTTCATCATTAACACGTATTGTAAATGTGTAGGTAGTATTTTTATTTTCTCCCTTAGGGATACCACTGATAACACATACATTGTTTACAGTTGTTATTATAAATCCATCTGGTAGTTTACCATTTAATACCTCATAAGTTAAGAGTAACGCGGGGTATACTGGAACAGCCCTTACTGGCACGTTAAAGGGCAAAGTAGATGAATAATTACCTAAAGATCCTGCAGGTGTTTCCCAAATAGGTTGTGCCATATTATCCTAAAGCTTTTAGTGCAATCTCATAATGATGCTTGCGATCTTCTAAACCAATTGTTCCACCATTGATTCTTTTTGTTAATCCGATAAAATCATCCTTATCGCAATAAGAATTTAAATTGTTTTGATCCCAAAACCAACCAGCACTACTAACTGCACCCTCTGGTGTTTCTAAGTATGCTACTGTTTCTTCTAGGCTTATGCCTAAATCTTGTGAAAATTTTGTATAGTTAGCACGACCTGTCAATTGAATTAATCCTCTCCCACAAAATTTGTAGCCATCACCGCTGGCTTCGTCACCATTACTCATGCGGTTAGCGTAGACACGATTTGCTATTTTTTCAGGTTGTCTTTCGTATTGCTTTGCGATTGCTTCATTGGGAAAATACTTTTTGAATGTGCCCATTAATCCTTTAGCACTATAATTTAAATTTTCTTTTACAAAATTAAAACCACCGCTTTCATGTGCCACTTGTGCTAAAAAAGCTGCAGCACGTTTTTTATTTAAGTACATATCATAATACTCTGCTGTTTCATGTAATGAAAGTGCATATTTTTTTAATACCGCTTCTTTTGTTTTTGGACAAATTTGTTTTAAAAGTTCTACTGTTATCATTTTATTATTTCCTTATAGTCTTCCTACTGCAATCTCAATTATACCGTAATCCCCATCAAAGTTTTCTAAACTTTTACCTAATACAGAACCTACAACAGGAGATGGGTTAGCCATAGCGCAACCGTTACCCGCACTTACAAGCATATCTCCTTTTTCTATCTTACCTGTTACTTTAACTGGAACTCTTCCTTGTAGGGCAATCATTGTTGGGTGACTGCCCGTAATTAAGCTATTCATAACATAAGCAGGTTCTTTTGATACTACTCCTGCAATTTTAGTTGAATTTTCTTCGTTGCAAATTTTAATTTCATGATCACCACCAAACATAACAACAGTACCTGATTCAACGTGTTCATCTGCTAAGTAAAATTCAGCTAAGTCAGCATATGTGGATTGTAAAAGTGAACCTTGGGTTAAAATCCAATTACCAGTTATATTACCTCTTGTAGTATTAGCACCAGTTGTAATATTTCTTACTGTTATGAACGAATTGGCTGTGTTGCCTCCTCCAGTTAGTGCTATATTTCCAGCAGCAATATTTGCTACGATACTTAGCGCACCTGAGGTTAGTACACCCGAATTTGGATTGTAATTTAAATTACTATCAGCAATAAAGCTAGCATTTCCTGTATTTGTATTAACAAAAGTTATAAAATTTATTGCATTAGCGTTATTAGTGTTTGTAATGTTCGCAAAGTAGCTTACATTAGCTGCAACTACGTTACCAATAACATTTCCACCTGCAAGGTTAGAAAGATTTGCTCCACTACCTATAAAGAAGTTTGCTGTGACTGAATTTCCTAAATTCGCAGTGTTTGCAGTTAAATTTCCTGTTGCACTTACTAGTCCTACTGTTCTTAAATTTAAAGCTTGTACATTACCAGTTGCACTAACTATGCCTGTATTAATATTGTTTGCTATGATGTTTCCACCAGCACTTATTACACCAGTTGTGGCAAAACTTGAATTTGAATAAATTGTACCAACTGCGCTTACATTCCCTGTAGTTGCAATATTATTACCTATAACATTACCGATTACACTTAGGACATTACCTATCGTAATATTATTTGCTGAGATGTTGCCAGTAGCACTAATAAGCCCATTTGTTAAAAAATTACTTCCTGTTACATTACCGGCGGCACTTATTACATTGCTTGAAAATAAATTACCCACATTTGCATTACCAGTTGCCAGTACATTAGCAGCACTTAAATTATCTACATCAGCATTGCCGGTTACATTTAAGAAACCATTAATGTTAGAACCTAATCCTGATATTACTAATATATTTGCATTGCCAGCTGAGCTAAAAGTTATTACACCGTTAGCAGTTGGGATACGTATGTTAGAAGTTCCGTTAGCTAATCTACCAAAAAAGTTGTTTGCTGTAATATTTCCATTTGCACTTATACTTGCTGCTGTAGTAATATTTGCGTTACTTGTTATGCTACCAACTGCAGTTATGTTTCCACTGTTAATAAAATTTTGTGCTGTTATATTACCTGTAGCACTAATTGCTCCTGTCACTGTTAATAGGTTACCAGTAAATGTTAAATTAGAAGTTGCATCAATATTACCTAAATTGTTCAATAGTATTTGGTTATTGCTACCCGGAGATGTCATGTAAGTTGCAGTAAAATTTAATGCATTGACATTATTACTTACAAAACTGTTTGATCTTATAGTTCCTACCACTGATAAGTTGGCTAAATTTCCTACTGTAGTTATATTGGGTTGACTATTTGAGTTAGCTGAAATAGTACCTTGAATAACTCCTGTAGCAGTTATGTTTCCAGTACTAATAGTGTTAGCTAAATTAAGAACAAATGGGGTAGTTCCTGAATTAATAGTTGCTGTATTACTTGTAGCTGTAGTGACCCCTATGCGAAAATTGGCGTCTGTTTGTATAGTAACATTAGCAATTCTATTTGTGATAGTTACGTTTCCTGTATTTTGATTTACAGAAATTCCAGCACCCTCTAGGACTTGTGAAACACCAGTCTGATATTGAATAGAGAATAATTCATTAAAATTATTCTGTGTTTTTTGAAATGCTACACGTATAGCATCCGAATCTGGATCGTTGGGGTATGCACCGAAGTCTATAGTTTCTTGAGCCATTTTAAATTTCTACCTTTATAGTGTATTTATCGTAATTTTATAAAGCTATTGCCCAAAAAAAAGCCCGTCTTA
>JACCDP010300987.1_pt1 | contig 16104 bp, 16 predicted proteins | sample 7445841 | NCBI WGS metagenome assembly JACCDP01 (sample SAMN15323441, study PRJNA562643) | freshwater metagenome | isolation source: river surface water | place: USA:Blue River Watershed | collected 2017-08-17 | reverse complement strand
GTGCCGGCAGCGATGTCTGTGGACCTGACGCCGCGGTGGATCAGCGCCAGCAGTTCTACGGGTGCATTGCTGAGCAATGGCAACGCCGTGGAAACCGGCAGTGGCCGAATCACGACGCGGCGGATCAAGGGCGACAACAACGCCAACCAACGCCTCGACATTGGCGATGCCGTGTTGATCAGCCGGTTGCAAGTGAAGCTGGAAGAAGTGCGCACCTGGGACGTGAGTCTCAACGACTTGAACGCCAGCGGTGCCATCGACAACGGCGACGTGGTCAAGGCCCTGCGCACGGTGGTGGGCTTGGATCCGCAACCGACACCCGGCAGCGAGGTCAAGCGCCTGTCCAATGCCCAGGGCCTAGCCAAGGTTTTGGTGAACACCAACGACGCGATGGCCATCGAGCTGCTTGATGGACCGAAGGCCACCGTGGGCCAGCCCTACCGCGTGGCTGTGAAGTTGAACCGGGTGAAGGGCAGCCTGTCGGGCTTGAGCTTCGCGCTGAAGTACCCGGCCAGCCTGACCCTGACCGACAAACAAGTCGGAGCCCTGGTGCCCGGCGACGCCTTGCCGTTCTGGAATGAGAGCGCGGGTCAGGTGAGCCTGGCAGCGATCCGTTCGACGGCCTGGGCCAACGCCACGGGCGTGGCCGCGGTGCTGACCTTCGTGCCGACCGCTGGCTTCAGCGCGCAAGCCGAGTGGCCATTGAAGCTCGAGCAGGTGGAAATCACCGGTAGCGGCTTCGACGTGCGCCCGGTGGACCCGGTGTCAGTGGCAATCCAGAGCGGTGGCGGCACCGTGAACACGCCGCCCCAAATCGCCCTCCAGCCCCCTGGTGCCGATGGATCGCTGACCCTCGAGATCCGCGCGGCAGCGGGAACGACCGTGGCCCTCGAAGCCACCGGCGACCTGAACACGTGGGTCGAAGCCCAACGCATCACCGGCCAAGGCGACACCACCCCGGTTAAAGTCACCCTGAAACCCGACCCCAACGTCCAAGCCAAGTTCTGGCGCGTCAGGGTGAGGTAATCCAGTTCAGTAGGTCCTAACGTGTCCCGACACCCTGATTTTTTTGACACCATGACCAACAGATCAGGCCGATTCTATCCAGCCAACCTTATCGCCGTCTGGCTCATGGTTGCTTCAGCGTGGCAGGTGCTCGCGGTAGACCCGGTAGTTTCCAACGTTCAGGCCAAGCAACGGGAGGGATCGCGGATGGTGGACATCAACTACGATGTGGCGGATCCGGACAGCCCGACGCTAACGGTGTATCTAAAGGTGTCCGCGGATGGAGGGACTACATGGAAGGGGCCCGTTGGGTTGGTGACTGGGGATGTGGGGCGTGGCATCGTGCCAGGAGCGGGCAAGCGACTGGTTTGGGATGCTGGGAAGGAGATGACGAATCAGTTTGGGGTGAAGTACCGGTACAGAATTGGGGCGGATGACTGGCAAGTGCCCCTCAGCATGACGCTGATTCCGGCGGGATGGTTTCAAATGGGGGATGATCGGGTCGGTGGTACAACGCCAGTTCGAACAGTGACGCTGTCAGCGTTTGCGATGGATAAATGGGAGGTGCCGATTGAGCTCTGGGAGAGTGTCCGAGGGTGGGGAAACGCGCATGGGTATGACTTGGTGGCCGGAGTTAGTTATGGGATCAAGCATCCGGTGCACAGTGTGAGTTGGTGGGATGTGGTGAAGTGGTGCAATGCGCGGTCTGAGAAGGAAGGGAAGGTGCCGGCGTATTATGAGGATGGGGCAATGACTAAGGTGTACCGCAGTGGGAGTAAGGAGCCTGTTGGGGTGAAATGGCATGCTGGGTATCGGTTACCTACGGAAGCAGAGTGGGAGAAGGCAGCGCGCGGTGGTTCGTTTGGCAAGTTGTATCCGTGGGGCACGGATGAGATAAACCCTACGTTGGCAAATTATAAAGGAATGGGAGGAACAATGCCCGTTGGGTCCTATGGAGCCAACGGATATGGATTGTATGATATGGCAGGGAATGTGTGGGAGTGGTGTTGGGACTGGTTTGGTGATTATGTACAGACCGCACAGACTGACCCGCTGGGTCCTAGTTCGGGCTTCTCCCGCGTGATTCGCGGTGGCAGTTGGATCAACTACTTTGCGGGGGCCGGCCAAGTTGCGAACCGCTTCGAAGGTAGCGACCGTGGCAGTTGGGTCATCAACATCGGGTTCCGTTCTGTTTTGCCCGCAGGTCAACCGTGAGTTGGTCAGAGGCCAAGGCGGAACGAAGCTCGAGTGGTAGTCGGATCTCGCGGATGCCGAAAGATAGAGGGTTATTTATAATAATATTATTAAAAAACCGAATATCTGCTTGTATAAATACCCCGATCATTTGGGTGCTATGACAATAAAATCAAAGCCCATAGTCCCGGCAAACCTCATGGCCCTTTGGCTCATGGTTGCCTCAGCGTGGCCGGTGCTCGCGGTGGATCCGATTGTTTCTAATGTGCAGGCCAAGCAGCGCGAGGGATCACGGTTGGTGGATATCACCTACGACGTGGCGGATCCGGACAACCCGACGTTGACCGTGTATCTGAAGGTATCTCCGGATGGAGGGACCATATGGAAGGGGCCCGTTGAGATGGTGAGCGGGGATGTGGGGCGTGGCATCATGCCCGGGGGCGGCAAAAGACTGGTTTGGGATGCTGGCAAAGAATTCCCGAATCAGTTTGGAGTGAAGTACCGCTACAGAATTGGGGCGAGTGACCAGTGGTTGGTTCCTGAAGGGATGGCGTTGATCCCGGAAGGTCCATTTCTGATGGGGGATGCTCGGGTAGCCGGACCGGAGCACACGGTGACGGTGTCAGCGTTTGCGATGGATAAATGGGAGGTATCAATCGAGCTCTGGGAGAGTGTCCGAGCTTGGGGGAACGCGCATGGGTATGATTTGGTGGCCGGTGGTAGCTTTGGTGAAAAGCATCCTGTGCACAGTGTGAATTGGTATGAAGCGGTGAAGTGGTGCAACGCTCGTTCGGAGAAGGAGGGGATTTTGCCTGCGTACTATGACGATGCTGCGATGGGAGTGGTGTACCGGATTGGAGAGAAGGCAGCTAGCGCGGTAAGGTGGGATGCCGGGTATCGACTTCCGACAGAGGCAGAGTGGGAGAAAGCGGCTCGTGGTGGAGCAGTAGGAAAGTTATATCCGTGGGGCGAGGATGAGATCAGACCGGGCTTGGCGAATTATCGGACTTCCAACAGCGGTAAGACGACGCCGATTGGCTTGTATGAAGCCAATGGGTATGGGCTGTATGATATGGCAGGGAATGTATGGGAGTGGTGTTGGGATTGGTACGCAGGGTATTCACCGGCCGCGCAGACTAACCCCCGAGGGCCCATTTCGGGCTCGTTCCGCGTGGATCGCGGTGGAGGTTGGTACTACGGCGATGTGGACTGCCGAGTGGCTTACCGGGGTGGCGAATTCCTTCCGGGCCGCGGGAACGACCACGGCGGCGGATTTCGTTGTGTTTTGCCTCCCGGGCTACCGTGAGTTAGCCGAAGGCCGAGGCGTAGCGAAGCTGGAGTGGTAGTCGGGTCTCGCGGATGCCGAAAGATAGAGTGTTAGTTATAAAAACATTAATGAATAACCGGATGTGCGCTTGGATGACCACCTCGACCATTTTGAATGTATGACAAGCAAATCAAGGCCCATAGTCCCGGTAAACCTCATCGCCTTTTGGTTTATGGTTGCCTCGGCGTGGCAGGTTCTCGCGGTGGACCCGATAGTCTCCAACGTGCAGGCCAAGCAACGGGAAGGATCGCGGATGGTGGACATCACCTATGAATTGGCTGATCCGGATAGTCCGACTCTGACGGTGTATCTGAAGGTCTCGCCGGATGGGGGTAAAAGTTGGAAGGGGCCGGTAGAGCTAGTGACTGGCGATGTGGGACAGCACATTGCGCCCGGATTTTTAAAGCGGCTGGTTTGGGATGCTGGGAAGGAGATGACGAACCAGTTTGGAACGAAGTTTCGGTACAAGGTTGGAGCCAGTGATCAGTGGTTGGCTCCCACCGGGATGGCGTTGATTCCTGGAGGTCCTTTTGAGATGGGGGATGATCGTGTGGCCGGACCAGTGCACAGTGTCATGGTGTCGACGTTTGCTATGGATAAATGGGAGGTTGCTTTTGATTTATGGGACAGCGTAATGCAGTGGGGTAATTCGCATGGCTATGATATCAGAGCGGGTGGTAGTAGAGGGCCGGGGATGGACAAAGTTCCTGTCTATAGTGTTAGATGGTATGATGCTGTTAAGTGGTGCAACGCGCGCAGTGAGATGAGTGGTCTGCCACCAGCCTACTATGAAGATACTGATAAATCTAAAATTTATCGATCTGGAGACAAAGATCCTCTTGGTGTTTTATGGAACACAGGCTACCGTTTGCCGACTGAGGCAGAATGGGAAAAAGCAGCCCGAGGAGGTTCAATCGGTAAATTGTATCCATGGGGGACTGACTTGTTGGACTTGTCACTAGCAAGAATAGCGAGCGATGAAAGTGGGTCGGGTTTCACGCGGGTAGGTCAATACCCTCCAAATGGATATGGTATTTATGATATTGCCGGGAATGTATTTGAGTGGTGTTGGGATTGGGAAGGTCCATATACCGCAGGTTTTCAAGATAACCCTAAAGGTCCTCAAACCGGCTCTGGACGAATTATACGTGGCGGTAGTGCTACTCGCTACGGTAGAGAATACTGTCGTGTAGCAGCTCGGATTGGGAGTCGCCCTGACATGTTAATAAATGATTACGGAGGATTTCGTTGTGTTTTACCCGGAGGTCAGCCGTAATAAAAAGTGGTCTTTAATAAAAAAATTTATACCATGGCATTTCATTTTTCAATCAAGTCAAGACACTCTTTTTTATTACGGATTCTGAGAGCAGTTTTGCTCTCACTTTTCGCGCCGTTAGCGTTCGCTGGCATCCATGAAGCCGACTCACCTGATACCACTCTAGACACATATCCAAAATTAATCGCAAATGGGGCCGAAATAGATAGCGCGATCCGCATCGGCGACAAGGCGGCGGTTGAGTTGGTGAACCGTTTTACCAACGGCCAGATTTTCTACACTTTGGATGGTTCGGAGCCATCACTCAATTCGACGCCCTACACGGTGCCTTTCACCATCACCCGCAGTTCTGTGGTGCGGCAGTTCTTCTTGAGTGAGGATTTCACCGAAACGGGAACGGTCGAAGCTGTTAGTCTTCAGATTGTTCCGACGTTTACACTGGCAACACCTCTCACAGGAAGCGGTCAGGTTGAGCGAACGCCTTCCAATCCCCGCTATCTGCAAGATGAGGTTGTGGGGGTCAAAGCTGTTCCGGCTGATGGATGGCGGTTTGCGCGGTGGGAGGGAGATTTGTCGGGAGCGTTTCCTGAGCGAAACGTGGCAATCAGCCGTGATAAGACGGTGCGCGCGGTGTTTGAGGCGATTCCGCGGTACAGTTTGAGCACCGCGGCCCGGGGCGGATCGGTGACGGGTGGTGGCACCTACTACCAAGGCGCGACCGTCAACCTGCAGGCGATCCCTGCCACCGGTTGGAGCTTTCTGGGATGGGCCGGAGATTACGTCGGTAACGAACCTGGGTTCTCTTGGACCGTTGAGGCAGGGGCTTCGGTCGTGGCGAATTTCGGGACCACGATTAGCAACGTGGCTACCGGCAGCGGGCAGATTGTTTTGGAGCCCGCTCTTTCGGTGTACCCTTACGGATCTGAAGTGAGGGTGATTCCGGTGCCGAACCCCGGCTTTGCCCTGGCGCTTTGGGGTGGCGCAGGAGTTGGCCAGCCCAAAAGTGAGTGGATCCTCAAGGTCACGAATGCGACGCCGAAGGTCACGGCGCTGTTCCAAGCCCTTGCCAGTGACAAGGCGGTGCTGACGGCACAGAGCACCTTGGGCGGACGGGTGACTCAGGCTGCAGTGGATGGCATTTACGCCAAGGGTATCGCTGTCACCCTGACCGCCGTTGCAGATTCGGGTTATGAGTTCCTCGGGTGGAGTGGGGCCGCGAGTGGATCGGCCAATCCGCTGACCTTGACCTTGGATGCCAGTAAGACCGTTCGCGCTGAGTTCCGTCGGACGGGAGTAGCGAGCTATCCGGTGGCTTTGACGGTGAGCGGCCCTGGCACGGTGCGCCGTGTTCCCGATCTTGGGGCTTACGAGTCGGGCTCGGAAGTGGAGTTGGTGGCCGAACCCACTGCGGGTGCGCTCTTCGGCGGTTGGAGCGGAGCGGTGACCAGTTCGCAGCGGCGGGTCCGCGTGACGGTGAATGGCGCAGTGTCTGTAGGGGCGAATTTCAAGTCGGTGTATCCGGTGGCGACGGAGACGCGGGGCGAAGGCCAGGTTTTATTGAGCCCGCCGGATGCCAGCTATGCCGATGGGTCGCCAGTGGCCCTGACGGCCAAGCCGGCTGAAGGGTGGGGTTTTGTGCAGTGGTCGGGCGATCTCAACACCACCACTCAGGAGTCGGCACTCACAGTCGATGCGCCGAAGCGAGTGGTGGCCGAGTTCGCACGGTTGGGCACGCTGACTCTCAAGAGCCTCGGACAAGGTGCCATTGCCAAAACTCCGGACGCCGCCTCGTACCTTCCGGGAACCGCGGTGAGCCTGAAGGCCACTCCGGCTGCTGGTTGGAAGTTTGTGCGTTGGAGTGGTGGAGCCAGCGGCAGCAATGCCGAGTTGGCCGTGGTGGTGGGTCGGACGGAGGCCATTGTCGCTGAGTTTGGTGACGGAGAAGCACCGATGCTGGCCCTCACGGAGCCGGTTTCTGGGTCGGTCACGGACGAGCGGTTTGCGTTGAAGGGCTCGGTCTCCGACAACCTCCGTTTGGCATCGGTGACTTGGACGTGGAATGGAGATTCGCAGGGAGCTGTTCCGATGGGCGATGGGGTATTCAGCATCGATGGGCTCACGCTTCAGCCGGGAACCAACCAAATCGTGATGGATGCTTTGGATGCCGCGGGCAACTCGACTCGAGTGGAGCGGGTGGTGGTTTGGGCGCCGGTGCGGTCTTTGGTGGTGAAGGCGGCCGCGGAGGTTCAGGAAGGCCAACGGTTAGTGTTCCCGGTGACGATCGACAGCCCGGGCGATGTGGCGGGACTGACCTTCCAATTGGCCTACGATCCCGTTTGGTTGACCGATCCGCAGTGGGAGTGGGGTGCCTTGGTGGGTCAAAGCGTCAACACGCTGAACACGGCGACGAATGGTCAGGTCTGGGCCACCTTCTCCATGCCCGGCCAGGCGTTGCCGCTGGGAGTCCAACCGGTCGCGACGTTGAGTTTCCGGGCACGGAGCGTGCCGGAGTTGCGCGAGGTGGAGTTGAAGCCGTCGATCCGCAGTGTCAGCGGATTACAGGGCAATGCGCTGTCGATGGGGAATGCAGCACTCGCGGGCAAAGGCCGGATCAAGCCCCGACGCCTGAAGGCCGACAACAACGCCAACCAACGTTTGGACATTGGTGATGCGGTGGTGGTGGCCCGCTTGCAGGTGGGCTTGGAAGAAACTCGTGCTTGGGATGTGGGACTGAATGACTTGAACAGTTCGGGCAGCCTCGACAACGGCGACGTGGTGAAGGTGTTGCGTGCGGTGGTGGGTCTCGACCCGCAGCCGAGCCCGGGCAGCGAGGGCAAGCGATTGGCGAGCGCCTTGGGCTTAGCCAAGGTCTTGGTGAACACCAATGACGCGATGGCCATCGAGCTCCTTGATGGGCTGAAGGCCACCGTGGGCCAGCCGTATCGGGTTGCTGTGAAGTTGAACCGAGTGAAGGGCAGCTTGTCGGGCTTGAGCTTCGCGCTGAAGTACCCGGCCAGCCTGACCCTCACCGACAAACAAGTCGGAGCCATGGTGCCGGGCGATGCCTTGCCGTTCTGGAATGAGAGCGCGGGTCAAGTGAGCCTGGCGGCGATCCGTTCCACAGCCTGGGCCAACGCCACGGGTGTGGCCGCGGTGCTGACCTTCGTGCCGAGCGCAGGCTTCAACGCGCAAGCCGAGTGGCCGTTGAAGCTCGAGCAGGTGGAAATCACCGGCAGCGGCTTCGATGTGCGCCCGGTGGACCCTGTGTCAGTGGCAATCCAGAGCGGCGGCGGCACGGTGAACACACCACCCCAAATCGCCCTCCAGCCCCCGGCGGCGGACGGATCGCTGACCCTCGAGATCCGCGCGGCAGCGGGAGCGACCGTGGCCCTCGAAGCCACCGGCGACTTGAACACGTGGATCGAAGCCCAACGCATCACCGGCCAAGGCGACACCACCCCGGTGAAAATCACCCTGAACCCCGCCCCCAATGTCCAAGCCAAGTTCTGGCGTGTGAGGGTGAGGTGAGGAGTGGTGAGGGCCTATGTCGTCTCTTCAACCGAGGGCGGATCCGATTCGCAAGTTGGGTTCGCCTCACGGCTGCGCTCAGGATGGCAGCCGATGGCACTCGGCCTCGTGACCGTTGGCCACCGTTCGGAATTCGGGGCGTTCGGTCCGGCAGCGTGTTTCGGCGACCGGACATCGTGGGTGGAAGGGGCAACCACTCGGGGGATGGATGGGCGAGGGGAGGTCCGAACCGGCCGGACCTTAGTGGCAAAGGCCGGAATTGAGATCGATATCCACCGTTGAGTTGCGCGGCTGGACGCCAGAACTTGATGGGATAGGCCCGGATTGATCGGGGGGGTTAACGCCGAGCCAATGGATACCAGATGTGGAGTTCGGTAAAGTAGTCGCGGTAGTAACCTCGGTCTCGGGTCAGAAGCCGATCAGCCAATTGCTGCGCATGAGCGGCGATCATGAAGTCTGGCACCATTCTTCCGCGTTTTCCGCCTCGCTCAAGAAAGGTTCTGTACATCTCCCCGGCCAAAATGGCTACCGGTTGAGTTGTGGGCAGAAACCGAAGATTCCAGTCTGCGAGAAACTGCACGCATTCACCCGGCGGCAAAACCGGGACGATTTCTGCGAGTGCTGTCTCTGAAATGACCAAGGAACCTTGAGCAGCAGCTTGATGGAGCGCTCAGACGGAAGTTGAAGCATGAAGCGCATCATTCAACAGGGCGCCGAGCAGCACCGATGTGTCAACAGCTGTCAACATCACTCAGCACCACCACGGATTGACCTCAAGTACTCGTCACCAGTCACCCCAATGGGCAGTCGGCCACGTCCTCGCCATTTTTCGAACGGATTCTTCTGAGATGATTCCCAGGCAACCAGCAGACCACCTTCCGTGTGGATTTCCAGGGACTGGCCGGCCTTCAGGCCCAGAATCTCAAGTGCCCCTGGAGGCAATGCGATGAATCCATCCGGGGTCACGGTCGCCGTCATGAATTGAAACTAATCACCTCCAACTGAAGGGCCAAATAAAATTCAGCTTACCGGCGGACCTGATTTGCACCGGTTCGCCTCACGGCTGCGCTCAGGATGGCAGCCGATGGCACGCGGCCTCGTGACCGTTGGCCACCGTTCGGAATTCGGGGCGTTCGGTGCGGCAGCGTGTTTCGGCGACCGGACATCGTGGGTGGAAGGGGCAACCGCTCGGGGGATGGATGGGCGAGGGGACATCGCCGGAGAGGAGGATGCGATCGCGTTTGCTTGCAGGTGTCACCGTGGGGACGGCGGATAGCAGGACCTGGGTGTAGGGGTGTTGCGGGTTGCGACAAACGGAGTGAGCCGGACCGGATTCCACCACGCGACCGAGGTACATGACCACGATGCGCTGGCAGAGGTGTTCGACGACGGCGAGGTCGTGTGAGATGAACAGGTACGCGAGCCCACGGTCGCGCTGGATGTCCTGAAGCAAATTGATGACCTGGGCTTGGACGCTGACGTCGAGGGCGCTGACGGGCTCGTCACACACGATGAGCCGTGGTTCGACGGCGAGGGCGCGGGCGATGCCGATGCGCTGTCGTTGGCCTCCGCTGAACTGGTGGGGGAATCGGTTGGCGGCGTCGGCAGTGAGACCGACGCTTTGCAGGAGATCGGCGATACGGGTTTGCCTGGCGGCCTCCGAATTTCCCAATCCGTGGATGACCAATGCTTCGCCAATGCTTTGCCCCACCGTCATGCGTGGATTCAGCGAATTGAACGGATCTTGGAAAACCATTTGGAACTGGCGGCGCAGAGGGCGGAGGGCGCGGGCTCCCAGGGTGGTGATGTCTTTTCCGTCGAAGAGGATCCGACCGCTGGTAGGTTCGAGCAATCGCAGGATGGAACGTCCGAGCGTGCTCTTGCCGCAGCCGCTTTCGCCAACGAGTCCCACGGCCTCACCAGCGGCGATCGTCAAGAACACGCCATCCACGGCCTTCACCGTCAATGAAGTTCCCGCCAATGCCGATCCTTTGACGGGGAAGTGAACCTTGAGGTTTTGAACTTCAAGGAGCGGCATGGGAGTGCGGGCAACGGAGGGCATGATGGTGGGCGAAGGTTTCGAGCGCGGGTGCCGAAACCGAGCACGTCGGACGGACGATGGGACATCGCGGTGCAAAGCGGCATCCAGAGGGCCATTGACCCGGGCTGGGCACGTTGCCGGGGAGAGCGTGCAATCGGTGCAGCTCGCTCCCGATTTCGGGAACTGATCGGATCAACGCTTGGGTGTAAGGGTGCGATGGGCGGGCGATGAGTTGTTGTGCGGGAGCCTCTTCGATGATCTGCCCGGCATACATCACGGCAACCCGTTGGGCGATGTCCGCAACGAGTCCGAGATTGTGGGTGATCATCAGGATGGCCATGCCCATCTGCTTCTGGATGTCTCTGAGCAGTTCGATGATTTGGGCCTGAATGGTGACATCGAGCGCGGTAGTGGGTTCATCGGCGATCAGCAGTTTCGGTTCGGTGGCCAGGGCCATGGCGATCATGACGCGCTGTTGCATGCCCCCACTGAGCTGGTGGGGGTAATCCCGGGCACGAGTTTCGGGTGCGGGGATGCCCACGCGTTCCAACAGGCGAACGACCTCGGCCGAGGTGGCGCGAGCCGGAGCGTGAAGGCGGAGGGATTCAAGCATTTGGGCTCCGATCCGCATGACCGGATTGAGCGAGGCGCCGGGTTCCTGGAAGATGTAGCTGACGACTCCGCCGCGGATGGATCGGAGTTCGGAATTCGACATGGCCAGGACATCACGGCCATGCAGCAGGATCCTGCCGCCGGAGTAGCGCGCAGGTGGCGTCGCGAGGAGTCGTCCGATGCTCAAAGCAGTGACGCTTTTGCCGCATCCGCTTTCACCCACGAGGCACAGGGTCTCGCCCTCGGCGATGGAGAGTGAGACATGGTCCACGACGCGGGTTTTGCCGAAGTCGATCTGGAGGTCCTGGATTTCGAGGAGAGGCATGGCGTCGGATCGTGGGTGCGGGCCAGTCCTATGGACTTGGGTGACATTCAGTTCCTCATCAGTCGTTATCGACCGAGCTTGGACGGAATTCGTGAGATGATTGAACACTTTCCTGAACCTGCCAAAGGAAGAGCACAGGACTTTTGTGCTCCGAAAGCCTGCTCCGAGCGACGCTGAAGATCATGGGACTGTTCCACGCGCTTGCGAATGACTCGGCGGTCCAGACCGCGCACAGCACCTTGTTCCTGGGCTGAAGCGGAGATGTGAGTTGGGTCAGAAGGGATTCGGTCAGGGGTCGATCATGGCGGCTGGGGACCGCCTGATCGTGTTGAGTGATCAGGGCGAACTGAGCGTTGTGCGAGCGAATCCGGCGAAGTTCGAGTTGCTGGCACGCTTTCAGGTAATCGGCGGCAAGTGCTGGACCAGCCCGGTGTTGGCGCAGGGTCGACTCTATGTCCGAAACGCCAAGGGCGAACTGCTGTGCCTAGACGTCCGGCCGAAGGCGTAGTCGGCGATGATAGAGGCGGAACGGTTCGGCTCCAGGTCTGGTCTTGGTTTTCGGAGGGCCGTCATCGACCCACTGGGTCTGGCCGCCCGTGGCGATGATGGATGGGTTGGCGGACGGGCTTCTACGTCTGCAGGTCATCGCTGCATTCGATCCGGTAGGTCTGGTTCAGTTGGCTGGCGAACTGAAGCTCGAGCGCCTGATCGGACCGAGGTGACGCACGCTTGAACCGCAAGGGTTCAGGAGGCTCGCCGATACCGGAGACGCTGCCCAACCGGACCACGAAATCCTGCACGGCGGGTCGCACCCCGGCCGTTGCCAGGAATTTAGCCGTGAACTGGATGGAAGCAACCGGCGGAATCAGGCGGTTCACCTCGACGAAGGGAACCCCCTCTTCGGTGCCGGCGTTGTTGTAGAGCTGCCAGCCTGAAGGCAGACCCGGGAAGTAGATCCGCGAACCCTGGATCGGTTCGGTTCCGTGGATGGAGAGCCGGCACTATGCTATGTCGGCACTCAGCCGGCACTCAGCCGCACTCAGCCATTGCCGCCTACGGATCGCGCCACTAGGTTGCCGTCAAGAAAGGTTCACATGTCGGACCAAGATATCCAGCAGCTTGAAAACCAGTTCCCTGCCGTTTCTGGTTCGGCCTTTGCGGCTGCGCGGCAGCGGGTGCTGGCTTCCGGACAGAGTGTGTTGCAATCGCAAGATGGCACCATCTACGAGGTGTTTCCCGACGGTCAACGGGTGGCTGTGAAGCAAGTCGAACCGCCGAGCCATTTCGTCTCCGGCAGTGTTTTCATTCTCCGGTGAGCCTGGCGATTCCCCGATTGCGCATGTTTGCGGGGCCGAATGGGTCCGGCAAAAGCACCCTGAAATCTTACCTGCCGACCGACCTTCTGGGAGTTTACTTGAACCCGGATGAAATCGAGCAAGGTATTCGTGATCGAGGTTTTTTGGACTTCGCGCAGCATGGTGTCGTCGCCAACGGCACCGAGGTTCTTCAGTTCTTTCGGGATTCCGACTTTTTGGCTAAGGCCGGACTGACGTCAGCAACTTATGACCTCAGCTTTTCAAATGGTCAGTTGGAATTCGGAAGAGTGGAGGTCAATTCTTACATGGCCTCGGTTGCGGTGGACTTCCTCAGCCAGAAGCTGCTAGTCCAAAAAACCTCCTTCACGCTTGAAACCGTGATGTCGCACCCCAGCAAAGTGGCACTGCTAGCTCGGGCGCAGATGGCCGGGTATCGAACGTACCTGTATTTCATCGCAACCGATGATCCAGCCATTAACATTTCCCGTGTCCGCAATCGTGTAAAGCTAGGTGGACATGCGGTTCCGGAAGATCGGATTGTGGAGCGTTATCACCGGTCGCTTGGACTGGTAATGAAGGCCATCCGTAACACCCATCGGGCCTATGTCTTCGACAACTCGGGTGACAACACTGATCGGAGCCATACATGGCTCGCTGAAATTACGGATGGGCGGACACTTGAGCTCAAGACCGATTTGATTCCAGCGTGGTTCAGACGGGCTGTCCTCGACCAAAACGCCATCAGGGGATGATCGATCGAGCCGGCGCGGCGTCCGCCGTTGCCTTGGTCCTTCACTCCAGCCGCTGAAATCCGCGCCAACTCGAGCGTTGGGTTTTGGCAGCATCACTGATACAGGGGTGAACTACATCTCCCACAGTTTCGCCAGAGGCACGGCCAGAAAACGTGGATCACCGAGGTTGGTTAAATGGGTTCCGGCGTGGATCAGTACGCCACCCGCGAAATCTTCACCTCACTGCGCGGCAAGGCGCCGGAGGCCGGAAATGTCGGCATGGGTCGGGGTGGTAGTGGCTTTCACTTCAACAGTCCACCAGGTAGGTGCAGTTGTTTGTCCAAATGGTGACTCTGCAAGCGTCCAATTGCTGGTTATAAAACCGTCCAATTGCTGTTTTAAGGATGCCGTGTGGTCGCCCGCCGGTACGACGACCTGAACCTCTCGTTTGCCCAGCTCCTTTCGAAAAAACCTCTGCTTCTCGTCGTCGTGATCCGTAGGCGGCACAGAGACCCGCAGTTTCAGGGTGTAGGTTCCGGTCACTTCTTGGTGTCGGACTCCACGTAGTGGGACCAACGCAGAGCCGCTGTTTGGACAGGGTTGGCCTGGGTGCGACGCGTTGCGGTGTGGCGGTGGCGGGGCTGGTTAGCCAGAGTTGGGCAACCGGTTTGGGTGAAAATTGTCCGAGTTGCTAATCTTCAAAAAGATCTTCGGGAATACGCCGTTTGCGACGTTCTTTCGTTGCGAAAGTTGCCGTAAATATTCATCTTTTTAACCGAAACGGATCTTCGAAAAGAATTTCGGTTTTCATCTGTTATGGAGGTTTATCAGAGCCCGACCTCGATGGAACCCCTGCTGCCGGTGGCGGGGCGGGAAACGCTCGCCAAAATCACCTGCGACATCCTGGCAGCCTCCGGTCGCCTCACCGGTCAGGTTCACTCGCCCGAGGTTCTGCGCCGAGTCGCTGGTCTGGTCCGGGAGATGAACTGCTACTATTCGAACCTGATTGAGGGACACAAGACCACTCCCCGGGACATCGAGCGGGCGTTGAAGCAGGACTTTTCAGCCGACGAAACCCAGCGCAACAACCAGCAGCTGGGCCTCGCCCACATTGCGGTGGAGAAGCTCATGGTCGATCGACTGGCGGGGGAAACGGTGGATGTCTATGGGTCCGAGTTCATCTGCTGGCTGCATCGCGAATTTTACCAGCGGCTCCCTGAACCGCTTCACTGGGCCAAGACCTTGAGTGGGCAGGTTTATCGGATCGAGCCGGGTCGGTTGCGCGATTTCATGGTCGACGTGGGCCAACACACGCCGCCTCAGTTCGACGCGCTTCCCCGATTCCTCAGCCGGTTCCATCAGTTCTACGGTTCCAAGGACATCATCGCAACGGATCGCCTGACCGCCATCGCGGCGGCACATCACCGGCTGGCGTGGATTCATCCTTTCGGAGATGGCAATGGGCGGGTCATCCGACTTCATTCCCAAGCTCTGATGATTCACCACGGCCTGGATGGCGGCGGATTGTGGACTCTCTCCCGTGGACTGGCACGGCAACGGCAGCGCTACTACGACTACCTGCAAGCCGCGGACGCCGGGCGACGCAACGACTTGGATGGGCGCGGAAACCTGACAGACGCCGGACTCGCGGCCTTCTGTCAGTTCTTCCTCGAAACCGTTCTCGACCAGATCCAGTTCATGAGCGGCCTGCTCGGCCTGTCGGCCCTGCGGACACGGGTGGAACGTTACTTTCAGTTCGAAACCCTCCACTTGAAACTCTACCGGGAGGCACTCATGCGAGTCGTGCGGACCCTGATTGACGAAGGCGAAATTTCCCGGACCCGCGTGCAAGAAATCACGGGCAAGGGGGCCACAGTCTCTGCCGAAATCATCAAGCTCGGGCTGCAAGAAGGCCTCATTGAATCGCCCAGCCCCAAGGGTCCCCTGCAGCCGGGCTTTCCGCCCAAGATTCTCGAATTCTATTTTCCCCAACTGTATGTCGATCTTCCTATCGACGGGCCGGATTGGTCTACTGGGTCGGTTGGGTGTGGGCCGGGATAATTTGGAAATAGCGTTCGGCGTCGGCCTCGCTGGCAAAACCTCGGCACAGGCTTCAGAGACTGTTCGGGTGAGGTGCTCTCGGTTGGTTGGCCGAAGTTGGGTACCGGGTTCTGCCAATGTGAATCCGGTGCTGGGCAACCAATCCTTCAGGCTGGGCAGAATGCGTCTCCAGCATGCCGGATGGCCCCGTAGTCAACTTGGAGGACGGTCCGATTTTTCAGGAACTCATGGCTGAGGGTTTGGCCATGCAGCATCGATTCGCCGCGGAACCGATCTTTGCGAAAACAGGGAAGGGTTTCGTGCTCAGTGAAGGCGTGGCAAATAGTCCGGCTTTTGGCCAGTTTGGCTTCAGGCTTGAAATGAGCAGGACCGGGCTCCATTCGACCTTCGGTTGGAGGATAATTGGAGGAAAACACCACGGATCCAGATCTTCTCGGAGACCGTGAACGTCGAGAAACCCCAATGAAAACGGGGTATTTGAAGTGGTGTCCCGACCAGGAATTGAACCTGGATCAACGGTTTAGGAACCAATTTAAGCATTTGGATACCTAGAACCGCAATTCGACCAAATCGGCTGAAAATCCTCATTCTGGGGACCCAACCCTCGTCGTTGAGGGTCAGACTATGACGGTTTGGGGGGTGGTCCTAGACTTTTGGGTTCTGGATGCGGTTGGAGGAGCGCTGGAGG
>JACCDP011213661.1_pt1 | contig 16107 bp, 19 predicted proteins | sample 7445841 | NCBI WGS metagenome assembly JACCDP01 (sample SAMN15323441, study PRJNA562643) | freshwater metagenome | isolation source: river surface water | place: USA:Blue River Watershed | collected 2017-08-17 | reverse complement strand
GGTGGCAAGCTCGGGGGAGCCTACCACCCCGCGAGGGGCTACGGGTAGCGTTCGGTGCAGAAAACCACGCGTGGGGTCGTACCGCCTCCGCCTGCCTTGTACTTGATCTGAAAAATGCTTTCGCCTTTCTCGGTGCGTACGGGCAGGTAGTCGCCCTGCTGGGCTTTGATGGCTTGCAGGGCTTCAATTACTTCTTCAAGGGTCAGGGTGGTTGTGTCCATGTTCAGGCTAGGTAGTTGATGGTTACGAGTTGGGCCTCGCAGGGAAGCCCGAAAGCTGGGTGATTGGTGAACTCGGGGTAGTCTTGGCCGTAGTCGAGGCAAACCTCCGCTCCGAGGCGTTGCGCATCGGAACGGAGGGAGGCGTACCAAGATTCGATCAGGCGAACCTCGGAATCTCGCAAGTCGCTGCGGTCGCCGTAACAGAGGTAGGCGATGGCCCAAGCGGGTACTTGCTCAACATAGGACTCAAGGATTGTCATGGGAGTTGAGGGGGTTGATTGCAGATTAGTTTCCATTGCTCAAGGCTTGCGATATAGAAGCAGTGCGGTAGGCGAGGGTTGCCGTCCACGAAGTCTAAGGCAGCGTTGAGACTGTCGAATTGTCCGAGGTAGTGGAATGGTTGGGTGTTGCCAGTAAAGCCAAAGTAGTGCGTCATTGGTGGGAAGTTAGGCAAAGGTCGGGGCTTGGTAGCCTTCGGAGTTGATGACTAGCTTGCAGACAAGGTTGACCCACTTGTGGTAGTTTTCGAGTCCAGCGCAAAGCAACCTGTGGGCCGAAAGGCCGAAAGGCTCACCGCTCAGGTCGGCTAAGGCGTTCTCGGCTTGCGAAAGCAGGCTCTCAGCAACCAAGGCTGGGCAGTGATTGTCGGGCATACTGTCGGGCTTGATGCCAAGCCCGCGAAGGCGGCGGTTTGCCTCGGCGTAAAATTCCGCGCAAAGTTCCCTATTGCTGCAAAGATAGAGGTCGCCACTGTCTAGGATTCGCTGCCCTTCGTCCAGATCAGCGAAGATCGGGCGTTCGGTCAGGATTTCACGATGCACGGCGTCCACGCGCTTGCGCATCGTTTCGGCGTACGCCTTGGCCATCAGGTAGGCGTTGACTGCGTGAGTGATGGAGGGAGTGAGGAGGTCTTTGGGGTTCATGTTGGTGTTGGGGTGTTGGGTGTTACCAGTAAAGCCAAAGTAGTGCGTCATGGGCGGAAAGTGGGTGCAAGGACTCCGTAGCTCCCCCAATCGGTCGTGAGGCCGTCCGGCAGCGTAGCGGATTCGATTTTTAACGAGTAGCCACGGGGATCATGATTGAAAAAGAAACCGGCGGGGAGAGCGCCACCAAACGCAAGCTTCACACGCTTTTCAATGGAGGTTTCGAACGCCTCCCACTGTTCGTCACAGTCTCGGTATGGCTGTCCCCGATAGGATTCCCCGTTGCACTGGGCTGTGCTGGCCGCGTTAGCATCGGACTCGATGCGGCGGAGTCGCCGGAATAGCGCGGGGCCGCTGGTGGTGCTGGGGTTCGCGTGAAGGCGCAGGAGGGCTGTCAGATGTCTTGCTTTGTACGTGTTCATAGGTCGGTGTTGGTGTTGGTGTTGATGTTGGGTGTTGGGTGTTGTCGTGTTATCGTGTTTTCATCTTCCACTTTCTGATTTCGACATCTCGATAGTCGGAGGTCAGAACATCAAGCCAGTCGGCTTTGTTTCTGGCATCGGAATCAGGATAACGAGATTGGGCAAGATTGACGGCTTCGCGGATGGTTCCGAGAAAGACTTCGACGATGTTTCCCGATGGGCCTCGTCCCGTGATGGAGACAAAGGCTGAGTAGGGTCTGCGACTTGCGTTTCGGGTGTTCTTGTTCATGGGTGTCTTTGTTGGGTGTTGGTGTTGGTGTTGGGTTCAATAATCTCCATCATCAGGAAGGTGGCCCAAGTAGGGGGGCTGGTAGCAAGAGGAGGTCACCTTAGCATCGGGATATGCTGCCCGTGCTTCTTCCAGTGTGGGGTACGAATCTAGAAAAAAGCGCCGTGTCTGCCCAGCCAGAACACTGCTTCGTGGGTATTTGCTGTACTCGTAGACCCCGAATTCGGGGTTGTTGTAGGTAGCGCCTCGGCTTGGGTATTCGATTTGGGTTCTGCTCATAGTGTTGGTGTTTTGTTGGTGTTGATGTTCACCCCCAGCGGGGGCGTGGTTGTGTTCTAAATCATGAGGAATGACTCGTCAACTTTTATTTTTTAAGAATCTCGTTTGCTCGTTCGGTTGTGATGGTGACCTCGATGTTGTAATCCTTGTCGAGGAAGGTCAGGGGGATGCCGGCATCGAGGACTTTCTTGGCCCAAAGTCGCTCGCGCAATCTGCGTCTGCGTAGGGTTGCCTTGAGGGTTGGGGAGAGCTTGCCCATGACCAAGAGGTAGGCTTGTCTGGAGTCCTTGGCGGCAAGGGCTTCCCTTTGCGTTCTGCGGCGTTCTGCCTGCTTCTGGAGGATGGTTGCCTTGTTCTGCTCATACCATGCCTTCTGGCGCTTCTGAATGGCCTCCTTGTGGCGCTGGTAGTAGGTGCCGTGGTCGCGGTCTTGTTTGTTGGCGTGGTAATAGGCCAAACTGCGGGCTTTGATTCGCTCCTTGTTGCGTTGGTAGTAGGCTTTGCGCTCGTCGGGGTTTGCTCGGAGGCGTTCGAGAATGGCTTCCTTGTTCTTTTGGTAGTACTGGCGTTGCTGTTCTTTGATGCGTTCCTTGTTGCGTTGGTAGTAGGTCATGGGAGGGGAGGATAGAGGTTCCAAGATGGGTTAGTCAAGGCCCAAAATAAGCAAAAGTGTAGAAGCAAAAATGTTCGGTCGGCGGATTTTCTTCCGTGGCGGGGGCCGTATTTCCCGCGCCACCCCTATATATATTATTTTTTCCAATAGAAAATAATAGAATCGAATGTTTTTGCTTGTACGCTTTTGTATTATTTAGGGGGTAAAATTCGTCGCGGTTGGCTCATGGCGAGGGCTTTGTGGAGAGGGAGGTGCGTTGATTCATATTTTTGGTTTTCTTTGATGGGTTAGGCGTTTTGTTATGCTTTTGTTTCTTTAGTGTTGCTGGGAGCTGGGTGGATGTTGGGTTACCTTCGGCCCGAAAAGTTCAGAGTTGGCATCGTCTTGGAAAGCTCAGAGTTGGCATCGTCTCCAAAAGTTCAGAGTCCCCATCGTCCCCTCCGCTTCCACTTCGACCACCGCCCACGGCTCGGCGCTCGGCGCTCCGCGCTGCTCCGCGCTCCGCGCTGCTCCGCGCTGCTCCGCGCTCCGCGCTCCGCGCTGCTCCGCGCTGCCTTGTGGCGGCATGGGGTGCGGTTTTTGGGGGAGGGTTTGTCCTGCCTGCCGCTGCTTCGCGCTGGTTCGAGCGTTTTCTGTGTCCAGGTTGTTGTATGTTATGACAGGGCGAATTGTTTTAACCACCCGCGCGATGTGGTGGGGGTGTCGAATTTGGGGGAGGGTATTTAGACGCTTTTTTTATTGCGATCCTCGCCGCTTGTGGCACCATGCAGTCCCCGCTTGGGGACAACAAAAACAACAAGACAACAACAAGCCATGAACAACAACAACAACGAAGCCATGAACAACGAAGCCACCGCAGCCACCGAACGCAACAGCGCCCCCCGCTCCCTCCTTTACGGGAGGAACCTGCGCAAAATCGCCCAGCTTACCCTCCGGGGTATGCCGACCACTGCCCAAAATTTGAGAGAGCGACTCGCCAGAGGGGAGCGAGTGGATTGGCGAGAATATGAAAGCGCCATCCGCGCAACCCGCCGCTGGCCAAGTAACGACCGTTTTAACTTGCCGCTGGCGGCCCGTGCGCCATCACCAAGTCGCCTGATTGTCTCGCAGAGTCTGCGGGACACGTTGCTTTCCATGGCGCGCTTGGGGAACGCTGTTGCGCTCAAGGTAGCGCTTGCGCTCGATTACCGCCATCATCACAAGCCAAGCCTGTTTGCGAATTATTTCACATTCAGGGAACGCGCCGGGATGATTTCCTATTGTCCCGCGAATCGGGAGCAGGAAATCAACGAGGACGGCACATGGGCGCGGAAAGGACGGCAGGAAATCACGCCAGCAAAATGGGCGCGCAAAATCCTCTGCGACCGCCTCAACGCTGAATTCAGTGATGCGGCGATCAGCGAGTTTGCCAGCGCGTTTAATGCTCAAGAACGGGCCAATGAGGTACGCATCGAAGTCACCGATGACGAGGAAGTCATGGACAGAGTGATCCAAGAAATTCATGACCGGGGCGGCTACTCTTGTATGGCTGGCGATCCAGTGGGGCACTGGTACAGCAAGCAGGGTTTGAAAATGGCAGTAGCGTATGACGGCAACGGCGCCGCAGTCGCCCGCGCCTTACTTTGGCCTAGTGTTGAGACAAACACTCACAACAAGGTTCCGATGATGGAACGAATTTACGCGGCCCACAATCACGCGCTCAGTCTGTCTGCCCTTGAGGACATCCTGAAAAAATGGGCGTTCGAGAACGGCTATTGGCACAAGAAAAACCAGAGCAACGACTGCGACACGCTCATTTGCGGCGAGATGAGAACTACCGCTGTTTTCACTACCGTCCCGCATCGTCCTTCCGTGCTTTGGTCTTACCTCCCTTATCTTGACACCTTTTACTGGGCCGTGGGAACGACCTTGTATTCATCCGAATTGGCCTGCGCAGCCGACAACGAGGACGGCACAGAAGCCGAAGAATTTAGAAGCACGGCAGGCCATACCAGTGCCACTAAAGTTGTATGTGGTAGCGAACTAGTGGACGAATCCAAGCTGGTCGAGACGGTGGACGGTGACCGTGTTCTTATCGAGGACGCGACATACTGCGAAGACGATTGCGAGTATTACCCAGACGGGGATGATAGGCTGGTATATTGCGACAGCTACGAGGATATGCGGCTGCGCGAGAATTGCCGCAGCGTCTACATCGCAGGGCGCTACCGTATCGTGCATGAGGATCACATCTCAGACGCATGAGACAACCCTGGCCTAAAATCGGAAACACAAAAAAAACAGAACACACATGAAAATCGAAAAATCACTCCTCTCCATCTTGGAAACTCAGTCCGTCTCGTATGAGACGGAAGCAATGCAAGCGCTGATGGTTAGCCTGCTTTATGACGCAGGTGCAACGATCACCCGGGACAGCCTTGGCAATATTTATGCCGTCAAAGGCGTGCCGAAAAAAGGCAGCTACTACCCCTGCTTCGTGGCGCATTTGGATACAGTCCACGACATCCTTTCCGATGGCGTGGAGGTGGTGCAACTCAAGGGCGGCTGGCTTGCCGCGATGTCGGGCCAAACGCAGGTGGGCATCGGCGGTGATGACAAGTGCGGCCTTTGGGCCGCGCTGCGTTGCCTTCAGGAATTGCAGTGCTGCAAAGTCGCGCTGTTCGTGGACGAAGAAGTGGGGTGCGTTGGAAGCTATGCCGCCGATCTGTCATTTTTCGACAACTGCGCATTTGTCGGCCAAGCCGACCGCAGGGGCGGCGGCGATTTTGTGACACGCATCGGCGGAGAGTCCCTGAGCAGCCCCGAATTCCTGCACGCCGTTTCGCCTTTGCTGCTGCGTCACGGGTTCAACGCTTGCACGGGAGCTATGACGGATGTGGAGGCGCTTCGCAACGGCGGGCTGGCGTTGAGCGTGTTCAATATGTCGGCGGGCTACTTTGACCCGCACACAAGCCAAGAGACGCTCCATCTTCCCACGCTTGAGCGCGTTATTGCGTTCATGGTGGACTGCGGGCGCAATCTGAAATGCACCCGTTGGGAGTTCCCAGCACCTCGCCCCAAGTCATGGGGCAAGGCTTGGGGCAAGCCCAGCGACAAGCGCAAGGACAACGAAGCCGAGCGCCTTCACGACTGGTACAAGGACAGGGAATCATTTCCTGACTATGGCGGCGAAAGTGACGCGCCCGTCCTCCCTTGGCAGTTCTAAAATTCAACCCCATCCTCAACCCATGAAATCACTACTCATCGAAATGCTTGGCGCGTTAGTCTTATTCATCGGCGCCGCAGCCGTCATGCTCCTGATCGGCATCCGCGCTGCAAGCTAGACCCTCCCCCGCTAAAGTCACCCCCATCCTGTCATCGCACAGGGTGGGGCTTTTTGTTGCGTGGCGCTGCCCTTGCGCTATGCTGCACCCAATGCCCGCCCGAAAACATACCGACGAACAGTGGAGAATCGCCCGTGATGCCGTTGCCCTTGGAGCATCTACTGCTGCCGCTGCCGCTGCCGCAGGAATGTCTCAGCGCCGCCTACTCGACAAAATGAAAGCGGAACGATGGCCGCGCCCTTCACAACTCCCGACCCTCCCCCGCCCAAATGATCCCCCCGCGATACAAGCAGCGAGTTTGACACTGAGCCAGCGCGGGGAAGCGCACCGCTCCCGCGTTGCCGATCTGGTTGAGCGCGCTTTGAGAGAGTGCATCCCTCCCGCATTGACGAATTGGAGCGACATCGAACGCGCCGCGAAGCTAGGAGATCAGGCGTTTGGCCTAAGCCAAGCCGCGCCGCTCGTTTCCTTGACCTTTCCTGCTGCGCAATCTACCGAGCCTCTGGGCATTATTGACATTTCCACCAATCCCGCGCCAATCATGGAGGCCGATACCCTCCCCCCAGATCATCACCCCCTACCCCCCTCTGAGCAGTGAGCCAGACCCACGCCACGGGTACCCTCCGCTTTCCCCTTTCCGCCATGCACCTATACGCTAAGTGTCTGAAAAATTTTTGGGGTTTTTGTCGGGACTAATTTGTTAAATAAATACCTCCGCATGACCAACGAGCAGATTGCAGCTTACGTAGCAAAGGGCTACCGCCTGAAGTACGGCAAACTGTTCCCACCCCAGAACGGGAAGCCAGCTACCGACATCCAGATCGAGTTCTTGGCTTTCCGAGACAGGATAACTGGGCCAGAGGCTCCGGGGCCAGCCCAACACTTCAAGAACATCGTCAACGCAATCTGGAATCACCCCAAGAGTACCAAGAAAGTTGACTGGAACCCTTGGGCCACAAGGATGATTGACCACCTTTGCCGACACAAGTATTTGGCAATCGCTGGCTGTGCCTCCAGTGGCAAGACCCGAATTGGGTGCGCCCTCTGGGGAATCGTGAACTTCTTGGCAGACCCGCCGAACACAAAGGTCATCCTGACATCCACTTCTCTCAAAGACTCTCGCCAGCGTGTGTGGGGTGAGGTCGAGGAGTTTTGGATGGAGGCAGCTTCCCTGCTTGGCGGAGAAGCCAATCTTCCCGGCGAACTCGTCTCCTCCGCAGGGATGATTCGATACCGACTCGGAAACATGAAGACAGACCGAGCAGGGCTGACGCTCATTGCAGGCGAGAAGTCCAAGGCAAAAGAGTCAATCGGAAAGCTCATTGGATTCAAGCAACTCCGACTGATCCTAGGAGCCGATGAGTTGACAGAACTCTCCGAGGCTTTGATTAACGCTGCCGAGTCCAACCTCTCAGCAAACGAAGGATTCCAGATGATTGGGTACGCCAACCCATCTTCGTACTTTGATCCGTTTGGAACTCTGAGCGAACCCAAGAACGGTTGGAACAGCATCTCCGAAGAAGATGACGAGTGGGAAACCAAGAAGGGCTACTGTATTCGTTTCGATGGCGAACGAAGCCCAAACATCTTGGCAGGCAAGACCCTGTACCCGTACATGATTACGCAGGAGAAGTTGGATGACTACCGTGCAAGGCTTGGAGAGAAATCCCTGCGATACTACCGAATGGTGAAGGGATTCTGGTGTCCCACGGGGAACACTGAGTCCATCTTCTCGGACGCAGACATCGTGAACTACGAGGCCAACGGCAAAGCGGTTTGGGCCACACCCCCTACCAAAGTCGCTGGGTTTGACCCTGCCTTCACCAACGGAGGAGACAGATCAATCCTCTACTTTGGCAACTACGGAACCACCGTGGACGGAACAAAGGTCTTGGAGTGGACGAACTACGTGGAGTTGAACGAGGACACTGCCAACAAGACTCAATCTCGCACGGAGCAGATCGTCAATCAGCTTATCGAGCAGTGCGAGAAGCATGAAGTCTTGCCAAAGCACTTGGCGATTGACGGCACGGGAGCAGGAAAACCGTTCTGCGACATGGTGCGTTCTCGCTGGAGCAGCGACTTCTTGGAAGTCAACTTCAGCGGGGCAGCTACCGATATGCCTGCGTCTGGGACTGACAAGCGCCCATCCAAGGAGGTCTATGTCAATCGCGTGTCCGAGATTTGGTTCGTCGGACGCGAGTATATGCAGACCCAGCAGCTCAAGGGCATCAGCCCAGTGCTGGCCTTGGAACTCTGCTCCAGATCATACAAGACCCGTGAGCAGGGCAAGGTGCAGGTCGAGAGCAAGATCGAGATGAAGAAGCGATCCAATAAGTCGCCGGACTTGGCCGACGCAGCCCTCCTTTGTTTGGAAGTTTGCCGTAGGAGACTGAATCTTAATAGCCTTGCAAGAGCCGCTTCAAGTCCAGAGAGCAGCGGAATCAAGCGCACAATGAAAAAAATGTCGCAGAAACTCCTTGCAATTCGTAGGTATTGACTCTTACATGGGCTAAACATGGACATCGCAATTCACGCGCAAGCCTCTACCCTTCCGAGGCTCAAGAAGTTGGTTAGAGTGTTGAAACACTTTGGATTGGGCAGACACAAGTACACTGTGTTCTGCTCTCAGGCTCCCAAGCATGATGTGGAAAAGCTCTTTGATGGGCTTGAGGTGACGATTGACGCCAGCCTGCCGGGAACATACCGTCTTCCCCCTTTGGACAGCAACGAGCCGTTCCAGCACATTGCCTCCAAGATGACCAACGGGCCTTGGTTCCTGCTCAAGGTTGGGACGGTTCCCGTAGTCCAAGACTGGGCAGATAGGCTTGAGCGCGAGTATCTCTTTGCCGAGAAGCTCTACCTTGGCACAGCGGTTTACCTGCCTAAGAAGTATGTGGATGTCAGTGGCGTGACTCGCATTTCATCTGGGGAACCCTTCATCATGGAGGCAGCGGTGTATCCTCCTAATGTGTTGAAGCTCACCAAGTCGAATCTCTTCCACAAGACCACTCACCATGAGGTTCTCTGCCGAGCCGAGCGTTTTGGCAACGCCTACCTGAGCGACTTGATTCAGGACGCGAATCTCGATGACAACTTCCGCAATGTGAACATCCGTTCGGGAGTGTGCGTTGTGTCTCGCCTCGCCAACGATGCGCTGTTGGATGAGTTGATCGGGGAGATTCCTCCCCCTGTGGTGGTGGAGAAGATCGTGGTGAAGGAAGCTCCAGAGGCTCCAGCTCCCTACGAACTGAAGGTTCCGACCATCAAGATCATGCAGAAGAACCTCCCTGTCGAAGCCAAAACAGAAAACTTGGACTCGCCAACAGAGGCAGAAGCGGTTACCGTAGAGCCGAAGCGCGTCCGTGGTAGGCCGCGCAAAGTCCCCTCCATCTAGCCGTCATGCCCAACTACACAGTAGATTCCACCACTCCGGGAACGGAACCACTTGTCCCAACCCAAAAGGACGGGAATCTGTTGCGTACTCGCGTCAAGAACGCCAAGGCTGCGCGTCAAATCTACGAAAGACTCCGCAAGGCAGATGAGCAGGCTGCGCGTGACCGTGCCCGTATCCAAGCACTGTTGGATGGCGAGGCTCCCTACGATCAAGCTGACTTGGTGAATCAGGGGCTTGGCGAGATTTGCAATGTCAACTGGGGTCAGGCCGAGCAGTTGCTCTCCATGGCAACGGCCCCATACATTGACCTGCTTGAGTCGGTTGACACCATCATCACTACCCCGACCAAGTTTGGCGACCCCCAGCTTCGTGCAGAGTGGGAGACGATCATCTCGGAAGAGTTCACTCGGATGATCCGCAACTGGCCCGAGTTCTATCCGCGCTACCTGTACTTGGTGCAGCAGTTCTTGGCTCACGGCGTTGTCGTGGCCTATTTCGATGACGACATTGACTTCCGTTTCCAAGTCAGCCCGCTTGGTGACTTCCTGATCCCACGGCAGACCCGTGCATCGGATGAGGAGATCGAGGTGGCCTGTTTTGTTCGCAGCGTTCCCCCGCACGAACTCTACCAGAAGATCGAAGACGAAGCTGTTGCCGCCGAGGTTGGCTGGAATGTTCCTGCCACCAAGAAGGCCATCGTCAACGCCCACCAGATCAATCTGGAAGACAACGCCATTGACAACTGGGAGAAGATTCAGCGCGAGTTCAAGAACAACGACATCGGCTACTCCAGCAGCGCAATGGCGACTGAAGTGAAGCTGGTCTATATGTTCGTCAAGGAACTGGACGGCACCGTGTCGCAGTACATCTTCTGCGAGGACGATCAGATGGAGTCCAAGGATTTCTTGTTCCAGCGCAGACACCAGTACGAGAGTACCTCGCAAGCCTTCAGCAGCTTCATCTACGGCATCGGAACCAACGGGTACTTCCACAGTATCCGTGGCATGATCTCCAAGGTGTTCAGCGTGATTCAAGCCTTGAATCGCCTGCGCTGCCGATTCTTCGATGGGCTGATGCTCAGTTCGATGCAGATGATCGAACCCGAGAACGAAGACGCTCTACAAGACCTTTCCATCCTTCACTTTGGCCCGTACATGGTGAAGCCTGCGAACGTCAAGATCATCAACACGGACAGCCCGAATTTTGGATCGTCTGTGATTCCCGGCCTTGGAGAACTCAACAACTTGCTCCAACAGCAGGCAGGTCAGTACTCTACCGAAGCCATCTTCCAAGCCCAGAGGGAACGCTCCAAGTTTGAGGTTCAGGCCCAGATGGAATCTCTGGCCAACATCAACATTGCGTCCCTGACTCTTTTCTACAAGCCACTTGAGCGTCTGTTCAAGGAAGTGCTTCGCAGAGCTACCCGCCGCGACTACTTCCCACAAGACCCCGGTGGTGACGAGATCATGGACTTCCGCCAGCGTTGCGTTGAGCGCGGAGTTCCCGAAGAAGCGATCTTCATGGTAGACATCGCCAAGGCCAGAATCGTCCGAGCCATCGGTAACGGTTCAAGTGCTGCTCGTTCCTCCATCATGCAGCAGTTGTTCCAACTGTCTTCCAACTTTGACCCGCAGGGTCGCCAGATGGTGATTCGTGACCTTACCCGTACCATTGGTGGTGTCGAAGCCGCTGATCGGTACGCGCCCGCTCCTGAGCAGCAGCGTCCTCCGATGGAGGCTAAGATCGCCATGCTGGAGAACAACCAGATGGTTGCTGGCGAAGCTGTTGAGGTTCTGCCGAGTGAGATGCACTCGGTTCAACTTCCCGTCCACCTATCCAAGCTCGAAGAGTTCATCATGGCGATTGACCAAGGCCAAGCTGACTTGGCTCAGGTCACTCCGATCATGGTGCCGATCTACGAACACGCCTCGAAACACGCCGAGTTCATGCAGGGCGATCCGTCCTACCCGATGTTCAAGCAGAAGTTGCAGCAGCTTGGCGAGTACATCGGCAACGGTATCAAGGCTGTCCAGAAGCTCCAGCGCCAGCAGCAGGAGCAGGCGGAAGCCCAAGGCCAGCAGATGCCTGCCGCCCAGCCGCAGCAACCCGACGAGACGGCAGCAAATCTCCAACAGAAAACGATTGAAGCACAGGTCAAACTGCGCTTTGCTGAAGAGAAGCACCAACAAGAAATGAGACTCCGCGAGGAGCAGGCAAAACAGGCGATGGCGATTGCAGATGCAGAAGCCGCCGCTCGTATTGCGAGAACCGCAGTTCCCAAATGACCGAGAAAACATTTACCATTAAGATCAACGAGGATAAGCGCGAACTCTCATTGGTTCGCCACCTCGGGGAAGGCAAGTGCAATGTCCTCAACATCCAGTACAGGAAGTTGAAGCACGGTCTTGACGTCGTGAACACGATCATCAGGGAGGTAATCAATGAATCTTAAAGACTGGTACACCTCCCCGACTCTGATGCTGGAGCTTCAAAAAGCTCTTCAGGAAGAGCCTATGAAAAGCCTGATGAGTGTCTTGCAAAGCCGAGCCAAAGCAAGACCAATCAGCACCAATGACGTGACGCAAATTGCGTTGGAACACGCAACGCTTTCTGGATACCAGAAGGCACTTGACGACATCGCCACACTCTCCCAACCTCTGAAACAAAAACCAACCCCACTTGAAGAATGGACACCGAAGATGCAGTAAATGAATCCATGGAGAACGAAGTTTCTCCAGCTATTGAGGAAACACCAGCAGAGGAGTCTTCTGGATTCCTCAGTGGGCTTGACTCCGTAATCAACGGCGAGGAGCCAAGTTCTTCCAGCGAAGAGACTTCCGAAGAGACTGGTTCCGAAGAAGCTCAAGTCGAGGAGAAGCCGGAAGTTGATCCTGACATTGCCGATCTTCCCAAGTCCGTCTCCGAGAAGACCAAGGTTGGCTGGAAGGAGTTGAAGAACTCCAAGCGCCAGCTTGAGCAGGAGCGCGACCAACTCAAGAAGGAACTTGAGTCCCTCAAGAAGCAACCTCCGAGTCAGCAGAACACGGAGGAAATCGAGGCCACCAAGCAAGAGCTTGAGCGGTACAAGGAGCAACTGACTCAGTACGAAAATCGAGTCGCTCTCTTGGACGTGACTCAATCCGAAGAGTATCGCAACAACATTGCCATCCCTCTTTCGGAAGCCGAGTCCACCATTCAGGAGTTTGCTCAGAAGTACGAACTGAGCATCCCTGAAATCGCTGCCGCAGCGATGAAGACCAATGTGCTTGAGCGAAACGCTCTGCTCACTGATCTGACCGCTGGAATGAACTCCTTCGACCAACAGGAGTTCAAGAGCATCTTGGACAAGGCCCGCGAGTTGTATGTCCGCTCTGAGCAGGTCAAGAGCAATGCTTCCGCCTCTCTGAAGTACCTCCAGCAAAAGCAGGAGCAGGAGAAAGCAAAGCAGCTTGAGCAGACAAAGCAGCAGAGGTCTGAAGCAGCAAAGGCCACTTGGGAAACGCTGTCGAAGGCTCTTCCAAAGAGCATTGCTGGTGATGAGGCACTGATGAAAAAGATCAGTAACGACATTCTCTCCACCGATATTCTTGACGCTCCACCCCAGATTCAAGCCTACGCTACGCAAGCAGCGGTCATGCTTCCAATCTTCAAGGAGCAGCTTGAAGCCAAAGACAAGAAGATCGCGGAACTTGAGTCCGCAATCGCCAAGCGTTCTGGCGCGGCTCCGAAGGCCAAGTCTGGTTCAATCAAGTCGAAGCCTGACGAAGAAGAGAAGGGATTCATGGACGGACTTGATGAACTCCTTGGGTGATCTGATTCCCGGACTTGAGTTGATCGGGGACTTCATTACGGAGGCTGAAGAAAAGGCCATCCTTGATGAAGTCCCCTTTTCTCAGGAGACGCTTGCTGTCTGTCGGAACTCTGTTCGCAGGTACGGCCCACAGAGAGCATATGCTGGGAACATCGTCTCCCGCGAACTTCCGAAGTCCATCAAAGCACTCTGTCCAAAACTCGGACTTCCGTATGTCCCGACTTCAATCACGGTCAATGAGTACTACGCTGGTCAGAGCTTGGGACTGCACATTGACGAGAAGCTATGCGGCCCAATTATTTCGGTACTAAGCCTTGTATCTGAGGCAACTATGAGGTTTGAAAAAGACGGAATCTCGCACTACATCAAGCTCCCTGCGAGGAGTTTGATCCACATGAAAGGGGAATCAAGGTATGAGTGGCGGCATGGGGTCGAACCACTAAAGGAAGCAAGAATGTCAGTTGTGTTCAGAAAATAGTCCTTGCGTAAAGTCAGATGAACAGTAAGCTATTCATCGAGTAGCCAATCCTCTCTGACGGGCAAAACCAAATTTAGGAGCCATCAAGCTGTTGTTGCTCCAAACAGCAAATCCACAACAAGAGACAAGTCGCCCACGAAGGCGGCAGTCTCTTTTTTCGTTTAGAGCAACCCCCTTACCCCCACCCCCACTCCAATGTCTTGTGAACTCGTAAATGCCTACCTTGCCCGCGAATCGAACCGTATCACCGGTGACATCGCCCGCAGAGGCCGTATCTCGTCCCCTTGGGTCGCCATGCTTGAGAAGGACTTCTTCCCCGATGAAATGGGCTACACCGTTTCTCGCGTGGTCTATCAGCGCACCATCCCCACAGGTGGAGCTTGGACTCCTGTGGTTCCTTCTACTACGGAAGCTATCTCAGCGGCCTGTAAGCCTACCGCTGCCGTTCTCCAGAGCCGTCAGGTCATCAAGACCGCTTCGCTCTCCGAGTTCGTGGTTGACTCCGATCCGATCTGTATCAGCGATGCCCGTTCCGGCTATCGCTTCCGCGATCAGATTCGTGAGATCAAGAACAACTTCGAGAAGAACGTGATTGATCTCTGGGAAGACCGCAACCGCAGCCAGTATGTCGCTGCTCTGCCCGATGCCAACAAGTTGGTGTTCACTGGCGGCGCACTGAATCCCGGCACCGGTGGCGACTTCGACCCGTCCCCCGCTCCCGATAGCCAAATCCATCAGGACGCTCTTGATTACGTCCGCTGGAAGATGGTGCATGACGGCGCTGGCGAAGAAGGTGCCTACGGCCAGATTGACGGTCAGCCCGTCTTCACCGTCATCATGTCCTCCGAGCAGCAACGTGCGCTCATCAAGGGCAACCCCGACATCCGTCAGGACTACCGCTATGCTGAACCCAAGGCGCTGCTCAAGCCCTTCGGCGTGAAGCGTGTGTACGCTGGCTTCTACCATGTCATTGATGACAAGGCTCCCCGCTGGAACATCGGTGAAGGTGGTGCTTGGGAAGCAGTTCCCTTCTACATCTCCGACGGTAACGGCATCGCCGTGGTGAACCCCGCCTACGACGCCGCCCTGTACGAAGATGTGATCGTCTATCACCCGAAGGTGACGAAGTGCCTGATGCAGAAGCCTCTGGCCAGCCTCGGTGGTGGCACCACCTTCCGCGCTTGGGACTACTCTGGTGAAATCCAGTGGGTCAACGAGTACGACAAGGAGTGCAACAAGTACCGCGACAACGGTTTCTGGAGCGCCCGCCTCCGCGCCGCCTATCAGGATTTGATTCCTGAGTACGGCTACGCGATCCGCGTCCTGCGCTGCCCCGAAGCCCTCGGTACCACCCCCTGCCCGACTCAAGGCTAATCGTAATTGAGGCTTGAAACCTCACACGGAGAGGGGTATCTTGTAACAGAGATACCCCTCTCTCATTCTCACCCTCCTCCCCTTTTCTACCCCGATGTCCGCACTTGCCGTAAGAGACGCCTACATGGACTTGAAGTATGTCCAAGGCTATGACACCGCTTCTGCCGCTGCTGCGGCCTCTGCTGCGGCTTCTGGAACCAACTACGAGACTGTCGCTGCAAGTCAGACCGATCAGGTTCTTGGAACCGCTGGCGCTGCTGGCGATTTCCTCGGAGGCCTTCTCATCGTTCCTGCCACGACTTCGCCCGGTGCGGTGAGCATCAAGGATGGCACTGGCTCCGCGATCACTGTATTCACCGGTGGCGCAACCAGCGTGAGCAACTTGGTGTCGTTCTTCGTCCCGATCAACGCTGTGTCAGTCGCAGGTGCTTGGAAGGTGACCACCGGTGCGAATGTCTCTGTGTTTGCTGTTGGAAAATTCTCCTGATGCTCAAGACCTTCCAGTTCACGAATGTTGCTGCGCTTTGCCCAAGCACAGGATCGCCACCTCCAAGCAATTTCTTTTTATTGCTTGCTGATGGGGCCAGTTTCTTGTTGCTGGCTGACGGCTCCTCAAAACTAATCCTCTCCTAATCATGCCAGACTCAACACTCGCAGGTCTTACCGCTGCTACTACCTCCACTGGAGGATTGTTTTACGGAACGCAATCTGGTGCTGACCGCAAGTTCACCCTGACCGCAACTGGTGCTTCTTTGACTGAAGCCGCTAATGCCGCTGCTGTTCGAGCCGTCATCAATGCCGTCTATAACTACGGCAACACGGGCACCGCTACGGTCACTCTCGATGCAGCAAATGGAGTCGCTCAGAAGGCAACTCTGACTGGAGACATCACTCTCGCTGCGCCAAGCAACCCTGTTGAGGGTATGGAGATGTCCGTGCAGCTTACCGCAAGCGGTGGAGCAAGAACCATCACCCTT
>JACCDP011087084.1_pt1 | contig 16107 bp, 10 predicted proteins | sample 7445841 | NCBI WGS metagenome assembly JACCDP01 (sample SAMN15323441, study PRJNA562643) | freshwater metagenome | isolation source: river surface water | place: USA:Blue River Watershed | collected 2017-08-17 | reverse complement strand
TTAAGACAACTTTATCAGCTTCAAGAGAACTCATTTTTACTTAATATATTTTTATTCTTTAAATTAAAAATGAAAAATCAATTAAAAAGACCCTGGGTCTTTTTAGATTATTCCGAAAGAAAAACTACGGGGAGTGGAGGACCCAGGGTCCTCCGTGCCATCACTAAACCTACCAAATTTTAGGGAGGACCCTGGGTCCTCCACAGAAGTATCAGGCTCAGAGAGATTGTTTCCCTTCGGGAAACGGAGCGACGAAGTCGCGATGTATTCTTATAAAAACAGGTTGGTTTGTTTCCCTTCGGGAAACGGAACCCCGGAGGGGTGATAGAGATGCACCACACGATAAACCCTCGAATATAGGGTGAGAGATCAACCAGAAGAGAATTCTCCAAAGTGATTCCACTTTTTCCATCCCCCTTCTAAATTACCTTCTTTATAATACCCTTGAAACTTAGGATAACCATCATCATACCATTCTTTATATTCACCATTTAACTTTCCTTCTTTATAATACCCGTGAATAGATAATTTACCGTTACGGAACCATTCTTTATATTCACCATCTTTTTCCCCTTCTTTATAATAACATTGACGTTCTAATTGACCGTTACAATGCCAAACTTTATATTCTCCTTCAGACATACCTTCTTTATAATAGAATTGATATCTTAATTGTCCGTTCTCCCACCACTCTTTAAATTCCCCTTCCAAATTCCCTTCTTTCCAATAGGCTTCACGACATAATTGTCCGTTAGAATGCCACATTTTACTTTTACCTTCATGTTTCCCGTCTTTAAAATATTTTTGATAATATAATTTACCTCCGAGATACCACTCTTTACATTCACCATCTAACTTTCCATCTTTATAAGACTTTTGAAAAAATAATTGTCCATCATTCCACCACACTTTATACTCTCCTTCTTTCTTCCCATATCTGGACATATATTCTTCTCTACCCTCACGTTCTCGAGGCTTATCTACCTTCTCATAAATATACCCTTCAACTATACTTGAGATCCACATATCCATATATGAGAGTGAATTGAAGGTGGTGTTAATAAGTGATTTTTCAGGGGAATTATGATCTATAAACTTCATTTTGATAATTTTAAAAGTTAAATTAAACTTATAAAATCAATTAGTTTAAGCCTCTGGCTCGTGAGCAACCGAACTCGCCTCTGGCTCGTGAGCAACCTTCGGTTGCGAACAGTTTGCGATTAAAACGGAACCACAGAGGGGTGATATCTTATTCAAGAGAAAGTAAGTCTTGAACCATATTGTCATCTTTGTATAACTTATATTGTATCAATTTACCTTCATAATCCCACTCTTTAAATTCACCTTCTAATTTATCTTCTTTATAATAGCATTGATACTCTAATTGTCCGTTATCCCACCACCCTTTAAATTCACCTTCTCTTTTCCCTTCTTTATAATAGGATTGATGTTGTAATTCTCCGTCATAATGCCACTCTTTAAATTCACCGTCTTCTTTCCCTTCTTTAAAATAGCATAGACGAAATAATTGTCCGTTAGGATAATAATGCCACTCTTTAAATTCACCGTCTTCTTTCCCTTCTTTAAAATAGCATTCACGAAATAATTGTCCGTTCTCACCTTGTCCATCCGCTCCGCGGTACCACATTTTATATTCACCTTCTAACTTATCTTCTTTATAATAACTTTGACATTCTAATTGTCCGTTCTCATACCACTCTTTATATTCTCCTTCATATTTCCCTTTTTTATAATAACATTGACATTCTAATCGTCCGTTATCCCACCACGATTTATATTCACCTTCTCTTTTTCCATATCTCGACATATATTCTTCTCTACCCTCTCCTCTTTCGCTAGGTTTATCCACCTTCTCATAAATATACCCTTCTACTATACTCGAAATCCACATATCCATATAGGAGAGTGAATTAAAGGGTGTGTTAATAATAGCTTTTTCAGGGGAATTGTGATCTATAAACTTCATTCTGATAATTTTATAAGTTAAATTAAACTTATAAAATCAATTAAAATTATGGAGAGTGAAACGGAACCCCGAAGGGGTGAGAAAAAGAATTATTCAAGGGTAAGTAAATATTGAATTACCTCTCCTCCTCTATATATCTTATATTCACTTAAACTACCATCTTCATCCCACCTTTTAAATTCACCTTCTAATTTATCTTCTTTATAATAGCATTGATACTTTAATTGTCCGTTCTCACCTTGTCCATCCGCTCCGCGATACCACTGTTTATATTCACCTTCTAACTTTCCTTCTTTATAATAACATTGACGCCATAATTGGCTGTTATCTCTTTGTCCATTCTCTACTCTGAACCAATAATATTTATATTCTCCTTCTTCTTTACCTTCTCTAAAATAGGATTGGATCTTTAATTGCCCGATACTTTGTCCATTCTCTCCGCTGTACCATTCTTTATACTCACCGTCTATCTTCCCTTCTTTAAAATATTTTTGAGACATTAATTGACCGTTAGGATACCAGCATTTACATTCTCCTTCTTTTATCCCGTCTTTATAATAGCATTGAACATGTAATTGTCTTTCCTCATGACTATCACTAGGTTCAGAGAATACTTTTTCATCTTCACAATACCAGCATTTATATTCACCTTCTTCTTTCCCGTCTTTATAATATGTTTGACGCCATAATTGTCCGTTTGGTCTCCAATCTTTATATTCACCTTCTCTCTTCCCATATCTTGTTGTATATTCTTCTCTACCCCGATTATAAGTTATTTTATCTACTTTCTCATAAATATACCCTTCTACGATACTAGATATCCACATATCCATATATTGGATGGTTTTAAAGGTGTTGTTAATAAGTGCTTTTTCAGGGGAATTATGATCTATAAACTTCATTTTGATATATACTTTTATAAGCTTTAAATTAAACTTATAAAAGGAGCTAAAGCGGAAAAATCAATTAAGTTTTGCGAAGCAAAACGGAACCCCGTAGGGGTGATAAACGGAACCCCGTAGGGGTGATAAACGGAACCCCGTAGGGGTGACACAACACCTTATTCAATGATAAGTAAGTCTTTAACTATATTTCCATTAGCATATATCTTATGATCAATAAGTTCTCCTTCTTCATTCCACCTTTTACATTCACCGTCTAATTTATCTTCTTTAAGATGCACTTGAACATTTATTTTTCCATTTTCCCACCACCATTTATATTCACCGTCTCTTTTACCTTCCTTATAATAACATTGAATTTGTAATTGTTCGTTCTCACTTATATCATCCCACCACTGTTTAAATTCACCGTCTAACTTTCCTTCTTTATAGTAGCATTGAAGATTTAATTTCCCGTTATCAAACCAAGATTTATGTTCACCTTCTTTCTTCCCTTCTTTCCAATAAGTATAAAGATTTAATTGCCCTTTACTTTGACCTTCCTCTCCTCTGTGCCACATTTTACATTTACCTTCTAACTTTCCTTCTTTATAATAAGATTGAATTAACAAGTTACCGTTATCCCAAAACGCTTTATATTCCCCTTCTTTTTTCCCATATCTTTCAACATATTCTTCTCTATTACCGTATTCATTAATCTTATCTACTTTCTCATAAATATACCCTTCTATAATACTACAAATCCATATATCCATATACGGGAGTGAATTGAAGGCGGTGTTAATAAGTGCTTTTTCAGGGGAATTATGATCTATAAACTTCATTTTCTATATATAATTTTATAAGCTTTAAATTAAACTTATAAAAGGAGCTAAAGCGGAATCCCAGAGGGGGTGACACAACACCTTATTCAAGGGAAAGTAAGTCTTGAATTACCTCTCCATTCTCATATATCTTATATTCTATCAAATTACCATCTTCATCCCACCTTTTAAATTCACCATCTAACTTCCCTCCTTTATAATACTTTTGAGACAATAATTGTCCGTTCTCCCACCACCATTTATATTCACCATCATATTCCCCTTCTTTATAATAGCATTGATACTTTAATTGTCCGTTCTCACTTTGTCCATCCGCTCCGCGGTACCACTGTTTATATTCACCTTCTAAATTATCTTCTTTATTATAATAGCTTTGAGACCATAATTGCCCGTTACTCCACCACTCTTTCCGTTCACCTTCTCTTTTCCCTTCTTTATAATATACTTGACACCATAATTGTCCGTTCTCATACCACCATTTATTTTCACTTTCTCTTTTCCCTTCTTTATAATATTCTTGGCGTTTTATTTTCCCATTAGAATGCCACATTTTATATTCTCCTTCTTTCTTCCCATACCTTGTTTTATATTCTTCTCTATAACCTTTTTCATTAGTCTTATCTACTTTCTCATAAATATACCCTTCTACTATACTCGAGATCCACATATCCATATACGGGAGTGAATTGAAGGTGTTGTTAATAATAGCTTTCTCATGGGAATTATAGTCGATAAACTTCATTTTTGAAAGACCCCGGGTCTTTTTTATTTTATAAGCTTAATTAAACTTATAAAATCAATTAAGTAAAGTAAAATCCTTAACTACAACTCCGTCTTTATATATCTTATGTTGAATTAATTTACCTTCTTCATCCCACCACTTATACTCTCCATCTAACTCTCCGTCTTTATAATAAGATTGACGATATAATTTACCTTCTTCATCCCACAATTTATTCTGTCCATCTAAATATCCATTTTTATAATAACATTGACGAAGTAATTGACCTCCATAATACCATTCTTTGTACTCTCCGTGTTTTTCACCGTCTTTATAATAGCATTGTTCAGATATTTTCCCATCAGAAAACCATTCTTTAAATTCACCTTCATTCTTATCGTTCTTAAAATACTGACGACATAATAATTGTCCGTTATCGTGCCATGTCATATATTCACCTTCTGCTTTCCCTTCTTTATAATAGCAGTGACACTCTAATTGACCATTTTCATTCCACTCTTTACATTCCCCTTCTCTTTTATCATCCTTATAATACCTGACAATACTTAATTGTCCGTTCTCGTGCCATTCTTTATATTCCCCTTCCCTTTTATCATCCTTATAATATTGCTGATAGAACAATTGTCCGTTCTCATACCATTCTTTGTATTCACCGTGTAATTTCCCTTCTTTATAATAATATAGTTCTTTTAATATATTATCATCCCACCATTCTTTACATTCACCATCTAATTTTCCATCTTTACAATAACCTTCTTCTAAAACTTTACGAACTTTATGTTCATCTTCCTTTGAAATAATAATATATCTGGTATAATTACCGTTAAATACTCCATATCTTGTTAAACAATATTGCTTAATATCATCTATGTCTTCATCCTCATTTTCATCTACGTCTTCATCCTCATTTTCATCCTTCTTTAAGAATTCAATTTCATCCTTCTTTAAGAATTCAAATTCTTCTACATCATAAATATACCCTTCTACTATACTGGATATCCACATATCCATATACGAGAGTAAATCGAAGGCATCGTTAATAATATCCTTTTCAGGGGATTTGTAGTCGCGCATAGCGCTCCTTTTTTGAGGCAAACAATCTATAAGATACATCTTATAGATTAATTTTATATTCTTTAACTTAGTCTTCGATAAATTTTATAACTATTTCAGGTTGTGTTTCAACTTTTATTTTATCTAAGAATACCGACTTTGAATTTTTCTTGTGTTTTCTTAGTTTGATATGGTCATTTATACAATTATTTGCTTTTTGAATAAGATGATAGTTCTCAAAATCTGTTTTATCAAGATATGTCTTTGTGCGGTCTTTTACAACATCAGATTTTTTAAATAAATTTGTCACAATAAATTCAGGGTCTTGAGTTACTACATTAAAATTTTTATCTATAGCCTTTATTTTCATTCTTTCCTTATCTGCAAGTAAAGCGCATACTTTACCATCTGAATTACTATAATATGGCTTAATTAAATCCTTAAATATTCTACATTTTGAAAGAGTTTCATATGTATAATTTATACTTGCAAGTTCATTAAATCTTTCTAAAGATAAATCAAGGGGTTCACACCCATAAGATATTAATTTATTAACAATAGTAAGATTATTGTTGATTATAGTAGTTTGTGGCTTATTTGCAATCTCTTTTATAGCTTCTTGTAATTTATCTATTTTCGCGTTCAGATCAAGGTTATCTTTTTCCTTTTTCTTTTTACAAGTGTCTAAATGACAATTTAATTTATGTTTTGTCGAGAGCATTTTACCGCAAAAATCACACTTATGAGGTGTTATGATTTGATGTCCTTTACAACTTTTTCCGTGGACTTGTAAATTTTGTTTGGAGGAAAAGTTTTTTAGGCATTTTTCACACTTATGCATCTTTTATACTAAAGTAAATATTTTTTTAATTTATTTTACTTTTCATAATTTATAGATGTAATAAAACAGTATATATAGAGGCCATAAAAGCGTGTTTTACTTTTCATAAGTTTTATGTATAATAAGTAAGTTTTATAGGGTATAATGAGACTATAAAACTTACTTATTAAAACTCGACAAAATCTCAAAAAATTGTGTCGTTTTTATTTTTCCGGCCAAAAAAAATTACAAAACGACATCATCGATATGATGGTTATAAACATATTTTTTCAGGGAAGATCGAGCCATCAGTTATACTCATTTTTCCCTGAAAAAATATAATGTAAAACGTGAAAAAGGGCTTCCGTCAACCCTCTTAAAGAGAAGTCAACGGAAGCCCCGGAAAAAAACTTAAACTTACAGCGAATGCCACACCACAACATTTAAACATACTTGACATATTCCTTAAATAAGGTCTTTGTTTTACCTTTATCAGACAAGTCTCTTACCCAGATATAGCTCTTACCGTTCCTGTGAGTATATTCATTCATAATCTCAACGGTTTTCTCCTTACCTCTATACTCAATTTTTACCGGACCCGAGGCACCGGATACCGGTTTAAAGGCGCCTTGCACGGAGCTTTCAGCGGATACCGGACCCGAGGCACCGGTTGTGCTTCGCACGGAGCTTTCAGCGGATACCGGACCCTTTTTATCTTCAAACAATCTTTCATACTCCTCTTCCCCTTTAATTGATATTTCCTCATCAATAAAGTCAAGCAACTTGTGAACTATATTATTACCAAATTTCTTTCTAAATTCATTTGACAATACCAAGAAACGTTTTGTCAAAGCTTGAACTCTAGGGATCTTACGGTTATTTTTGAATGCACCTACAACCCAATCTCTGAGACATTCGTATGAATAACATAACTCATTATATAAATCTTGAGAATATTCCTCCTCTATAATCCTTTTTATTGTTCTTTTAAATGCTGCAGGTTTGTTTGACCCACATTTTTCACATAATTCAATCCAATCATTAGCAGTATCTTTATACCACTGAACTTTTTGTCTTTCTTTAACATCATCATCGAGACTTTGTTTCTTTGTGCCTTCAGAAATAGCGTCAAATTTTCTAATTCCAATATTCTTAAGGTCATCTCCGTTTATGAAAAGGGTATCATTTGTTTTTTCCCACACCTTAGTATATTTACCTTCTACGATAGCCCAGACTTCTCCGATATAAGGCGCAGCATAACCTACATCAGGGTTTGTTGCAGACAATTGTTTTCCGATTACCATCAGGGTGCTATTAGCTTCTTTACAATATTCATACTCAAAGAAGGCATCACACATTGGGGATTTCTTACCGATTAAAACTACATATCTATGTCTAGCGAGAGTTTCAATCAAGGTTGGTTTATACATCTCGCAGTCAGAGAAGTAATAGAAACCATCTATCTTAGCATCAGTTTCTCTCTCCTTACAGGTGAAATATTCACCACATACATCAACGACATACTTGGAGATGGTCGCATCTTGATGTTTGAAGGTGATTAATTTACCCTTGTTAGAAGAGACAAATTGTTGGAAGTTATTAGCTTGAGTTTGAGCGTTCATTGTTAGCTTGATAAAGTGTTTAATAGTATATTCTAACTTCTTAAATTATTTTTTAAAAATCAATTAGATTTTTAAAAAATTATAGGTTATGTTTAGACTGATATATTTTATGTGTTATAGTGGTTTTTGAACCTTATTCAACAGTAAGTAAATCACGAATAACCTCTCCATTCTTATATATCTTATGTTCTATTAAATTACCTTTTATATCCCACTCTCTATATTCACCTTCTAAATTACCGTCTTTATAATAACATTGACAAATTAATTGTCCGTTTTTACCTCGTCCATCCGGTATGCGATACCACCTTTTAAATTCACCTTCTTCTTTCCCGTCTTTAAAATACATTTGAACCTGTAATTCTCCCTCAATACTCCATAATTTCTTTTCCCCTTCTAACTTACCGTCTTTATAATATTCTTGAGCCGCTGATTTCCCATTATAATGCCACTTTTTACATTCACCTTCTAACTTCCCTTCTTTATAATAGCATTTACCCATTAATTGACCGTTTGGATGCCAATATTTAGATTCACCTTCTTCTTTATCATCTTTATAATAGCATTGCCGTTCTAATTCCCAGTTTTTACGGTTTTCATCAGGTCCAATGTACGAATATTTATATTCACCTTCTTTCTTACCGTCTTTTAAGGTATATTCTTCTTTATAGTCGTCTTTAATTATACAAATGTTTTCGTGAGAGACTTCGTCATTAACAGCTTTCATTTTGATTAGAATATTTAGTAGTATGTTCTAACTCCTTAAATCATTTTTTCAATATAAATTTATATTGAAAAAAATAGGTTGCGTTTAGACTGATATATTTTATACTTGTAGTGGTGGTTGTTGAACTATCTTATTATTCTTATATAAATAATGGGTAATTAAAAACCCATCTGAATTCCACTCTCTATATTCCCCTTCTTTTTTATCTTCTTTATAATAACAATGACACTTTAATTTTCCGTTATTCCACCACTCTTTATATTCACCTTCTTTCTTCCCTTCTTTATAATAGCATTGACGTACTAGTACGTCACCTACTAAGTCACCTAGAGCAAGATTCTTAATATATTCTAACTTTCCTCCATCTCTATAATAATACTGCTTAAAAATACCATCTAACTTTCCATCTTTATTATAATAACAGTGAGTATCTATTTTTCCATTTTTTTCATACCATGACTTATACTCTCCGTTTATCTTACCTTGATTATAAGATGTATTCATTCTTAATTTACCATTACTACTCCACCACTTTTTATATTCACCTTCTAACTTCCCTTCTTTATAATAACATTTAATGGTGATATATCCATTATCATACTCTTTATATTCACCTTCTAACTTCCCTTCTTTATAATATTTATGTATTATTAATTTACCATTCTCATTCCATTTTTTATATTCACCCTCTAACACATCTTCATTATAATAAGTTTCATAATACACTATTTTATTGTTATACCATTCTTTATATTTACCATCTTTCTTTCCTTCTTTATAATAACATTCAATACCTAGTTGTCCATTATCCCACCACTGTTTCCATTCTCCTTCTAACTTATTATCTTTGTAATAAGATAGACGCACAACTGCCCCTTTTGGATACCATTCTTTACATTCCCCTTCTTTCTTACCTTCTTTATAATAGGTTTGCTTCTTTCTAAATCCACTATCCCAAAACATTATAAATTCACCTTCTAACTTCCCTTCTTTATAGCTGCATTGATAGTATAATTGTCCGTTTGGATACCAGCATTTACTTTCACCTTCTTTTTTTCCATTTTTCAATATAAATTCTAGTCTAAAATCTTTCTTTATATTACTATCTTTCACATCAATATAATTAAGGTATTCTTCAATTAATATATTTGTTTTTATATTACTAGTCAAGTCTGTTATACATATATACCCATTATCAGTTAATTCATCATTAATTTTAATCTTTTTTATCTCATAATTATTAACACCCTCATCAGGTTCCCACACCTTAGTAAATTTACCATCAACGGTAGCCCATACTTCTCCTATATAGGATGCTGCAATAGGCACTTCTATATTTACTTTAGACAATTCTCTTCCGGCTATCATTAAGGTGTCATTTACATATATATAATATTCATACTCAAATAAGACATCACGCATAGTATGTTTATTATTAACTAAAACAACATATTTATGGGTGGCGAGAGTTTCAATCAAGGTTGGTTTATACATCTCACAGTCAGAGAAGTAATAAAAGCCATCTATCTTAACATCAGTTTGGTTCTTCTTAGCAGTGAAATATTCACCACTTACATCAACGACATACTTAGAGATATCAGCCCCTTGATGTTTGAAGGTGATTAATTTACCCTTGTTAGAAGAGACAAATTGTTGAAAGTTATTCGCGTTCATTGTTATTAGTAGTATGTTCTAACTTCTTAAATCATTTTTTCAATATAAATTTATATTGAAAAAACATAAATAATAACACTTATCGTGTGGTGCATATTGAAACCAACCTGTTTTTATAAGAATACAGGCTCTAGGAGCCTGATACTTCTATAAAAATTGGTAGGGTTTATTATGGCACTCCCCGTAAATAACACTATACACTTACTTAATAATCTTCATCACCTAATGCATCATCATTTTCAACCTCGTCCATTAAGTTGAAATCCTCGAGATCTTCGTCATAACCAGCTTCCTCTCCTTCTTCACTCACAGCCATTGCTCCAAATTCATCTTCAAGTTCAGCTGCAAACTCATCCAACATATCAATTTCATCTTTCTTAGCCTTTTCACCTGTATACTTACCGGATTTAAGCATAGCTACTGTCAAGGTGTCTTTGGTAAGACTAGAAGGAACTGCTCCGATCATTTCTGCAACACTATACATATCAGAGCCTTCAGGGAACCTATTTGCAATATCCATCAATAATTTTTCCTTAAGTATCTTTTCAACCTCAGTCTCGGTATAATATGATTTAACAGGTTCTTCCACCTTCTCAGTTGAGGATGCTGATACTTTAGTTTTAACACCTCCCTTGAATAATCCTTTCTTTGCAACAACTTTCTTAACACTTGAAGTACCCACTAATTTGTTGATTTCGTCGGTGACTTCTTCAATTTGTTTTTCAATTGCCTTCCCTTCTGCTTTTTGTTGTTTAAGTTGTTCTTGCATCTCAACTGTATTTTCTTCCTTTTCAATGAGTGTTTTAAGATTAATTTGTGAGGTAGTAAGATCCAATGATTTTTTCTTCAAGTTTTCAAGCTTCAAACCAAGTTCGTTAATCTTTCTGGTTTTGTCGGTTGGTCTTCTCTTCACATAAACTGCAGGTTGAACGTCGGATAACTTATAGTTACTTAAATAATTATGGATGAATAAGAGACCAATATTAGCCAAAAAGTTTTTATAAGATTGAACTCTAAAACTACCTGTTTCAATAGGTAATCCAAACATATCACCCATAAGTGTTCTCATACTGTGAGAAGCATTCTTACCACTAATATCATTGTTCATAATCTTTTCAAAGGTGGTATCTGATGGGATACTAATCTTTTTAAGTAATGCCTTCTTGATATAAGCTAATGGGTTTTGTTTGAATTCAGAGATATCAATACCCTTGTTTTTAATGTATCTAGGGAATACTTTATTGATCTTTTCATTAAGTTCATTTTCATTAGGACCCATACCAGCAAAACCAAAGTGCATAACAATCTCGTCCAATAACTTAATGTTAGAGCTGCTGACCTTAGCCTCTTCAACTGCTTTTTGAAGATCACCACATCTACTGAAGGCAATAAAGAATGGTTTGAATAAGATCTCTTCGAATGAGAATTTAGTGATGTTTTCATCTGAGAATGAAGACTTAGTTTCTTGAACGAGTTCAGTAATAAACTCATTAACTAAAGCTTTAGGATAAGGACAATCTTCGCTGAATAATTCTGCAGTTTCACTTATATACTTGGTGTAAGGTTTAGCAACATTTGAAAGTCTTTCAAGGAATAATGAGTAGAAGTCACTGTTGTTTTTAAGTTTATTCCACAAGTTCATAACATTGTCTTCTTGAATATTAAATCTCTTTGCAATTTCATCGAGTTGTTCGTGCTGGAATTCAAGCCATATTCTGTCTGCAAAAGATGCAGCTGACAACCAAGAAACATAAGCTTGTTCGAATGGGATATTTGCAGGTAAAGACATACCTAATATTTTAGTTCTATCAATAAGTTCTTCATATGTAAGCTTGATAGGAGAGATAACTTTGTCAATGAGAATGTGAAGTTCAACTTGTTTTATATCATCTTTTCCAATATCTTTTGTGAGCTTTTCTTCACTCAATTGTTTGAAGCATTTCATACTGCAGAAATGTGCGAGTTCTCTTTTACCCTTTGAATACAAGTATGTTTTCAAGTTATCACCACCGGTTTTCTTCAAACAGATAGAGCAGTTATAAGACTTGTTATAAGGAATATATTCAACCTTTTCTTCTTTAAATTCAATAGCTATTTTAGAGGTAACATAATCAACAATTGTATCTTTAATATCATCGTTTAATTCACCATATAAGTTTTCAAGGTAATTGAAGAGGGAAACTAAGATACGTTTTCTTTCATCTCTATCATTGTTATAAAGGTCATCGTTATAGAATAATTTTCTTCTCTTGTTAGCCTCTTTATTAAAAGCTTCTTTTAAGTCTTCTGAGATATCATAATTATCAATGCTTACTTGTATATTGGTTAAGAGAGTGTTATAAGCTTCAGCAATAAGATTATCCACAAACAAAACCTTTTCGTTATCAGTGACACCTGAGATGACAGATGAAAGCATTTCAATAGCTTCTTTAACGTGTCTATCTTCATAGATATTATCTTTGTCTTTTATGGAGATGATATAGAGGTAATGTTCTGCTAAGAAGTCTTTTGCAACAAATTCCATAGCCATAATTCTTGCGAATTGGGTTGAACCTTCTCTTATTGAGAATAATTGTTTAACATAACCTTTAACACTATCAGGGATAGAAGATACCGCATCAACGTTATCAGAAAGAATATCATAGACTTGTTTTTTACCAACACAGATGACCTTTGAACCACTTGTAGTAATAAGATAAGGGTCTTTTACCTCTTCATAGTTAGAGCAAACATTCTTAAATCTCTTAGGGTCAAATGAGTGGAATTCTGAGGTAACATCCGCGTCAGAAATTATAGTTTGTAATGAAGAACCGCTTGTGGAGAATTTAAAACCAGGTTCAGCTACTTCTCTGATATGTTTTAATACGTTTTCAGTGTCATATTTAATCTTAGAGCTGATAATGTCAATAGTTTTTTGTGGTTTAGGGAGCAAATATAAGGTTGGAATAGCGTCATATAATCTCTTTGACATTTCAACGATCATATCTTTGCTTGAGGTTAAGAATAATTGTTGATAGAATGAGGTAAAATCATAGAGAGGAGATGATGGATCAATTAAGTATAATAACATTAATGTCTCATAAACATATACAAAGAAGGGTCTTTTACCGTTGATTTCGCTTTGATTGAATAATTCAGTTTCAAGTTTCAAAACATCTCTGTCAATCATATTATTATTTTTGTTCTTGTTTTTATACAGTAATGCCAAGATTGCCTTGATTTTAGTTCTCATAGTTTCTCTTGCTATTTTTGCCAATTTATGGTTAAGATTAAGGTCAATTGATGAGAACTTGTCAATTGAGGTAAGAGAACCCATATCATTGTTTTCAAACCATTCACACTCTTTATCAAAGTCTTCTTTTGTGAAAATTCTAAAGTCGGTATTATCTTCCTTGTTATAAACACCCAAGACATACTTGTTTGTTTCAAGGTTTAAAAAGTCTCTGTCAATAGCCTTATAATCACAAGAATACATACCGTTTCTATAGACTAAGAACTGTGTGCAATAAACCTTCCAGAAGGTGGTGGTAGGAACATAAACATTTTCATAGGCTTTGAAGGATGCAGGGACGGTAATTTTAGGTCCGAAGAAGAAACGTTCTCTAAGCTCCAACATATCCTTTTCAAAGTCATTAGGATGAGCTAAGAAATAACCATAATTTTTAGGCAAGTTTAACCAAGGTTTAGTATAGAGATAAGTTAAGCAGTAATCAATGGTGTGGGATTTCTTAGGGAATTGAGCCTTAATTCTATCAATTTCATTCATTTCTTCATTTGCCCTTTTAACTCTTTTAGCACGTCTAATACCTCTATATTCAAGTGGATTTAAGAGAATAACATTGTTTAATTTTCTGTAGGTCATAAAGACGTTGATTTTTTCATCTTTTTTAATGATACCGAGAAGCTTTGTTTTAATTTCTTCAGAGGTTTGGAGTCTATTGATTTTATCAGCTATGGATAAGATATCAACTTTATCAGATTTATCAATTTCAATTTGGATCTTGGTTAAGATATCATTTTCTTTAGCGCGGAAAGCATTCAATTTAGACATAGATTCGCTAATTCCTTTTCTAAGATATCTTTCAACATCAGATCTATATTTTTCAGGCAAGTGTTCTAAACGGTTAAATTCAAAGATGTTTTCATCAGAGGTTTTTGTAGGTAAGTGTGAGACACTATCGTATAATCTAATAAATGTATCTAATGCACCCGCAATATCTTGAGAAATTTCACCCTTCTTTAACTTATTCTTAACAAGGTCCAATTCAAATTGAGTTCTTTCACTCTTCTTTAATGGTTTATTTACAGCTGACATTTCAATATCTTTTTTAATTTTATATAAGTCAGTCTTGTTTTTACTGTTTTTAAATATACTTACAAGTTTTTCAATTTCACTTCTCATTTCTCTCATTTCAGGAACATATTTAATATAATCTTCAACAGGCAATCTCTCTCTGAAATCAATATCTGGAATATAAATAGGAGCACGAACCTCATCATAATATGTTTGGATTTTAGCTTGTTCTTCAGGATCATCCCCATATAAAGACAAATATTTTTCCTTGACAAAATCCTTAATGTTTTTAACCTGGTCTGTATGAACTTTTTCTGAGATTGCTGTTCTATCAGCTGATACTCCCAACGCCTTTTCAACCTTACTTTCAACATCTTCACCTCCGCGAGCAACCTTTCTTAATTCATTTGAAACATTTTTAATAATAATTTCTAATGGGTAATCCAAGTTAGGTTCAACATATTTCATAAAGTTATACTTTATTTCATCGTCAATATTCTTTTTTTCAGCTTCCTTCATAAAATTACTAAGGGAAACATCTATATTAATATCATAACCATTTACCATGTTTATTGGTTCTCCCTTCTTAATAAGCGCAACAAGGGTATTAAACTTACGACGATTAATAATAGAACTTGCAAACTTATATCTATCCTTAACAGTAAGGTTTAAGAAATCATTCTTGAATTTAGCAGGAATATCAGGGTATTGTTTAAACGCAAAATCAAGGTTTGGATCTTCAACGTTAATTATAGGGGAAATAACATAATAAGTTAAAAATGCAATATATTTTAAGCTGTCTTTTGAAATTTCAGATGATGGAACGACTGATGAAGAACGAGAAATAATATCAATGAGCGGACCACCTTCCTTAGGAATAAAAGCTTCAATTTCCTTTAAACGACCCAACAAAACCTTTTCTTCCGCTTTTAAGTCTTTAATATCTGCTTCAACATTTGTATCGATAGAACCATCTTCTTTTACTAACTTACCTCTTCCAAGAGCAATTTGTTCCTTAATTTCTTGAATTTGAGAATTAATTTTCCAATACTCTTCTCTGAGCATCTTTTTCTCTTCAAAGTTTTCATCCTTCTTTGCAGTTGCTTTTTTTGGTTTTTTTACTTTAGGAACTTCTTCGTGTTTCTTCTCCTCCTCTTCTGCATCAATTGAAATATTTTTAGAATTAACAAAGTCTTCAATGTAGTGGTTAATTTCAGACTTACGATGTTTAAATGACATCTCGTACTTTTGTTTAAGGTGTTTTAACACATCTTTGGTAGAGGTGGTTTGAGTATCAACTCCCCTCAAAAAGCCGAAGACTGTTGTCTTGACCTCTTCTGCGGTTGGTTCATCTATCTCTTCTTCCGGAAGAATATCTTCCTCATTACTCACAAATTTAGGTAAAGGGTAGTCTTGTAATAATTGAGCTACACGCTTCTCTTTAACCGCAGTTCTAAATTCA
>JACCDP010699765.1_pt1 | contig 16109 bp, 8 predicted proteins | sample 7445841 | NCBI WGS metagenome assembly JACCDP01 (sample SAMN15323441, study PRJNA562643) | freshwater metagenome | isolation source: river surface water | place: USA:Blue River Watershed | collected 2017-08-17 | reverse complement strand
TCACCGTCGAGCTCGCAGACGGGCGCGTCGCCGCCGGCATCGTGCGTGCCGAGACGGCAGCGGCGATCACGCTGGTGAATCAGGCGGAGACCGTCACGCTCTCCAAGGAGCAGATTCGCCGACAGGAGCGTCTGGAGATCTCACTTATGCCGTCCGGTCTCTTCTCGGCCCTCACCGAGCCCGACGTCGCCGACCTGATCGCCTACCTCCAAACCACCACCCCCCTTCGCTGAGCATCGACGGGCTGAACGTCGACGAACGGTCTGCGATTGCGGATCCGCCTCCTCCGCCACTTCCTTTCCCATCCCATGAGCAAGAAAATCAACCTCGCGATCGTCGGCCTCGGCTTCGGGGCAGAGTTCATCCCGATTTATCAGGCGCACCCGAACGCCAATCTCGTGGCGGTCTGCCAGCGCGATCCCAAGAAGCTCGCGGCCATCCAAAAGGTCTTCGGTATCGCCAAGGGCTACACGGATTACGCGGATCTCCTGCGCGATCCCGAGATCGACGCCGTGCACATCAATACGCCGATCCCGGACCACGCGGCCCAGTCGATCGCCGCGCTGCGGGCCGGCAAGCACGTGGCGTGCACCGTGCCGATGGCCACCTCCGTGGCCGACTGCCGCACCATCGTCGACCTGACCCAGCGCACCGGGCTCCGCTACATGATGATGGAGACCGTGGTCTACGCCCGCGAATACCTCTTCATCAAGGAGCTCTATGACCGCGGCGAGCTCGGCAAAATCCAGTTCCTGCAGGCGAGCCACCAACAGGACATGGACGGCTGGCCGAACTACTGGCCCGGCCTGCCCCCGATGTGGTACGCCACCCACTGCGTCGGCCCGATGCTCGCGCTGACCAACGCCGCGGCGGAGTACGTCTCCTGCTTCGGCTCGGGCACGATCCGCCGCGAACTCGTCAAGCACTACAAGTCGCCCTTCGCCGTGGAGACCGCACACGTGAAGCTTCGCGATAGCGATCTAACCGCGCGCATCATTCGCTCGCTCTTCGACACCGCACGTCAATACCGCGAAAGCATCGACGTCTACGGTTCGAAGAAGTCCTTCGAGTGGACGCTGGTCGAAAACGAGCCCCACGTGCTCCACACCGCCAAGCTCCCCGAGCACAAGATCCCGAAGAAGATCACCGTGCCCGACTACGCGAAGCGGCTGCCGAAGGGCATCCGTCCGTTCACGACCAAGGGAGTCTACGATCTCGGAAAGAAAACCCACCTCAGCTTCACCCAGGGCGCCGGTCACGGCGGATCACACCCGCACCTCGCCCACGAGTTCGTCACCGCCCTCGTCGAGGGCCGCGAACCCTACCCGAACGCGCGCCAGTCCGCGAACTGGACCTGCGTCGGCCTGTGCGCCCACGAGTCCGCTCTGCGCGGCGGACGCATTGTCCGCCTCCCGGCGTTCACGCAGGGTTGAGGTTGCCTTGAGGTTTCCGGCTTCGGGGAGCCGGCATCAGGCAAACCATCCCCATCGGCCGATCGCGCCGCCGCCTCGATCAAGAGCGCGGCGCGGTCGGAAGGGTGTCGACCGCATAGGTGTGCACCTCGCCGTGAAGATTGGCGCGGAAAATCACCCAGCGTCCATCCGGGCTGAAACGGACGTTGGGTTCGACGCGGTAGTCGTGCGCGCCGAGATTGACGAGGCGCCGGGCCCGCAGGCGGCCGGGATGGACCAGCGTATCCGCACCGGGAGCGCTGATCCCCGCTACGTCCGGAATGCCCTCAGGCTCGAAGAGGTAGATCCATTTTCCGTCCGGAGCCTTCGCCACCATCTCAGCATCACCGCCGTCACCGGCAAAACGGCGGCCGTCGGGCGAGATGTTGAAGTGCACCGACCATGCATTGCGTTCGACGTGATACCACGTGCGGCGTCCGGTCGCGAGTTCGTAGCCCGCCAGCCAAAAGACCTCGCCGCGCGGCGTCTGGAGGTCGTACCAGATCGTGCCACCGTCAGGAGAGAAAAACTCGTGACCCCAGATCTCCATGTTCATCGTGCGAGCATGCACGCGCGCCAGTCCGGTGCCGTCGGTCCGGATCGTCCACAGACGCTCTACCTTGTGCCAGTTTCCCTCGTGGCAGAACATAATGAGGCCGGGATCCGTGGGTGAACATTGCACGTGACCGAGCCAGTCCGTCGTGCGTCGGATCGTGTTCACCTCGCCGGTCCTCAGGTCCAGCGTGAAGAGCGTCATCGGCACACGCTGCTCGAGCCGACGGTTGATCAGCACCTCGCGCATCTCGGCAAAGGTCAGCTCACGTCCATCCGGCCCGTGCATCAAGGTACCCTTCGGGGGCCAGGTATTGACGGGTGGATACCCGGGCGCCGACGTCGTGCCGACCAGCAGCGTCTCATCGGCATTGATGTCCGACAATTTTCCCCGCTCCGGCAGGCCGGCGATCCGCCGCGTCTCCCCCGTGTCCGGATTGACGGCCCAAACGGCCTGCTCCCGTTCAAAATACACGTGCCCGGTGCGGTGACCGACTTCGAGGCCGGATGAGCCACCCAGCGACGCCTGCTCCCGCGGGATCAGGACGCGGACGGCACCCGTCTCGATATCCAAAGCCGCGATTCCTCGCGGCGTAGTCACCAGCATCCTTCGTCCGTCACGCAGAAACGCATCCTGATGGAAATACAACGAAGCGGTGCCGGCCTCGTTCGACAATCGGCGCACCCGATGACCCGTCGCCTCATCCACCCACTCCCGCGGCACCTCGGAAGGTGCCGACTCGGCTGAACTCAACGAAAGAGCGCTGCCAGCAAGCAGACCAGACCAGAGCAGAAGACGCATAGGGGAAAGGGGGCGAACCAGAGCCCAGCGTGACGCCGGGGACTTCGCAACGCTGCCCAGACCCTCCAGCGGCGCACCTAAGCGACGGCACGGACAGTCCGAATAAACCGAAGCATCGGCCGCAAATAGACCCATAAACTCCTACCCCAGAGACGTTAGTGCAATCATCTACATCAGAATCCTTGATTGCCCGCAATCACTTTGAATTAAAATAGCAATGTAGAATTTACACGAGTTTACGTCCTTGAGGCTCGCCCTCGGAAGGCACAAGTCTTTGATCGCAATCGTTCTACCGTTCTGGGCCAGCCGTGTGGGCTGGTCCTGGAAATGGGATCCCCGACCCCACCCCGCCCGATGAAGTTCCTGACGCGCCCCCTCCGCCTCGCGATCCTCGGATCCGTTCTCGCCGCCTCGCTGTCCGCGCAGCGCCTGTCCAACCTTTCCACCCGCACGCAAGTCGGGACCGGTGCGAGCGCACCGATCATCGGCTTCGTCATCGAAGCCGGCGGGCCCAAGCAGGTGCTGATCCGCGCGTCAGGTCCGGCCCTCTCCAGCTTCGGCGTCAGCGGCGTGCTCGCCGACCCGCGGCTCGAGGTGTTCGATGGTCAGAACAAGTCGATCGGCGTGAACGACAACTGGACCGCGACGAGCATCGGCGGCACGGGCACGCTCACCGCGGTCGGGGCCTTCCCGTTCGCCGCCAACAGCCGTGATGCCGCGATCTTGTTGACGCTTCCTCCGGGCGGCTACACCGCGCAGGTCACCGGATTGGGCACCACGCGGACCGGCATTTCTCTGCTCGAGGTGTATGACGTCAGTGGATCGTCGCGCCTGATCAACCTTTCCACGCGCGCCGTGGTTGGCACCGGCGGCGGCATCCTCATCACCGGTGTCGTGGTCGCTCCGGGTTCCGGAAATCGGCAACTCCTCGTCCGCGCCGCCGGCCCTGCACTCTCGAACTTCGGCCTCACCGACACGCTGGCCGATCCCACCATCTCAGTCCTCAACAGCGCCAACGTCGCGGTCGCCACCAACGACAATTGGGGTTCGGTGAGCGCCGCCGCGATGAACGCCGCCGCGGCGCGGGCAGGCGCCTTTGCATTCGCCCAAGGTTCACGCGACGCGTCCGTGATCGCCGAACTCACCCCGGGCAGCTACAGCGTCCAGGTCTCCGGCGTCAACAACACCACCGGCCTTGCACTCGTCGAGCTGTACGATCTCACCACCGATCAGCGTCCCACCGTCGCGATCGCCGCCTCGGTCGCCACCACCGATACGCTGAACGCTCCGCCAGCGGTGTTCACGGTTTCACGCACCGGCTCCACCAGCGCTCCGCTCACGGTTTACTTCACCGCCAGCGGCTCCGCGGCAAGCGGAGCTGATTACCGCGCCCTCCCAGATTCGGTCACGATTCCGGCCGGAGCAGAGAGCGCGACGGTCAGCCTGACCCCCGTCGTCAAGGACGCATCCGCCGGGATGACTCCAAACAAGTCAGTCATCGTCAGCCTCGCCAACGGCCCCGCTTATTCGGTCGGCGCGAGCAACAACGCCACCGCGACCATCTTCTACAACCCAGGCACGCTCTACGGCTCCAGCCTGCGGGTGCCGACCGGCGTGACCGGTTCCAGCGCCTCGGGATCGGCGTCCCTGCAGCTCAGCAGCGACAACTCGTACGCCGTGATCAACGTCACCTTCAACGGTCTCAGTTCCGCCCAGACCATCGCGTACCTGCGCCTGGGCGAGCCGGGGCAGGTCGGCATCGACCTCCTGCGCCTGCCGAACGGCCAGATCTCGGGCCTGCAATGGAACATCTCCCCCACCGCCAACCTCAGCGTCAGCGATATCGTCACCGCCATCCGCGAAGGCCGCGTCTTCGTGGCGATCGAGACCGCCAACGCACCCACCGGCGAGCTGCGTGGATCGTTCGTGCGCACGACGGGTTCGCTGGCCTTCACCCCGCCGGCCGCGCCGCCCGCGATGTCGGCCGCCGCGCTCACCGCCACGGACGCCGCGCGCTTCCTCACCCAGGCCACGTTCGGCCCGACGCCCGACGAGATCACCGCGTTGACCGGCAAGACGGCGGCCGCACTCGATCAATGGATCACGAGCCAGATGGCCGTGCCGATGTCGTCGCATGACGCCGCCACCGACGCCGACTTCATCGCCTACAGCAAGCCCGCGGGCAACGCGCAGCTGACCCAGAACAACCGTCAGGCGGCATGGTGGAAGGTCTCCGTCGACGGACCGGACCAACTCCGCCAGCGCGTGGCGTTCGCGCTCAGCCAGATCTTCGTGGTGTCCGAGAACAACGCGGTGCTGACCAATCAACCGTCGGCCCTCGCCTTCTACTACGATCTGCTCGCGAAGAACGCATTCGGCAACTTCCGCACCCTGATCGAAGACGTGACGCTCAGCCCCGCCATGGGCATCTACCTGAGCCACCTGCGCAACCCGAAGGGCACCTACAACGCACAAGGCGTACAAACATCGTTCCCGGACGAGAACTACGCCCGCGAGGTGATGCAGCTATTCACGATCGGAATCAATCAGCTCCACCCTGACGGCACGCTCAAGCTGGACCCCACGGGGGCACCCATCCCGACGTACGACCAGAAGACCATCTCGGAGGTCGCGAAGGTGTTCACCGGCTGGTCCTATGCGTCGACCGCCGCGAACCCTAACTTCATGGGCGGCACGGCGAACTACCTGCGACCGATGCAGGCCTACGCGGCCTTCCACGACGTCTCCACCAAAACCATCGTTGGCGGACGCGTGCTCCCAGCGAATCAAACCGCCCAGAAGGACCTCGCCGATACCCTCGACGCACTCTTTCAGCACCCGAACACGGGAGTCTTCATCGGGCGCCAACTCATCCAGCGGCTCGTGACCAGCAACCCCAGCCCGGGCTACGTTTACCGCGTCGGCCGGGTCTTCGCCGACAACGGGAACGGGATCCGGGGCGACATGGGAGCCGTGGTCCGCGCGATCCTGATGGACTACGAAGCCCGTTCGCCGCAGATGCTTGAATCCGCCAGCTTCGGCAAGCTGCGCGAGCCGGTTCTCCGGACCACCGCGCTGCTCCGCGCCTTGGGCGCTGGCTCGAACAGCGGACGCGTCCCGTACCTCGCCGGACAGACGGACGCGAGCCTCGCCCAGACGCCCCTGCGTGCACCCACGGTGTTCAACTTCTTCGAACCCGACTACGTCCAACCCGGCCTGCTCGCGGGTGCCGGCCTCTACGCGCCGGAATATCAGATTCTCAACGACACCACGGCGATGACGGTGCCGAACTTCCTGTGGAACCAGATCTACGCCAATCGTGCCGCGGCGACGGACACCGACAATCAAACCGTCGGTGTGCGCTTTGATGCCGCGATGCTGACCCTCGCGAACACCCCCGCCGCGCTCGTCGACCGGCTCTCCCTCAACCTTGCCGCGGGCGCCCTGCCCAAGGCCACCACCGATCGCATCGTGCAGGCGATCACCGCCATGCCCGCCACCAACGACGCCACCCGCCTCGAGCGCGTCCGTTCCGCCGCTTACCTGATCGTCTCCTCTCCTGCCGGCGCCATCCAGAAGTAACCGACCCCACCGCCCGCCATGAACCCCACCCAACGCCTCTACGACCCGTCCCGCCGCCGCTTCCTCGGCTCGTGCTGCGCCGCTGTCACCGCCACCGGACTGCTCTCCCAACTCGCCCAACTGCGCATGGTCGGCGCCGTCGCCGACACCGGCAGCCCCTTCACGCCGGTCGGTCCCCGCATGGCGGCCGCCCCGCAGCCCGATTTCAAGGCCCTGGTGTGCCTGTTCCTCTCTGGCGGCAACGACGCGAACAACATGATCGTGCCGATCGACGCGTCGACCTACAGTCAGTACGCGGCCGGGCGCGGAGCGCTCGCGATCCCGCAGGCCGATCTCCTCCCGCTCGCGGGCACGGTGGCCGATGGCCGTCGCTTCGGAATGCACCCGGCCATGGCTGATCTCAAGGCCATGTACGACCAAGGGAAGGTGGCGATTCTCGGAAACGTGGGCACCCTCGTTTATCCGACCACCAAGTCCCAGTACACCTCCCGCTCGGTGCCCCTGCCTCCCGCGCTGTTCTCCCACAACGATCAGCAGATCGAGTGGCAGTCGAGCGTGCCCGACAAGGCCTTCGTCAGCGGCTGGGGTGGTCGCGTCGCCGACCTCACCAACGCACTGAACGGCAACAACCGCGTTTCGATGGCGATGACGCTCGCCGGACAGAACTTCTTCCAGGTCGGCCGCACCGTGTCGCAGTACGCCGTCGGCACCAACGCCGTTCCCAGCCTCACCGGCTCCGGCACCGGAACCTCCGTCAACGGCGTGCGCACCGCCGCGCTCACCGACCTGCTGACCGCGCAGAATCGCAATCTCTTCGAGACCGCGTTCGCCGGCCTGACCAAGGAGGCGATCGACGACAGCGCCTTCCTCTCCTCGGTCGTCACGGGCGCCAGCCCCTTCCAGGCGCAGTTCAACGGGATGAACTCAAACCTCTCCCAACAGCTGCACATGATCGCGCGGCTGATCAACGCCCAGGAAGCGCTCGGACTGAAGCGCCAGGTCTTCTTCGCGCGGATCGGCGGCTGGGACCTGCACGACAACCAGCTCAACGTTGGCCAGCGCTCCAGCGGCGCCCACGCCTCACTCCTCAACGACGTGAGTCGCTCGATCAACGCCTTCTACCGCGCCCTCGGCACGATCGGGGCGGAGAACCAAGTGACGACCTTCACGGCCTCCGACTTCGGCCGCACGTTCGACACGAACGGGGACGGCTCTGACCACGCCTGGGGCTCGCATCACTTCATCGTCGGCGGCGCCGTCAACGGCGGCAGCATCTACGGCACCATGCCGGATTTCACGATCCGCGGTCCCGATGACGCCGGCTCGCGCGGCATGTGGATTCCGTCGACCAGCGTCGACGAGTACAGCGCCACGCTCGCACGGTGGTTCGGCGTCAGCGCGACCGACCTGCCGGTGGTCTTCCCGAACCTCGGCCGCTTCGCGAAGCCGGACCTCGGCTTCATGAAGGCGTGAGCGCCGGGCTCACACCCACGCTCACGACCGGCGGTCACCGTCATCCCTGACGATGCTGCGTCGCTCTTCGCGTCTGATCCTCGCGAGCGGACTGCTGCTCGCGCTCATTCTTGTCGCCGTCTGGCTGACGCGTTCGCCCGCGCCCGCCTCGGCTTCCGACCCAAGCCGGAGCGCCGCGCAGTCCGCCACCGCCACCACCGTTGCGGAAAAGTCGGCCACGTCCTCCCCGACGGTCGTCGCGTCTCCCCCGGCTTCGCTTCCTCCCCGCTCGACGGAGCCGCGCAGCGAATTGGTGGACGGGCTCAACGATCCGCGCGGAACGATCGAGGCCGATCTCCGCCTTCTCGACGAAGTGTTCTCGGCGTGGCTGACGCACTTCCGCGACGCGGGGATTCCGATCGGGGATAATCGCGAAGTCACCGCCGCCCTCACCGGCAACAACTCGCTTGGCTACGCATTCGTCCCCGCGGACCATCCCGCGATCAACACGCGCCGCGAACTCTGCGATCGCTGGGGCACGCCCTTTCGGTTTCACGTGCTCAGCCGCATGCAGATGGAGATCCGCTCCGCCGGCCCCGACCGACGCTTCGGTACCGCCGACGACGCCGAATGGGCGCCGTGGCCACGCAACTTTTAGCGAGGCGGACGCAGCCAGCCGCCGCTCAGGCGACTGGTTGACGCAGGAGGCAGTCGATCAACGCATCGAGTGGCGCCGTCGCGAGACCGCAGACCACATCGCCGCCGCCGTAGTACAGGTGATAGACACCACCGATCACGGCGTGGCCGCACGGGAAGCACACGCCATTGTAAAGGCCCTCGGTTTCCCACGTCGCCTGCGGCTCAAAGATCGGGCGGCGCGTCCGGTGGGTCACCTTGAAGGGGTTCTCCAAATCGAGAAGGAGCGCTCCCAGCCGGTACTGTTTGTCATCACCCACCGCGTGGTAGATCTGGAGCCAACCATGCGGCGTGCGCAGCGGCGGATTATTGGCGCCGACTTTCCGCTCCCAATCGTACTCGGCCTTCGCCAGCACGTGGAGCTGCTTCCAGCCGAGCACGTCTTCGGTCGCCGCGATCCAGATCGCCGGCTGGGCATTGGGAAAGCCTTCGCCGTGCCACTGCATCGGGCGATGTAACGTGACCCACTTCCCGCCCACCTTGTCGGGGAAGATCACGACATCGCGCTCATCCAGCGACGGGTCGGTCAGCCGGCCCGCCCGGATCCATTCCCGGAAATCCTGCGTCAGGAACAGATGCGTGGACGTGAGGTTATGCCGCAGCGCGGCCGGAAAGTGACTGGGAAACTTCAGGTGCGGCCGGTCCGCAAGCGACTTCTCATCCCAGTAACGGCCCGGCGGGAACGGGCGTGAAGCCACGGTGACGTAATACCAGTCCCCGATCTTGATGATGCGCGGATCCTCGAGACATCCCCCGTCCGGGGTCAACGGGATCGGCGAGGCGGAAGGGCCGCCCGGATCCCGCACGAACGTGCGCCCGTCTCGGCTGCGTGCGAGGGCCAGATGCACGCGATGTTCGGCATCGTCGCCGGCGGCGCGATAGAGCAGCAACGTTTCGCCCGTCGCCTCATCATGCCACGCGGCAGGATTGGTGGTGACGAGCGACTCCCACGCGCGCGCGGGGTCCGGAGAAAGAATCGGCTGCGGATGGCGAGCCAGTTGGAACTCGGAGGGTAGAATCATAGCGGGAAAGGGAGGGGAAAAACGGCGTTGCCGACGTGCTCGACCGGGTTCAGCGGGCTTCGTAGACCTCCACGAGCGCCACGCCCGTGGTGTCATTCTTGCCCCGGAGCTGCACCGTGTAGGCCCCGGCATCCAAATCGAGGAGCAGTCCGGCGTCGGCGCTCCCGGCGGTGTACGGGAATGCGCCGGACGTCGCGGCGGTCGCTGCGAACGAAGCGGCGTTGGTACCTTGGCCCCAGTTATCATTGGTGGCCACGACCGTGGAACCCCGCAGGACCAAGAGTTCCGGGTCGACCAGGAAGCCCGTGACGCCGAAGCCGCCGAGGGCCGGACCGACGCCGCGGATGACGACGCGTCGTGGGCCGCCCTCGACCACAAAGCCCGCAATCAGGATTCGCTCGCCGGTCTCAACCCGGCCGCGCGTCGACACGTTGATCAACTTGCCCGTCGCGACCGGAGGGGCGGGCAGCGCGGCCACGCGGCGGATCCGGCCGTCGCCCTTGGTCATGACGTAGACCTCGCCGGCGAGATCGATGCCGAACCGCACATCCGCGCGAGTCGTGCCGGCGAGCGTCGTCAGCCTGACGTCGGTGCCGTTGCGCGTCAGGCCAAGCTCGTAGATGGTCGACTGGGAGCCCGGGGTGATGGTATCGGCCTTGATGTAGAACATCCGGCCGCTGGGGATATCACCAAAGAAGTAGAGCCCGCGGAGGGTGGGAATGTTGGACCCGCGATAGACGTACCCGCCAGCGATGGCCGATCCCTCATCATGGTCGAACTGAGCGACCGGGTAGGTAAACCCGAACGTGGCGTCGTCGGCGGGCAGCGGGTAGACGACATTGGTCTGATTCGTTCGCAGAACGAAGGTGCCCTCGCGGTCTGGGTAACCGTAGTCGCCGCCCTTGGTGAGGAGGTTAACCTCCTCGATCTGATTTTCACCGATGTCGCCGATGAGCGCACGATGGGGAGGCTGCGAGTCCCAACTGATGCGGTGCGGGTTACGGAAGCCCCACGCATAAATCTCGCCTAACGTGTCGGCCTTTCCGTCGTTGGCATAGGGATTGGCGGCCGGGATTCCGTAGCGTCCGTTCACGCTGTTGGTGCCGAGCGGATCGAGGCGAAGAATGCTGCCGTAGGGGGAAGAGAGCTTGTGCGTCCAGTCGGGGCGACCTGCCGCGACCGAGCCGCCGTCTCCGGCGCAGATGTAAAGCAGGCCGTAGTCCTCGTCTCCCGCCTTGGCGTAGGGATTGAAGCCGATGTCCTGCAGGCCGTGGATCGTGCCGTTGTAATCGATGCGAAGCAGTTCCCGCCGGGTACCCGCGAAGACGTTCGCGGAGGGTGAGCTCGCCGTCCATTCGGTGATCACGCCCTGAAGGATCACGGTACCGGCGGCAGCGGCGCCATAATCGGCCCGGCCGCTTCCGGCCGCTTCCATGTGCGCGGTGTAGAGGCGACCCGTAGTGGCGAACTGGGGATGAAAAGCAAAGCCCGTCAACCCGGTGCCCAAGCCGGGAGAATCGCGGAACGCCGAGATTTGCGCCTTCACGTCGAGATAGAGCGACATCGAGGTCGCCGCTGAGCTGGCGATGACGTACAGCGGACCGCGCAGGTCATTGACGAAGAGGCGCGGCGTGCCGTCATAGGCTGGCTTCAGCGTCGACAGCCGCGCGCGGGGGGAAGATGCGGTCGCCGGGGCCTGCAACCAATCCACGAGTTCCACCTTCACTCCCTCGGTGCCGATGCGGGTCGGAAGGGGATTGCTCGTCTGCGCCGCCAAAGGCAGGGCGAGCACGAGAGGAATGAGTGGGGCGAGACGGCGAACGGACATGGAAAGATGAAAGCGAGCTAGTGAAGGAGCGGAGCGGACGGCGGGAAGGACGCGTCGCGGGAGGTACGCGCGGACCCCACACGGAACAGGCGGCGCGAGTCCGCGCCGCCTGCCGTGGTTCATTGGGTTATCTGACTGAGGGTAAGGAACCGCTTAGCGGGCCTCGTACACCTCAACGATCGCGACGCCCGTGGTGTTGTTCACGCCAGAGACCTGGGCGGTGTACGCGCCGGGCTCGAGGTCGATCAGCATGCAGGCGTCCTTGCTCGTGTCGCCGAGCGCAAAGGCGCCCGAGGACGCCGCCGTGGTGCGAATGGCGGCCGCATTGACCGCCTGGCCCCAGTCATCGTTGGTCGCGACCGTGGTCTGCCCCTTCAGGAGAGTGAGGAACGGATCCGCGAGCGTACCGGCGACGCCGAAGGAGCCGAGGGTCGGACCGACCGCACGGATGAGCACGCGGCGCGGGCCACCCTCGACCACGAAGCCAGCGATCATGATGTTGCCGCCCGTGCCGACCTGGCCGCGAGTCGCGATGTTGATCATCTTGCCCGTGCCGAAGGGACCCGCCGGAGCGCCGCCCGGGGTCGTCAGATTCGCCGTGCCGCTGTTGTCGACGTAGAAGTCGTCGAAGATCAGGGCGTCGATGCCGGTCGTGCCGTCATTCGCGGTACGCATGAGGATCGTGTCGAGCGCCTTGCCCTTCGGATCGTAGCGATGCTTGGAGCCCGTCCAGACCTTGGTCTGCGTCGCCCACTGGCCGCCGCGAATGTAGCCGTCATAGGTGTTGTTCGTGCGATCGATCACGACCCAGTACTCGTACCACACGTTGCTCTGCGGGATGGCGTTGGCCGGGTTGGCACCGGTGGAGATGAGTTGGGTGTACCCCGTGCCCGTGTGCTGATCGAGGATGCCTCCGTTGTTGCGGACGAGCACCGAGTAATTGCCCCACGACCAGTCCTTCGCAGTCGTGCCGAGTTCCTCGGCGGAGACCAGACCGTAGGTCATATTCAGAATGGCCGGAGCGCCGCCAACAAGGGGCGACAGCATCTTGAAGTAGAGCGTCGAGGTATTGGCCGTCGCGGGGAACTTATCCTTGATCTTGAGGCTCTCCGGCAGGGAGAACGTGTAGTTGTAGGAAAGCGCCGCCGCACCACCCGCGGTCTCACCGGGGTAGAGGCGAAGCACCTTGCCTTGGGCGGTCAGGGCTGCGGGCGCATCGACCACCGTCGCCGTGCCCGGCGTCTTGGCCAGTGTGGGGCCGGTGATGGTGACGGTCCAGCCTGGGGCGGTCCCGTCGTTGAAGTTCCCAACCAGGTTCCACTGGGCGCTCAGCGGGGCGACGACGCCCAGCGCGATGGCACTAACAATGAGTTTCTTCATAGCTGACATAGTTTTAGGGTGAGGTTGACGGACAAAAGGACGGGAACGCGCCGCGGTCGGTCAGAAGCCGGCGGAGAGGGTGAGACGGTAGCTGCGCGGCCCGTAGTACACCTCGGTCCGGCGCAGCACGTCGGCTCCACCGCGGCGATTGGTGTACGAAATGAAGCTCTCGCCTTTCTGGTCATCGAGCAGGTTGCCGATGTTCAGTTGGAGCGCGTAGGTGATTCCGTTGCGCCGCCATTCGTAGCGACCGCCCAGATTCACGATAAAGCGTTCCGGCGTGGGCGGCGTGCCGTAGAGATTCGTCGAAAGATCGCGTCCACCAATCGGCAGCGAGGTCTTCGCCGGGCCCACGTAGCTGAGGCCGAGATTCGGCGAGAGACCCTTCAGCGTCCCGCTCGTGAAGGTGTACTTCGTAAAGATCGATGCGGTATCTTCGGATCCGGAGAAGAGGCTGGCGCCCTGCAGTCCGCCCACCAGATCCGAGGCTCCGACATCACCGACCTTGAGCTTGCCGTTTGAACCCTGCTTGGTGACGCGATCAACGATGCCGTCCTTGTTGTCGTCGTGCTCCACCAGCCCGAAGGCCTCGCGACCCAAGGCCCGCACCCAAGCATCATACTCGGTCCCCCAGCGCTTGCCCTCGGGGTCGATGAGCTCGGCCAGTTTGAACGGCGAAATCGCCTCGCGCTCGGTGTGCGCGTAGTTGAAGACGAACTGGAGACGCGTGGTCGGCTGGTAGATCAGCTGCAGATCGAAGCCCGTCGCCTCGTCGGTGTAGGTCGTGTTGGCGCCCTTGGCGGTCTTGATGCTCGGATTGTTACCCAGGAAGCCACCGAGCTCCTTTTCATACACGATGGGCTCGAAGTCATCCGGGCCCGAAACGGCGGAGAAGCCGCGCGTGCCGCGCGAGAGATCGGCGAAGGCCTGTTCGAGGTAATTGCGCCAGGTCTTGCCGTTGGTCTTGCCGTTCCGGTCGATCACCGGCTCGTCGAGCAACGCGTAATCAAAGTAGTTATAGGTCTGGGGATAGATGTCGCCACCGAAGAACTGCCGGCGCCCCAGGTATCCCTTCGGGAAAGCAAACTCACGACCGATCACGTTCCCGCTCGCGTCGTAGATCAGGCGCTGCACCGTGCCCAACTCAATGCCATCGCGCTGGAAGTAATAGTTGTTGACCGGGTAGTTGAGCGGCGTGGCCGCCGTGACCTGAGTATGGTCGAAGTAGCCATCGCGGGAGGGAGGCTCTCCTCCGACCGGATCGCGCCCGCCGACCCAGTAGATCGGGGCCGGCGCGAAGTCGGTGGACCAGATGGCATTCTCGCGGGTGATGCGGTAGCCGGATAGCGTCCCCGAGAGCTTGCCGCCGAAGAAGTCGAACTTGAACCCCACCTCCTCGCTCACGGTCTGCTCGGAGGGAATGCCATCGCCGTTGCCGTCGAGGGCGCCGGTGTTGGGCGTGATGCCCTCGCCCCGCATCGCATAGATCGTGAGATTCTTGGTCAGGCGGTAGTTGAGCGCGAGGGTCTGGGTCACCGCCGTCTCGGGTTCCGCTCCCGGCCGGTATTGGTTCACCGCCACTCCGTTCGGCGGCGGCAGGAAGCCGAAGGTTTGGTTGTCCGGATTGCGGGTAATCACGCCCGCCGGCGGATTGTGACGGGGCGAAGCAGGATTGAAGGTGGGCTCCTGCCAGCGGTCATAGAGCCGATCCTGCGAGTGGTAGCGGTCGTGCCGCAGGCCCGCGATCAATCCGAGCTTCTCATCGAGGAACCAGCCTTGGTAGAGGCCGAAGTGACCAGAGTACCAGACATCGAGACGACGGTAGTCGGTACCCGGCTGCGCGAGGGGCTCGCCGTTGTAGCGGATGGGATCGAAATTGTAGATGGAGCGGAACTGCAGCGGATCATCCGTCGCCAACTCGCCGCGCGGAACGAACTGGTTGTTGATGCTTTCACCGGAGGTGACGACGTCGGCGCGGTCTTGAATGTCGTGCCGACCGACGAGGAACGTGTGCTTGGCCGGCGAGCGGCCGAGGAAGTCGCGCGTTTCGAACGAGTAGGTTGCCCGCAAGCGGTACTGGGCCGTTTCGGTGTCCTCCGGAGTCTTCCGCCACCAGTAGCGAACCGTGCGATAGTCGGTGAGGTCGCGGCGGTCGCCGGGGATCGGCGTACCGCGGAACGGGAAGATGGTGGCGTTCTGGGCGAGGAAGGCCTTGGTTGCGGCGGCGATCGCCGGATCCGTCGCCGGGTCGGTGGCGCGCGCGACGAGCGTGGTCTTGAGCAGGAGACCGCCGTTCTCATTCGTGAGCGTCGCCAGATTCATGTCGAAGCGCTCCTCCTCGGCCGCGCTGAAGAAGGCGCCACCGGAAATCGTGAGATTGTCGATCGGCGTGAAGTCGACCGTCGCCATCAGGTTCGACTCGCGCCGCTGGTCGTACGTGTCCGGTCCGGAGATCCGGAACGACTGCGGCTTGCCGCCAAAATCCTTGGCCCAGTTATACTGCTCGTAGAAGGGATTGCGGAAGTCCGGATTGATCGCCGCGGCCGTGTTGTCGTAGATGAACTGCGGTCCGATACCCGACGCCTTGCGGTCGGCAAACTGTCCTTCGACAAACACGTTCCACCGGCGGTTCTGGAACTGCAGCGACGCGGAGGAATAGCTCAGGTCATTCTCGGCGAAATCCGTCCAGCTGTCGCGGTGATCGCGGGCGAGGATGACGCGGTAGTCGAGCGAACCACCCCACAGATCACGCTTCACGGGACCCGTGGCATCAAAGGTGCCGCGGACGTAACCCTCGCTGCCCACGCCAAGGGAGGCGGAGTAGGCCGGCGCGTTCATCGGTCGCTTCGCGACTACGTTCACGATGCCGGAAAGCACGCCGATGCCGTAAAGCAGGCTGTTCGGGCCGCGAACGACTTCCATGCGGGAGACATTGGCCGTGTCGATGATGCCACCAAGCGTCACCCCGTAGTTCGCGATGATGCCGCCGTAGCGGAAACCCTCGCGATTTTGGAACGAGACGTTGAAGCCGCGCACGATCATGCCGTTGTCGAAACGACCGCCCAACCCGCTGCGCGACGACGCGGAAATGTCCGCACTCTGCGTCTCGTTCACGCCCTTGCCGTTACTCTCCGCACTGTTGGCCGTACCCTGCGTGTACTGCTCGGTGAAAACGCCGGAAGAGTATTGCAGCGACTCGCGGAAATTGGTCGCTCCGATGTCGGAGATGAACTCCTCGTTGATCACCTCGATCGACATCGGGAGATCCTTGATCGCCGTATTCAGGCTCGTGCCCGAGGTGGAATTCGTCGAGCGATAGCCGACGTCGCGCGAGGCATCGATCT
>JACCDP010587278.1_pt1 | contig 16109 bp, 12 predicted proteins | sample 7445841 | NCBI WGS metagenome assembly JACCDP01 (sample SAMN15323441, study PRJNA562643) | freshwater metagenome | isolation source: river surface water | place: USA:Blue River Watershed | collected 2017-08-17 | reverse complement strand
TGGGCGCCTGGCCAGCCATCAGCGCCTACGGCCTGGGCTTTTTCACCAGCAGCACCTGGGACCCGGTGGCCGACCAGTACGGTGGCCTGGTCATGATTTACGGCACGCTGGCCACCTCGTTCATTGCCTTGCTGATTGCGGTGCCGGTGAGCTTCGGCATCGCACTTTTTCTCACCGAGTTGTCTCCGGCCTGGCTCAAGCGCCCGCTGGGCACCGCCATTGAGTTGCTGGCGGCCGTGCCCTCCATCGTTTACGGCATGTGGGGCCTGCTTGTGTTCGGCCCGATCCTGGCCGAATGGGTTCAGCAACCGCTGCAGGGGCTTTTTTCCGGCGTGCCAGTGCTGGGTGCCCTGGTTTCAGGCCCCCCCGTCGGTATTGGTGTGCTATCGGCCGGCATCATTTTGGCCATCATGATCATTCCCTTCATCGCTTCGGTGATGCGGGACGTTTTCGATGTGACGCCGCCCATGCTCAAAGAGTCTGCCTATGCGCTGGGCTCTACCACCTGGGAGGTGATGTTCAAGGTGGTGCTGCCTTACACCAAGGGTGGTGTCATCGGCGGCATCATGCTGGGCTTGGGAAGGGCCTTGGGGGAGACCATGGCAGTCACCTTCGTGATCGGCAACTTCAACCAGTTGGACTCTCTCAGCCTGTTCGCCCCGGCCAACAGCATCACTTCGGCGCTCGCCAATGAGTTCGCCGAGGCTGCGTCCGAAATGCACCAGGCGGCCCTGATCTACCTGGGCCTGGTGCTGTTCGTCATCACCTTCGTGGTTCTGGCCTTGTCCAAGCTGCTCCTGGCCCGCTTGCAAAAGAACGAGGGGACCAAGTCATGAGTATTGCAACGTCTGGCGTTGCCAAGTACCAGGCCCGCAAGCGCCTGAATGCCGTGGCCTTGGTGTTGTCCCTGGCGGCCATGGCCTTCGGGTTGGTTTGGCTGATCTGGATCCTGTTCGAGACGGTGCGCCTGGGCATCGGTGGGCTGACATGGGCCACTGTGTCCCAGATGACGCCTGCGCCCAACGAGGTGGGCGGCATTGCGAACGCCATCTACGGCTCCTTCCTGATGGTGATGCTGGCGACGTTTGTTGCCACGCCCATCGGCATCTTGGCCGGGGTCTATCTGGTTGAGTACGACCGGGAGGGCTGGCTGGGCCGCACCACCCGGTTTGTGAACGACATCCTGCTGTCGGCACCTTCGATCGTGATCGGTCTTTTTGTCTATGCAGTCGTGGTGGCGCGCTTCAAGCAATTCTCGGGCTGGGCTGGTGTCGCCGCACTGGCACTGATCGTGATTCCGGTGGTGATCCGGACCACCGAGAACATGTTGGCGCTGGTGCCCTCTGCCCTGCGCGAGGCCGCCTACGCCTTGGGCGCGCCCAAGTGGAAGGTCATTACCGACATCACCCTGCGCGCTGCACGTGCCGGTGTGGTGACCGGCGTGCTGCTGGCTGTGGCCCGTATTTCGGGTGAGACGGCGCCGCTGCTCTTTACCGCCCTGAACAACCAGTTCTGGACCTCCAACCTCTCCGAGCCGATGGCCAGCCTGCCGGTCACCATCTTCAAGTTCGCGATGAGCCCCTACGAAAACTGGCAACAACTGGCTTGGGCTGGTGTGTTCCTGATCACGCTGGCCGTACTCGCCCTGAACATCCTGGCCCGTGTGGTCACCCGCAACAAGATTTGAAGAGGTCGCTCCATGACGGACACCGCAACTGCTTCCCTGGCTTCCCATCCCGGCCCCGCTGGATCTGCCGCCATGTCGGCGCTGCGTCCCAAGCTTTCAGTTCGGGACCTGAACTTCTACTACGGCGGCTTCAGGGCCCTCAAGGGCATCAACCTGGATATTCCGGAGAAGAAGGTCACCGCCTTCATCGGCCCTTCCGGATGTGGCAAGTCCACCTTGCTGCGCACCTTCAACCGCATGTTCGAGTTGTACCCCGAACAACGCGCCGAGGGGCAGATCCTGCTGGATGGCGAGAACCTGCTGACCTCCAAGGAGGACGTAGCGCTGATTCGTGCCAAGGTGGGCATGGTATTCCAAAAGCCCACGCCCTTCCCGATGTCGATTTACGACAACATCGCCTTCGGGGTTCGCCTGTTTGAAAACCTTTCTGCGTCCGACATGGAGGATCGGGTGGAATGGGCGCTACGCAAGGCGGCGCTCTGGGACGAGGTCAAGGACAAGCTCCCCCAGAATGGGTCCGGTCTGCCGGGCGGCCAGCAGCAGCGCCTGTGCATTGCGCGCGGCATCGCGATCAAGCCCGAAGTATTGCTGCTCGACGAGCCCTGCTCGGCGCTGGACCCGATCTCCACCGCCAAGATCGAGGAACTGATCGCCGAACTCAAGCACGACTACACGGTAGTCATCGTGACGCACAACATGCAACAGGCCGCGCGCTGCAGTGACTACACTGCTTACATGTATCTTGGCGATCTTGTTGAAGTGGGGGAGACAGAGCAGATCTTCTTCAAGCCCACCCGCAAAGAGACCGAGGACTACATTACCGGCCGCTTCGGCTGAACCGGTTCGACCAGGAGCCCACCATGCCCGATAAGCACATTTCCGCTCAGTTCGACACCGAACTCAATGCCGTTTCCTCCCGACTGATGGAGCTTGGCGGGCACGTCGAATCGCAGATCCACCAGGCAATCTATGCCCTGTCCCAGTTCAGTGTTGAATCCGCCGACCAGGTTCTGCTGATTGAAGAAAAAGTCAACACGATGGAGGTCGAGATCGACCGCGACATCGCCTCCATCATCGGCCGGCGCCAGCCGACCGCGCGCGACCTGCGCTTCCTCATGGCCATCTCCAAGACCACCGCCAACCTCGAGCGCGCAGGTGACGAGGCCAGCAAGATCGCCCGCATGGTCAAGTCCATCATCGCCAGCGGCGCTGCTCGCCAGTTGCCCACTTCGGACCTGCGGGTCGCGTCTGACCTAGCTGCCGGCTTGCTGCGCAAGGCGCTCGACGCCTTCGCCCGCTTGGACACCCAGGCGGCGGTGTCTATCCTGAAGGAAGACGATCTGATCGACCAGGAGTTCGACGGCTTTGTCCGCAAGCTGATCACCTACATGATGGAAGACCCCCGGACCATCTCCGCCAGCCTGGACCTGCTGTTCGTCGCCAAGGCGATTGAGCGGATCGGCGATCACGCCAAGAACGTGGCCGAACTGATCATCTACATCGTCAAGGGCGCCGATGTGCGCCACGTGTCAATGGCCGACATCGAGTCGGCTGTCCAGTGAGGCGACCCTCATGAAGAAGCCCCGCGTCCTGATCGTTGAAGACGAGTCCGCGATCGCCGAACTCATCGCGGTGAACCTGCGTCACAACGGCTTTGAGCCGGTCTGGGCCGAAGATGGTGCAGGCGCCCAGCGCGAGCTTGACGCCGTGCTGCCCGATGTTGTGTTGCTCGACTGGATGCTCCCGGGTCAAAGCGGCTTGGTCTTGGCTCGCAAGTGGCGCACCGATGCCCGAACCAAGGCGGTCCCCATCCTGATGCTCACCGCACGCGGCGACGAGCCCGACAAAATCTCAGGGCTCGATGCAGGGGCTGACGACTACATCACCAAGCCCTTCTCGACGCAGGAGCTGATGGCGCGCATTCGTGCGGTCCTGCGTCGGCGTGCCCCCGAGCAGGCCAGTGAGGCCGTCCACATTGGCGATCTGAACCTGGACCCGGTGACCCACCGCGTGAGCTGGCAAGGCGCGCCACTCAAGCTGGGGCCGACAGAGTTCAAGTTGCTCAATTTCCTCATGCGGCATCCGGAGCGAGTGCACAGCCGTGCCCAGTTGCTGGACAAGGTGTGGGGCGACCACGTATTCATCGAAGAGCGCACGGTCGACGTCCATGTCAAGCGCCTGCGCGAAGCCCTGGGGAGCGCGGGTGCCCTGGTGGAGACGGTTCGTGGCGTGGGATACCGGCTGACGTCGGAGCCTCACCTGCAACAGCTGGCTGTCCGCGAGTCCTGAGAGCGAAGTCCGGATTCCGATGGCGGTTCGCATCGTTGTGCTCCTTGCCTTCTTGGTGGTGGGCACTGTCGCTGGCTGGAGCCTTGGCGCGGCGACGGGCGGTGTTGTGGGCGCCTGGGCCGCGGCGTTTCTGTGGCTTGGGGTCGATCTCGTGCTGGGGGCCAGGGTTCTGCGTTGGCTACGCGGGTCCGACGGTTTGGGCGACCCTCCCGAGCTGACTGGCCTGTGGGGGGAGATGGTCGACCGAGTCCGCCGATTGCTGCGCATGCGCGAGCAACAATTGGCTGAGTCTCGACAGCGCATGCAGTACTTCCTGGCGGCCATCCAGGCTTCGCCGAACGGGGTCACTCTGCTCGATGAGATCAACCGCATCACCTGGTGCAACCAGACCGCAGCCAGTCATTTTGGATTTGATGCCCAGCGCGACCAGCTTCAACTGGTGGGTAACCTGGTGCGTGACCCAGACTTCACCGCCTACCTGGCGGAGGGCGACTTTTCGCGCGAGGTGGTGATCAACGGCCGTGGCGCATCAGCCGGCCGTGTCGCGCGGGTATCGGCCCAGCTGCACACCTATGGGGAAGGACAGAAGCTCCTCCTGTCCCGCGATGTCACCGCTGTGGAGCAGGCCGACACCATGCGGCGCGATTTTGTCGCCAACGTTTCCCACGAGATCCGAACCCCCCTGACCGTCCTCAATGGCTTCGTCGAAACCCTGCAGACCTTGCCGCTTGACGAGGCTGACCGCAGCCGCTACCTGGGGCTCATGGCTCAGCAAACGCAGCGCATGCAGGACCTGGTGAGCGATCTGCTCACCCTTTCGCGTCTGGAGGGCAGCCCCTTGCCCGGCGGCGGGGATTGGGTGTCGCTGGCGGGGCTGATGGCACAGTGCGAAGAGGAGGTCCGCGGTCTCGCCTCGGCGTTGGGCAAGGAGATCTCCTTGCAATGCGAGCCCGCCCCAGCGGTCGAAGTCTCTGGCGTCAGCTCTGAGATCCTGAGTGCAATGAGCAATTTGGCCTCCAATGCCGTCCGGTACACGCCAGCGGGTGGATCGGTCGAGTGTGGCTGGCGCGATCGGGGCGATGGCCGGCTTGCGTTCGTCGTCAATGACACTGGCCCAGGCAGCGCGCCCGAGCACTTGTCCCGCCTGACCGAGCGCTTTTATCGGGTGGATCGCAGTCGCTCACGCGAGACTGGGGGCACCGGCCTTGGTCTGGCGATCGTCAAGCACGTGGTGCAACGGCATGGCGGAGAAGTGCAGATCGAGAGCCGCCTGGGGCATGGCTCCACGTTTGGTTTCTGGTTGCCGGCCAGCCGGTTCAGGCCTGTGCCGGCAGCGTCCGCCGCAGTGCCCGTCGGAGCAGCAGCAGAAACGCTGCCGTCGTGAGCGCTAGCGCCAGGGAACCAGAGCCCCAGAAGGCCGCCGGCGTCTGCAAACCACCGGTATCGCCTGGCCCGACGTACGCGAGCCAGTAGCCGCCGCCCAGCCCCACGCCCCACAGCATCACGCAGTACACCACCAGGCTGGAGGTAGCGATGCCGAAGCTGCGTAAGATGAACACGCTGACCGCCTGGAGCGCGTCGAAAAGGTGGTAGACCGCCACCCAAGGCAGCAGGGCCGCTGCAGCCGCCACCACCGGAAGGTTGGCGCCGGCAAACAAGCGCGCCAGTGGCCCATGGAGGGCGAGCACCGCCCCGCCCATGGCCAAGGCGCAGGCCAGTGTCAGCGCAAACCCCAGCCTCATGGCCAGCCGCGCCTGCTGCGGTTGCTGCGCACCCAGCCAGTAGCTCACCCTTGCACTGGCGGCAATGCCGAATGCCAGCGGCGTCATGTACAGGAGCGCGGTCATGCTGGCGGCGATCTGGTGGCTGGCCGCCGCGACCGTGCCCAGACGGGCGATGAACAGCGCCATCAGGGTAAAGGAGGTCACCTCGACCATGATCGACAGCCCGGTGGGCACCCCCAGGCGGACGAAGCCGCGAAGGGTAGGCCCGTGCGGTGGCTCGGGCCGACGCCAAAGCTGGTAGGGTCTGTACAGCGCCTGCTGCCGCAGCATCCACACCGCCAGGCCCAGCATCGTCCAGTTCACGATCACCGTGCTCCAGGCACAGCCGGCCAGCCCCATGGCGGGCAGGGGACCTGCGCCGAAGACCAGCAGCATCGCCAGCGGCACCTTGAGAAAGAGGGAACCGATCTGGATCCAGGTGACCAGCCGCGGCTTGCCCAGGCTTTGGTTCAGCGTGCTGTAGAGGCGGAACAGCAAGGTGGCCGGCAAGGCGCAGGCGAGCAGGGCCAGGTAGTGCCGCACATCGTCCTGTAGCTCGGCAGGCACCTCGGTGACGGAGAGCAAGGGGCCTGGCACCAGCAGCAGCACCATGCCGACAACGCTCGCCACCGCCGCCACGTAGAGGCTCTGGCGTACTGAGAATCCGAGCTCGTCCTGGCGGCCGGCCCCGCGCAGCTCGGCCCAGATGGGCAGTTGCGCTTGCAGCACGCCCATGAGTGCCACGAAGATGGAAACATACACCGCTGAACCGACCGAGAGCGCTGCCAGCGCTTCGCCGGAGTGCCGGGCGGCTACAAAGGTGTCGGCCAGACCGAAGGCCATGACCGCCACCTGGCCCACGTACACCGCGCCGGCATGGCGGGCTATCGCGCCCATCTCGGCGCGCGGGTTGGTGGCGGCGCCGCTCACTGCGGCCCCCGCCGATAGACCAGCAACTGGTCCTTGGCGTCACCCGGGCGGCGCACGGTCGCGACCAGCTGCCAGACCGGGCTGGTGCCTTCGGTGAAGGACGCATTCATCGCTCGGGCCTGCACACGCCAGGGGCAGCGCGGACGGTTCGGTGGGGTGAGGGCGGTGACCTCAGGTGCTGCAGCGGAGGCGGAGGTCTCGCCAATCCCTGGGGCGTCCTTGGCGCTGCCGACCCGAACCAGATCCAAGGCCGCGTGGTGACGCAGCGCGGCGATATGGCCTGTGCTCAGGCCCACCACCTCCACGCAGCCTGGCCCGGTGATCGCGCGCTGCACGCCTGCCACCATGGGACGGTAGCTGCGGGCGTAGTCCAGGGCCGGCAGCCAGAGGGTCATCAGCAGCAGCCAGCAAAGGGCCGCGCCTCCGGCGGGCAGCACCAGGCTTTTCCAGAGGGCGGCTCGGTGGCGTCCTGCGCGCCAATGCACCAGCCAGAACCAGGCGGCGGTGGCTGCAAGTGCAGCGAGAAAGGCCGGCCAGGAAAAGGCATGGCTAAAGCCTGGCATCAAGCGGGCCACATTGGCGGCCGGCGCGCGCGGCACCCCGGTCTCCAACGAGAGCCACACGCCCCAAATGATCAGGGCGCCTCCGGTGAAAAACAGCAGCGTGAACCAGTCGATCAGGGACGACACGGAGCGGCGCAGCGTTGGCAGGGTAAAGGCCGCCAGCGCCGCCAGTGCCGGCAGGGCCAGCAGGAGGGAGCGGTCGGGCGTCGCAGTAGACAGGGCCGAGGCCAAAGGCAGGCCGGCGCACCACAGGGGCAGCAGCAAGTGACGGCTGGACAACTGCCTGCGCCAGCGCCAAGCCGCCCACAGTGCCAGCGGGCCCACAGGCCAGGTGAACCACAGCAGCAGGCGGGCCGCGCCACCCGGGTCCAATTCGGCACCGAGTCGCCACCGCCACAGTTCGAGCGCAGTAGCCAGGGCGCCCACACCCACAGCCGCCGCGAGGATCAGCGCCGCCTTTCGGCGGGCGGCCTGTGGGCCGCCCAAGTCGTTCGCGTCGTCTGGCGCGTCGAAGCTGCGCCGAAGCGGGCCACGGCCGCTGCGTACGTCCAACTGCCAGGCGAGGGCGCCGCCCAGGGCCAGCAACAGGGCCAGCATCGGCGCGCCGCTCAGGGCCAGGCCTACCAGGCCCAGGGCCAGTGCCAGCAGCCCCCGCCCGCGTCGCATCAGGCCCTGGGCTTCGGGCGCCCGGGTATCGGCGGCCAGGCCGTAGAAGGTGAGGGCGGCGAAGGCCAGTTGAGCCAGCGAAGGTGTTGTCTCGTGAGAGAACTGGGCCAGGCCCAGACAGGCAATGAGCGCCAGCAGGCCGGCGTCTGCCAGGGCGCAGGCGTAGTCGCGCGGGTCGGCCTCGCCGCCAAAGGCAAAGGCCACCGGCTGCGCGCGCGGGCTGCGGGCGAGGTGGTAGACCGCGTACCAGGTCGAGGCCAGGGTGAGCCCCAACAAGGCGATGAACGGCAGGCGTGCCGCCATTTCGGGGGAGAGCCACCCCAGGGCGTCACTGAACAGACGGATGGCCGCCGCGCCCAGCCAGTAGGGGAGCAGGGCGTCAAACTCTGGCGCTTGCCCCAGCAGGGTAGGCTGCCACCAAGCGCTGGCGCCCCGGGCGATTTCGGCCATGACGCCAAAGCCCTGCATGTCGGCGTTGCGCCAGGGGTCCCGCCCCAGGAAGCCGGGCAGCACATAGACCAGGCAGAACAGCCACAAGGCTGCGCGCGGCAAACGGCGCACAGCGCTTTGGGCCACGATAGCTGGGGTAGGCGGGTTCACTGGCGGATTATCGAATGGGAGCGGGGGCGTTCCAGGTCGCCTGTGTGTCCGGGGCCCGGTGATTGACACAAGGACGGCGGCCGTGCGGGGGACCCAGGGGCCTGCCACCGGCAAGACAAAGGGCAGCGCGGTTGCCCGGGCTGCCCTTGTGGCGGAAAGCGAACGCTGGGCGTGATTACTTGGCCAGTGCAGACTTGCCGAACTTGTTGCGGAAGCGCTCGACGCGGCCGCCCATGTTGTCGACGGACTTTTGCGTGCCGGTGTAGAAGGGGTGCGACTCGCTGGAGGTGTCCAGCTTGAACAGGGGGTAGGTCTTGCCTTCGTGCTCAGCGGTCTCTTTGGCGGGGACGCACGAGCGGGTCACGAACTTGAAACCGTTGGACAGGTCGACGAAGAGAACTTCGCGGTAGTCGGGGTGAATGCCGTCTTTCATGGGGATTCCTGGTCAGGTGCGGTAGCCGGCCGGGGCACGATGCCTAGGCTACTTTCCGCAAAACCCGCAATTATAGGTGTGCGGGAGGGTGAGTCTTTAAGTATTCAGAGTGCGGGGCGCGCGATTACCCGCCCCGGCGCATCATGTCGAAGAACTCGACGTTGGTCTTGGTCCCCTTCATCGACTTGAGCACCATCTCCATCGCCTCGATCTCGTCCATGTTGTACATGAACTGGCGCAGGATGCGGGTCTTTTGCAGCACCTCTGGCGCGAGCAGCAACTCTTCGCGGCGGGTGCCCGAGCGATTGAGCTGGATCGAGGGGAAGACGCGCTTTTCATACAGGCGGCGGTCCAGGTGGATTTCGCAGTTGCCGGTGCCCTTGAATTCTTCAAAGATGACCTCGTCCATGCGCGAACCGGTGTCGATCAGCGCAGTGGCAATGATGGTCAAGGAGCCGCCTTCTTCCACGTTGCGGGCTGCGCCCAGGAAGCGCTTGGGGCGTTGCAGGGCGTTGGCGTCCACGCCACCGGTCAGCACCTTGCCGGAGGAGGGCACCACGTTGTTGTAGGCGCGGGCCAGACGGGTGATGGAGTCCAGCAGGATGACGACGTCCTTCTTGAGTTCAACCAGGCGCTTGGCGCGCTCGATCACCATCTCGGCCACGTGGACGTGGCGGGCGGCGGGTTCGTCAAATGTGGAGGCAATGACCTCGGCCTTGACCGAGCGCTGCATGTCGGTCACTTCCTCGGGCCGCTCGTCGACGAGCAGCACCATCATGTAGCTGTCGGGGAAGTTGGAGGAGATGGCGTGGGCGATGCTTTGCATCATCACCGTCTTGCCGGACTTGGGCGGCGCGACGATCAGCGCACGCTGGCCCTTGCCGATGGGGGCAATGATGTCGATCACACGGCCGGTGATGTTTTCCTCGCCCTTGAGGCTCTCGCGCTCGAGCCGCATTTGCTCCTTGGGGAACAGCGGGGTGAGGTTTTCGAACATCACCTTGTGCTTGTTCTGCTCAGGCGGGCCGCCGTTGACAGCGTCGAGCTTGGTGAGTGCGAAGTAGCGCTCGCCGTCCTTGGGAATGCGCACCTCACCCTCGATCATGTCGCCGGTGTGCAGGTTGAAGCGCCTCACCTGGCTGGGGGAGATGTAGATGTCGTCAGTGCTGGCGGTGTAGCTGGTGTCCGGGCTGCGCAGGAAGCCGAAGCCGTCGGGCAAGATTTCGAGCACGCCGTCGGCGAAGACCTGCTCACCGGCCTTGGCTCGCTTCTTGATGATGGCGAACATCAGCTCCTGCTTGCGCATCCGGCCGGTGTTTTCGATCTCGAGCTCCTCGGCCTGCTTGAGGACTTCGGAAACGTGCAGTGCCTTGAGTTCGTTGAGGTGCATGGCAGTTGGCCTCGTGGAGACGCCCTGTGAGGGACGTTCTGCTGGTGGGGAAACGGGGGGGAAGGGACCTTGGCGGGCCAGGCGGTGTCGCCGGATACCGGGCTGCGGTCTTTTCGGAGGGGCCGGGCTTGAGGGTGCCCGCCGGCTCAACGCATTATATGTATGAAAAAAGGGCCCGCGTGGGGCCCTTTTGAGGGGGAATATCAGGCCAGTTGTTGGTCGATGAAGGCGGTGAGTTGTGCCTTGGTCATCGCCCCTACCTTGGTGGCGGCGAGTTCGCCGCCTTTAAAAAGCATCAGGGTTGGGATGCCGCGGATACCGAACTTGCCCGGTACGTCGCGGTTTTCGTCGACGTTCATTTTGGCAACCGTGAGCTTGCCCTGGTAGGCGGTTGAGACTTCGTCGAGGATGGGGGCGATCATCTTGCACGGGCCGCACCACTCGGCCCAGTAGTCGACCAGAACCGGGGTGCTGGACTGGAGGACATCGGCTTCGAACGATGCGTCAGAGATGTGCTTGATCAGGTCGCTGGCCATGAGAGTAATCCTTGGGGTTCGGTGAGGTCGCCTGCAGGTAAAGTGCCGGGATTGTGACAGAAACATGGCCTTCACACCGGGGCGGGGCCGCATGGCAATCTCTATGACCCCGATAGCTAAATCCCTCTGGGCAGGGTCGGCGTCGCCCTGCAGCCTCGACGCTCTGCCCTCCCGTCTGTCGGAGGCCATGGCGGCGCGGCGTGCCCATGCAGCCCGCACCGTGGTGCTGCTTCCTTTTGGCCAGCTGCTGGCCCCCGCGCGCCGTGCCTGGGCAGCCCATGCCCCCGATGGCTTCACGCCGCGCTTTGAAACCACACTCAGCTGGGCCGCCCGCTTCGGATTCGCGCCCGGCCCGTTGGACCTCAGCTTCGAGCGCGCCCTGGACCTGCTCACCGCCCGCAGCCTGCTGGAGGGCGCCGGTCTGGGCGCGCAGGCCGGGATCCTGGCGCCGCGCCTGCTCGAGCTCGCCTGGCAGCTGGCGCCCCTGGCCGCCGCCGTGTTGCCGGCCGGCCGAGGTGCCTGGGCCCAGTCGGCCATCGCGACGGGCAGCCTGAACCTGGACCACCCGCACATGGCGCTGGAAGTGGCGCTGGCCCGCATTGCCATTGAATGGGTGGCGGCCTCGGCCCACGTGACAGACCGCCTGCTGCTGAAGGAAGCGGGCGCCCTCGACCTGCTGGTTGTGCTGGAGGGCCTGCAGCCTGACCCGGTGGCGCGCGCGCTGGTTGCTGCGTTGGCAGGTGCCGCTGGCTTGCCAGGTGCTTCGACCGACCTCCCTGAAGATTGCGGCGCCGGCGCCATCGCCGACTCCGCGGCCCGAGCTTCTGGGGCCGCCCCTGGTTCGGGCTCGGCAGCGCGTGCCGAGGTCTGGCCTTTCGAGTTGCCGCAGACCGTGGGGCGCATCGCCTTGCATGCTTGCCCGGCGCCCGCCGACGAGGCCGAGCGCGCCGCAGCCTGCGTGGTGCGTCACCTGGCCGAGGGACGCGCGCCGGTGGCCCTGGCGGCGATCGACCGCGTCCTCACACGCCGCATTCGGGCCATGCTCGGCGCGCGCGGGCTGCGTATCGCCGACGAGACCGGATGGAAGCTCTCCACCACCCGCGCCGCTGCCCAGTTCATGGGCCTGCTGCGCGCCGCCCGCTGGGACGCGCCGACCGACGAGGTGCTCGACTGGCTCAAGCACCTGCCAGCGGTTCCGGTGGCCGACCTGCGCGCGCTCGAGCGCCGCCTGCGCCGCGAGGGTCTGCGTAGCTGGCAGGAGGCCGGCGACAGTGCCCTTGTGCAGCAAGCCGACGCCTGGCGCGAGCGCCTGCGCACACCTCGCACCCTGCCCCGCTGGCAACAGGCGCTGCGAGAGCTGCTGCAAGAGACCGGGCTGTGGCCGGCGATGGAGGCCGACCCGGCGGGTGAACAACTCATCGCGGTGCTCGGGCTGGACGAGGCCGGGCAGCAGCTGTGGGCGCGCCTGCAGCAGGGCGAGCGCCGCCTGGACCTGAATGAACTGAGCGCCTGGGCCGGCGAGGCGCTGGAGGCCGCGAGCTTCATGCCCGCCTCGCCCGAGCAAGCGCAGGTGGTGGTGCTGCCCTTCAACCAATTGCTCGGGCGCCGCTTCGACGCGCTGGTGGTGCCCGGCTGCGACGAGGTTCGCCTGGCGCCCTCGCCCGAGCCACCCGGCCCCTGGACCGCCGCCCAGCGCCAGGGCTTGGGTCTGCCCGCGCGCGAGGATCTGGAGCGAGCCCTGCGCAGGGCCTGGCAGGCGGCCCTGGCGCTGCCAGTGGTAGACCTGCTTTGGCGCGCCAGTGACGACAAGGGCGACCCGGTGCTGCCAAGTGCCTTGGTGCAACAGCTGCAGCTCGGTGGCGGCTGCCACGAGGGGGTGGATCCGCGCACATCGGTGGCCCTGGCCCCTTCGCCCGTTGCGCCCCCCGGTGCCAGCGCGCCGCAGTTGGCCCTGCGCGAGGTCTCGGCCAGTGCCTATGAGGACCTGCGCCGTTGCCCCTACCGTTTTTTCGCGCTGCGCCAGCTGGGCTTGCAGGAGGCCGCCGAGATCGATGTGGAGTTGGGCAAGCGCGACTTCGGCAGTTGGCTGCATGAGGTGCTGCACCAGTTTCACGAGGCCTTGGCAAGCGCTGGGCAGGCCGACCATGTTCGGCGCGCAGCGCTGATGGACCAGGCCGCCGAGGGGGCCAAACGCAAGCTCGGCCTGCAGGACGGCGAGTTTTTGCCCTTCGAGGCAGGCTGGCCGCAATTGCGGGAGGGCTACCTGGAGGCGCTGGAGGAATTTGAGGTCAACCATAGGGCACGCTACGAGTGCGGCGAGCAATCGCGCGAGGCGGGCCTTGGGGTAGTGCGACTGGTGGGCCGCATCGACCGCATCGACCGGATTGGAACCTCGTCGGATGCAGGCGGGATGCGCCGGCTGGTGATGGACTACAAGACCGAGGATGCGAAGAAGACCAAGGGTCGTGTGAAGGATCCGTTGGAGGACACCCAACTGGCGTTTTATGCCGCGCTTCTCGGTGAGGAGGGTCTGCAAGGGTGGTATGCGAACGTCGGAGAGCGCGGGAAGACCGAATTCATCCCCCAGCCCGGGCTCGACGAAGCCCGCAACGCACTGGTACAGGGCATCGTGCACGACATGGGCCGCATCGCCGCGGGCGCGCCGCTGGCCGCTTTGGGTGAAGGATCGTCCTGCGACTACTGCGCCGCGCGCGGCCTGTGCCGCAAGGACTTCTGGGCACGATGAGTTGTCTGAAATGAGCAATTTCCGATGAGCCTGGCCCCCGACCGCTTAGACGCCCTGCCTGCGCAGCCGGGCGATGCTACGCCTGCGGCTGATCAAGTGGCTGCGCCTGATCCTGCATCCGCAGCTACCGGCTTTGCCTACGAGGCCGACGGCCACCGGGTGCCGGCCGAACGTTTCTACGCCATCGCCTGCGACCCGAGTCGCAGCGTGGCGGTGGAGGCCTGCGCGGGTGCGGGCAAGACCTGGATGCTGGTTTCGCGCATTTTGCGGGCCCTGCTCGAGGGTGTGCCGCCGCACGAGATCCTGGCCATCACCTGCACCAAGATGGCCGCTGGCGAGATGCGCCAGCGCTTGCAGGATTGGCTGCGCGAGTTCTCCACTCTGGACGACGCCCGCCTGCAGCAGGAGTTGCGCCTGCGCGGGGTGCCCGAAGCGCGCGCGGCTGAACTCGCGCCGCAGCTTCGGGGCTTGTACGCCCAGATCCTGGCCGGTGGGCGGCCTGTGCAGATTCGCACTTTCCACAGCTGGTTCGCAGCCCTGCTGCGTACTGCGCCCCTGGCGACCCTGGAGGCCCTGGGCTTGCCCGCGCGCGGCGAGCTTTTGGAGGACGATGCCCAGGCCATTGCCCAGGTCTGGCGGCCCTTCCAGACCCTGGTCGCCCAGGACCCCCAGGCCCGCCGCGATTACGCGGACAGCGTGGCTGCCTACGGCCGCAGCAACACGGGCGATGCGCTGAAGGCGGCGCTGGCCAAGCGGGTGGAGTTTGACCTGGCCGACGCGCAGGGCCGGGTTGCGTCCTAGGTCGAGCGCTGGGAAACCATGTTCGCTGACCTGCTGCCTCCTGGCGCCGTGCAGCATTCCAATGGTTCGCAAGGTGCAGACGCGTCTCAGATCGGCAATGCTGACCAGGGTGATGATGATTTGCAGGGCGACCTCGGTGATGGCGCCGCTGACGACGCAGATCTACCGGCATCTGCGGGACCTGAATCCCTGCTGGTTGCTGGTCCGGTGCGTGAGCAGCTCGCGGCGGCTGCCCGCTTGTTGGGGGCATCCAAACTTACCAGCTGCATCGAGGGCGCGGGACGGGTCGAGCGCGGGCTCACCCAGCTCGATCTTGCGATCGTGATTCAGGGTCTGCTCACCGACAAGCTCCAGCCGCGAAAGTTCAGCGAAAACCTGGTCGGCTTGGCGCAGGTCCGCGCCGCCCAAGCCCTCGCGCAACGTCTGCACGCCGCCGACATCCAGCACCAGGCCTGGTTGCACCACGGCCGCATGACACGCCTCACGCGGATCTTGTTGCGAACCTACGCCGACCTCAAGCGCCAAGAGGGCTGGGTCGACATGAACGATGTGGAGCGGGCAGCGCTGGACTTGCTGTCCGACCCGGTGCTTTCGGGCTGGGTGCAAGAGCGCCTGGACGCGCGCGTGTCACAACTGCTGGTGGACGAATTCCAGGACACCAACCCCTTGCAGTGGCAGGCCCTGCACGCTTGGCTGAGCGGCTATGCCGGCGCAGGCGGGGGGCAGGCGCCCGCTGTGTTTATCGTGGGTGACCCCAAGCAAAGCATTTACCGCTTCCGGCGCGCTGAGCCCCAGGTGTTCCGCGCTGCGCAGGCCTTCATCGTCGACGGCCTGGGGGGCGCGCGATTGGGCTGCGACCACACCCGTCGCAATGCGCCGCAGGTGCTGGCTGCGGTGAACACTGCCATGCTGGCTGCTCAGGATGCCAAGGAGTACCAGGGCTACCGGGAACACACCACCGCGTCAGATGCTGTCGGCCGGGTGTTGGCGTTCCCGCCGGTGCCGCGCGCGCGAGATGGGGCGCAAGCCCTCCCACCTCGCTGGCGCGATAGTCTTCTGGAGCCGCGCCACCCACCCGAGGAGAAGCTGCTCGCCCTGGAGTGCCGGCAGGCCGCCGCCTGGCTCGCAGAGCGGATTGCCGGTGGCCTGGCCCCGGGCCAGATCATGGTGCTGGCCCGCAAGCGCGACCGACTGGTGGCGATGGAGGAAGCCCTGCGTGTCTTGGGCATTCCGGCGCAGCAACCCGACAAGCGCGAACTCGGCGAGGCGCCCGAGGTGGAAGACCTGGTAGCCCTCGTCGACGTGCTGGTCTCGCCCACCCACGATCTGTCGCTGGCGCGCGCGCTCAAGTCGCCGATCTTTGGTGCACGCGACGAAGACCTGGCGGCCCTGGCCCTGCGTGCCCGCGCTGAACGCCCGCCGCGCACCCTGGATGAGGAGGGTCGCTCCGTTGCCGGCCCGGCGCCCGCCTGGCTCGACCTGCTGCTCGCCGGCGAGTGGACGCAGCCTGCGCTGGCCGAGGCCGCCGCCCGCCTGGCCGTCTGGCGCCGCTGGGTGCAGGCGCTGCCGCCGCATGACGCCCTGGACGCGATTTGTCACGACGGCCAGGTGCTGGCCCGCTATGCAGCCGCCACGCCCGCGGTCGACCAGGCCGGCGTGCTCGCCAGGTTGCGCGCGCTTTTGCAGGCGGCGCTGGAAGTGTCCG
>JACCDP011175646.1_pt1 | contig 16113 bp, 13 predicted proteins | sample 7445841 | NCBI WGS metagenome assembly JACCDP01 (sample SAMN15323441, study PRJNA562643) | freshwater metagenome | isolation source: river surface water | place: USA:Blue River Watershed | collected 2017-08-17 | reverse complement strand
CGTCGTTCCGACAGCGATGACCCGGCCTCCAGCCGCTTTCGTCTCGTTCACAAGCTGCGCCGCCTCGGCCGGAACCTCGAAGCGTTCGGCGTGCATGCTGTGCTGGGACACATCGTCGGTGCGCACCGGCAGGAAGGTGCCCGGACCGACGTGCAGCGTCAGCGTGGTCCGCTTGACGCCCACCGATTCAAGCGTCGCGAGCAGTTCGGGCGTGAAGTGGAGGCCGGCCGTCGGAGCTGCAGAGGCGCCCGGCTTGCGCGCGAAGATGGTCTGGTAGCGGTCCGCGCCGGGATCGCGTGACGCCGGCATGCCGCTGCCTCGAATGTACGGGGGCAAAGGAATTTCTCCGGCCTCCCACAGCGCCTGCATCAGCGCGTCACCGGACAGGGACAACCGCACCTCGATGCCGCCGTCCGGCAGCTGCGCAACGACCTCGGCCTCGAGCCCGGCCCCCAGCGCGATCACGAGCCCCGTCTTGAGCCCTTTCGAGGCCTGCCCCAAGCAGTACCAGCGCTCACCCGCCGGATCGGCGGCGCCGCGCACCGGCTCGACCAGCAGCAGCTCGACCTTCCCGCCGGTCGACTTTTTGTGGCCGTGGAGGCGCGCCGGAATCACCCGTGCGTCGTTGAAGACCAGCAGATCGCCTGCGCGCAGGAGCATCGGGAGTTCGCGGATCTGCCGGTGCTCGAGCCGCTGCTCACCCAGCGGCAAATGCAGAAGGCGCGAGGCGTCGCGCGTCTCGAGCGGCACCTGCGCGATCAGCTCCTCAGGCAGGACGTAGTCGAAATCGGAGAGGCGCATGGCGGCGTGAATAGCGGGAAACGTCCGTCGATTGCAGCGAAATTCGCGTGTAGTCTGTGGCCCATGCGTTCTCTTCACGTCGCCGCGGCGACGCTCAACCAGACGCCGCTCGACTGGCGCGGCAACAGCCGCCGGATCCGCTGTGCCATCGAGGCTGCCCGATCGCGCGGCGCCGGCATCCTGTGCCTCCCGGAGCTCGCGCTCACCAGCTATGGCTGCGAGGACATGTTCCTTTCGCCGGCGGTTCAGCGCGAGGCGTGGCGGCAACTCGAATCGCTGCTGCCGGAAACGCGCGGGCTGGTCGTCGGCATCGGCCTCCCGGTCGAACACGAGCGCGCGCTCTACAACGCCGTCGCGGTCTGCGTTGACGGACGGCTGTGCGGACTCGTGGCCAAGCAGCACCTTGCGGGCGACGGCCTGCACTACGAACCCCGCTGGTTCAAGCCCTGGCCCGCCGGCGTCGTCACCCAACACGCGAGCGGGGTGCCCATGGGCGACCTGCTCTTCGAGGTGGGTGGAGTCTGCATCGGCTTCGAGATCTGCGAAGACGCGTGGGTCGCCGACCGGCCAGGTGCGCATCTCGCTGCGCGCGGTGCCGAGGTGGTGCTCAACCCCAGCGCAAGCCACTTTGCCTTCGGCAAATACGCGGTCCGCGAGCGGTTCGTCCTCGACGGATCGCGGGCGTTTCACGGCACCTACGTATACGCCAACCATGTCGGGAACGAGTCGGGGCGCGCCATTTACGATGGCGGGGCGCTCATCGCCCACGACGGTCGCCTCGTCGCCGCCGGACCACGATTCACCTACAGCGAATCATCCATCACATCAGCAGCAATCGACCTCGACGCGGCGCTCGTCTCACGTCTTCGGGTTCACGCCGACCCGCCGCACCCCGATGGGCAGGGCCGCGCTCGTGTCGCGGTCCCGTTCGCATGGCCTGCGCTGGGCGCCTGCCCGGAGACGGTGCGCGCCGCCTGGGAAACGGGCCCTCACCTCAAGGAGGAGGAGTTCGCGCGCGCCGTTGCGCTGGGGCTGTTCGACTACGGTCGCAAGAGTCACTCGACGGGCTTCGTGCTGTCTCTTTCTGGCGGTGCGGACTCGGGGGCCATTGCCTGCCTTGTGCGGCTGATGCTCGATTTCTCGCTGCGGGAGTTGGGCCCCGACGAATGGAAACGGTTCTGGCCCGAAGCCACGCCCGATATGCCTGCGCTGCTGTTCACCGCGTACCAGGCCACGGCACACAGCGGCGCCGTGACGCGCGACGCCGCCCATCGCATCGCGACGGCGCTCGGGGCGGCGCATGTCGAACTGGACGTCGATTCGCTGGTTCAGGGCTACCGCCGACTCGCGGAGCAGGCTCTCGGACGCTCGCTGTCGTGGGCCACGGACGATCTCGCGCTGCAGAACGTGCAGGCCCGGTCGAGGGCCCCCGGCGTCTGGATGCTCGCGAACCTGAGGGGGGCGCTGCTGCTCTCCACCTCGAACCGCTCGGAGGCGTCGGTGGGATACGCCACCATGGACGGCGACACGGCCGGCGGCCTCGCCCCGATTGCGGGCATCGACAAGGCGTTCCTGCGCCGGTGGCTGCGCTGGCTCGAGACCGTGGGGCCCGACGGCATGGAGCCGATTCCTGCCCTCGAGTCGATCAACGCGCAGGCGCCCACGGCAGAACTGCGGCCGCCCTCCAGCCACCAGACCGACGAGGCCGACCTGATGCCCTACGACGTGCTCGACCGGATCGAGCGGCTCGCGGTGCGCGATCTGAAGGGGCCCGTCGAAGTGTTCGAGTTCCTGACCCACGAGCGGCGCGACCTTCCCGCCGATTCGCTCAAGCTCTGGGTTCGACGGTATTTTCAGTTGTTTGCGCGAAACCAGTGGAAGCGGGAGAGGTACGCGCCATCGTTCCACCTCGACGACGTCGGGCTCGATCCAAAAAGCTGGTTCCGCTTCCCCATTCTCTCGTCGGGATTTGCCGCGGAGCTCGAGGCCCTGTAGCGCCTCGGCCCACCATTGTCGCGCGCCTCGCGCGGCGCTAAGATCCCGCGCTCTTCCGACCGATGGGTCGACTTCACACGATCACGGAGCGTTCGAATGCGTTCAGCCTGGCGCCTTGCCGCCCTCCCCCTCCTGGCCGCGCTTGGAGCGTGCAGCTGCGATGACGTCGCGGTGCAGAAAGCGCAGGGCTCGTTCTCGGTCAGTCCGAAGGTGCTCGACTTCGGCATCGCCTGCCTCGACGAGACCACCGAGCGGCAGCTCGTCATCGAGAACACCGGCAACATTCCGGTGACGCTCAAGGAGTTGAAGATCACCGGCGCGGAGTTCGCTCTCCTCGAGCCGGCCCCCGAGGTGATCGAAGTGGGCGAACAGCTGGTCGTGCGCGTCGGCTTCACGCCCACCATCCCCGACCGGTTCTCGCGCACCCTGACCGTCACGACCGACACGGAGAACGAACCGACGCAGACGGTCACGATCATCGGCGAAGGCTTCGAGGGCAAGCGTCAGGACTTCCGCGTCGAATGCGAAGCGACGCCCGGCAGCGGCACTTTTGGCCCCTGCTTCTCGCTGCCGTTCGACGACGTGCTGGCCGGCACGTCGAAGGACGCGACTGCGCGACTCAAGAACCTCGGCTGCGCCAACGTCGACGTGAACGAACTGCAGTTCATTCCGGATGTGGATGGTCTGGGCACCGAGGCGGACACCAAGTTTTTCTCGCTGCCCAACGACACCGCCCCGTTCTCGCTGCGCGGCGGCGAGACCAAGGACGTGGTCGTTCGATTCACCGCCCCGCAGGAGGCTGTCGTCCCTGCCGCGAAGCTGCGCATCGCAACGACGGACCCCGAAGTGAAGGACAACCGATGGGCGCCGGGTGAATGGCAGCTGGGCCTCTTCGCCGTGGCCGTGGCGCCGTCGCTGCTCGTCGACCCGAAGACGCTCACCTTCTTCGACACGCCGCCGACCACGAAGAGCTTCACGGTCCGCAACCAGGGCAACGCCCCGCTCACCATCGACTCCATCGTTGTCGAGGGCGAGGACGGCACCACCGACTTTTCGATCTCCGCGGCCGACACCGGCCCGTTCACGCTGCAGCCCACCGGCGGCGCAAGCGCCTCGAAGACCATCGCCGTCACCTATGCCCCGGCCTCTGCGGGCAGCGACAAGGGCATGGTCGTGATCACCGCAGGCAGCGAGAAGGCCGAGGTCCGGCTCGTCGCCGGTGCCGAACCGATGCTGGTGGTCGAGTGGACCGACGAGACGAACCTCAAGCGCACGCCGCCCATCGACTTCGGGACCATCGAGACTGGCAGCAAGAACCTTTCCCGAAACGTGCGTCTGCGCAACGACGGGCAGGCCGACCTGAACCTCACGACCGTCGAGCTGACGAACAACGTCGGCAACGGCTACACCCTCGTCGCGCCCGTGCCGGCGCCGGTGGCTCCCGGCGGCTTCTTCGACATGAGCATCACGTTGAACGACGCCATCGGACTTCGCGACGACTCTGCGAAGCTTCGCATCGTCAGCAACGACCCCGTCGACGCGACGAATGCGGGCGAGCGCCTGATCGACGTCCTCAGCAGCAACCAGCCGAACTTCAAGCCGGTGCCGGTCATCGACTTCTGCCCTCGGACGCCGGGCAGCACCCAGTGCCAGAGCTCGCCCCGCCGTGACCTCGACCTGGTCTTCAACGCGAGCCGCAGCACCGGCCCCGAGCTGACCGACACGCTCAGCATCCGCTGGTCTCTGCCGGTTCAGCCGACGGGTGGACAGATCCGCGTCGACGACCCCAACGCCGAGGAGATGAAGCTCGTGCGCGCCGTCGCCAACGTCGAGTTCCTCCCCGGCAACTACGTCGTGAAGCTGACCGTGACCGACCAGTTCGGCAACAGCGACTACCGCTCGCTGCCGTTCACCTTGCCCTAGAAGCTGGCGCTCGCACGCTGCTCCCGACGCGGCGCGACCCTAGCCTCTCGCGAGACCGCCATGAGCGGCTCGCGGGGCACGGGCGCCCCAACGTGGAGGGCGTCGTGAAGCTGGCGCGTACTGAGCAGGGCCTTTCGCCCACGCCGCGCCAGATCGTGGCGCACCTCGATCGCTTCGTGGTCGGACAGCAGACGGCCAAACGTGCGCTGGCGGTCGCCGCACATGCCCATCTTCGGCGCGCGGAACTGATGCGCCGCGGCCACGGCCGCCCGTGGAAGAAGGCGAACGTCCTGCTGATCGGCCCCACGGGCACCGGGAAGACGATGCTCGGCCGGCACCTCGCCGAGTGCTTGGGGGTGCCGTTCAGCGTCGCGGACGCCACCGAGTACACGGAGGCGGGCTACTACGGCAAGGACGTCGAGCTCATGTTGACCGACCTGCTTGCGCGCGCCGGCCACTCATCGGAAGAGGCCCAACGCGGCATCGTTTTCATCGACGAGGTCGACAAGATCGCCCGCCGCACGCAAGGCCCCCAGAGCGGCACGGGAGCGCGCGACATCGGCGGCGAGGGGGTTCAGCAGGCGCTGCTCAAGCTGCTCGAGGGTCGCGAAATTCAGGTCCCGCTCGCGAGCGCCCACCCTTGGAGCCGCCCGGAGGCGGTAACGCTCGACACGACGTCGGTCCTGTTCATCTGCGCCGGAACCTTCTCGGAATTGACGAACGACCGTCGCGACCTCCGGACCATCGGCTTCGGGACCTCCGGCGCCATGCCCGACACCGAAACGGTCACGCCGTCGGAACTGGTGCGCTACGGCATGCTGGCCGAGTTCGTCGGGCGACTCCCGGTCATCGCCCCGGTGGACGCGCTGGATCTCGATGCCCTCAAGCGCATCCTGGTCGAGCCCGAGGACGCCCTCGTGAACGAGTTCCGGGAGCGGCTCGCCTGGGACGGCGTCGAACTTGTGGTGCGGCCGTCCGCACTGGATGCGCTGGCGCGGGCGGCCCAGGCGAGGAGCGTCGGAGCACGCGGCCTGCGGGCGTTGATGGAACTGGCCTGCGAGCAGATCCTGTTTGACGCCCCCGAGAGGGCCGGACAGCGCGTGGTGCTCGACGGGGACGCGGTGCGCCGAAGTCTCGGCGAGAGACCGTGCGCGACCGATAGAAACGGCGACGGGCCGCCACCCGAAGGCAGACGGCCCGTCCGGCGCACCCGGCGAAAAGCGGTGGTCGACTAGTAGTCGAGGTCCTCACCGCCGTAGTCGCCACCCGCAGCAGCCGCGCCCTTCGCCGGCTTCTTCGGCTTGTCGGCGACCAGCACCTCGGTCGTCAGCAGCAGGCTCGACACGGACGCTGCGTTCTGCAGCGCGGTCCGCTCCACCTTGGTCGGGTCGATGACGCCGGCCTCGAGCAGATCGCCGAAGGTCTCGGTGGCAGCATTGAAGCCGAAGCCGCCCTTCCCCTCGACGACACGCTGAACGACCACGGAGCCCTCCCAGCCGGCGTTCGAGGCGATCTTGCGGATGGGGGCCTCGAGCGCCTTGCGCACGATGCCGACGCCCAGTCGCTCGTCTCCGTCCACCTTCAGCTTCTCGAGGGCCTTGAGCGCGCGCAGGTACGCCACGCCGCCGCCGGGAACGATCCCCTCCTCGACGGCCGCGCGGGTCGCGTGGAGCGCATCCTCGACGCGGGCCTTCTTCTCCTTCATCTCGACCTCGGTCGCCGCGCCGACATGGATGACGGCGACGCCGCCGTGCAGCTTCGCAAGCCGCTCTTGCAGCTTCTCCCGGTCGTAATCGGACGTCGTCTCTTCGATCTGCGTCCGGATCTGCTTGACGCGGGCGTCGATGGCCGACTTCTTGCCGGCACCGTCGACGATGGTGGTGTTGTCCTTGTCGATGACGATCTTCTTCGCGCGGCCGAGCCCCTCGAGCGTCAACGTCTCGAGCTTGGTGCCCAGCTCCTCGCTGACGACGTCGCCGCCAGTCAGCACGGCGATGTCCTTGAGCATCTCCTTGCGGCGGTCTCCGAAGCCGGGCGCCTTGACGGCGGCGATCTTGAGGACGCCACGCATCTTGTTGACGACCAGCGTCGCCAGCGCCTCACCCTCGAGCTCCTCGGCGATGATCAGCAGCGGACGGTTCGTGCGCGCCGACTGCTCCAGCACCGGCACGAGTTCGGCCATGTTCGAGAGCTTCTTCTCGGTGATCAGGATGAACGGGTCGTCGAGTTCGACCGTCATCTTGTCGGGATTCGTGACGAAGTAAGGCGAAATGTACCCGCGGTCGAACTGCATGCCTTCGACCACGTCGAGTTCGGTCTGAAGGCCCTTGGCCTCCTCGACGGTGATGACGCCTTCCTTGCCGACCTTGTCCATCGCCTCGGCGATGATGTCGCCGACGGTCCGATCGCCGTTCGCAGAGATGGTGCCAACCTGAGCGATGTCTTCCTTGCCCTTGGTCGGGGTCGACAGCTTTCGGAGTTCATCCACCACTGCCGCGACGGCCTTGTCGATGCCGCGCTTGAGATCCATCGGACCGTGCCCCGCAGCGACCAGCTTCAGGCCCTCCTCGTAGATGGCACGAGCGAGAACCGTTGCGGTGGTGGTGCCGTCGCCGGCCTTGTCGCTCGTCTTCGAGGCGACCTCGCGGACCATCTGCGCGCCCATGTTCTCGAACCGGTCGGAGAGCTCAATCTCCTTCGCGACCGTCACGCCGTCCTTGGTCACCGTCGGCGAACCGAACGCCTTCTCGATGACCACGTTGCGTCCCTTCGGGCCCAGCGTCACCGTCACGGCGTCGCTGAGGACCTGCACGCCGCGGAGGATCCGCTCGCGGGCGCCCTGGTGAAAATGAATCTCTTTGGCTGCCATGGTTCCGACTCCTTTGAGGACGCTCGGCCCTCTTCGGTCTGGTTGCGCACCGGCCTACGGCCGGCTTGGGCGGGCGCAACGTAAGGCGCACACCGGCCGTGTCAAGGGTGACCATCCGAACGAACGGCTCAGGGCGACGGACAGGCCGACAGCAGCGCCGCCGCAGCCTCTCGAACGGGCCGCTCATAGTCGCCGCTCAATGCAGCCAGCGCGGTTCGGTCGAGGCAGCCGCCGCGGGTCCGAAGCGACCTGAGCGCCGCGGCACGAACAGCGCCCGAGGGATGGAACGCCGCTGAGGCGAGCGAATGCGCAGCGCGCTCCCCAGGACGCAGAGCCAGCGCCTCGGCGACCGCCGTCGCATTCAGATCGCCCGGCGAGGCCAGCAGGCCATCGAGGACGGTATCGACGGCGTCCGCAGGATCCCTCGCCAGGGCCTCCAATACAGCCCTCGGAGCGCCGTCCCCATCGCGCAACGCGACGAGAACGGCCTGTCGCCCCTCGGCACCGGCATCGGCCAGGGCAGTCAAAACATCGTCGCGAAGCGGCGCTGGCAGGCCTGACACGTCCGCAGAGAGCCGTACCACCGCCCCGTCTCTCCCCGCCGCGAGATCGCGCAGGCCCATCAGCAGCCGCACTGAGCGGTTCGCGCTCTGTCTCAGCTGGCTGCGCAGCGACTCCGCGCCGTTCGAGAGGTCCGCCAACTCGACGGCAATCTGCTGCGGAACAGACGACGCACTTGAGGAAAGCGAACGGCCGAGCGCGTCGATGGGAGCGCCCAGCCGCGCCGCGCCGGCCCCTGCAGCGGCGACAACCGAGAGCCCCCCGGGACGCGCCTCGACGGAGAGCGTGTCGCTCGCGAGGGTGCGCTTCGCCAGCAACTGTCCGAGCTTCGACGGCTTGGTCGCAATTGGCGCGAGGTCGAGTGACGTCAGCGTCTCGTTCAACTCCTCGCGGTGATGGTCGGCGTCCGCGAACTCCTCCTTTGTCTTCGCCTTTCGCGCTTCGGTAGCCTTCGCCCGCGCCTGCTCGGTCATCGACCATTCGAGCGTCGCCACCTTGAGCAGCAGGGACGCATCCTGTGCCGTCCCGAAGCGGCCGAGATAGGTGGCCGCGGCAGCCGCAATCGGGCCGTCGGAATCGTTGACGTCGAGCCGAGCGAGGCTCAGGAGCTTGGGCGATGAGGCTCCCCTCCGCGCCTGCAGCAGCCACCAATCGCGCACCCGAGCGGCCTCCTGCGGTCGTGACGGGTCCGGGACACAGCTCTCGCCGGCGAACAACACGACGGCCAAGGCTCGATCGAACCCGCCCTGCCCCGAACGGGCCGATTCGCAGAGCAGGTTGCGACCATCGGGCGAGACCGTCGCTGACACGAGGGCGTCGAGCGCCGCGGACGAGGTCCTCGGGTCGGCCTCCGCTGCACGCTGAACGAGCCGTTCGATCGGTCGTGACTGTGGCGGAAGCCGGGAGATCGCGCGGCACGCGGCGACGACGGTCCTCGGATCGGCCGCGTCGAGCAGCTTGACGAGCAGCTCGGCCTCGGTCGCGCCACCGACTTCACCCAGGGCCGCAGCGGCAGCAGCGACGACGAGCGGCTCATCCGAAGAAAGCCTTGAAATCAGCTCCGGAATCGCGCCGGCGTCACCCGACAGCCCCAGTTCACCAATGGCAGTCGCGACGAGCTGAGCAGAGGGGCGCGGCACGTCTGCGATACGGCCCTTCGCGCGCGCCTGTTCGACCTCCGCCCTCAGGTCGGTGTGCAGGACGCTGTCCACACGGGCTCGGCGTCCGTTGGCCTCGGCGGCGACCGCCTTCGCGAGCAGTCGCGGCGCTGACAGGCCGATGGCTGCGCGTGTCCGCGGCCCGCCCTTCTCGTAGGCGCTGACGACGAATGCGTCGGCCTTTGCCGTCTGCTTCTTCGCAAGGCCCCCGATGGCGGCAGCGCGAACGGAATCGAGCGGATCTCGCAGCATCTCGCCGAGCAGGTCGACCGACAACGCCGAACCCGCCTCGCCGAGCGCGATCGCCGCCTCTCGTCGCACATCTTCCGAGGCACCGACGGCCGCACGGGCCATCGCGTGGACCTCGTAGCGGTTCGCCCCCGGGCCGAGCTGCCGAAGCGCCGTGATACGAGCCACAGGGCGTCCATCGGACAGCCGGCTGATCGCCCTGAGCCGCTCGGGATCCTCGGGTGGCCCGTCGTCGCTCCTGCGAGAACACCCGACGAGCACCAGCACCAGCGCAACCGAGGCCAGCAGACGGTCCGCCATCGTCGCTCCTATCGGCGCCGGCCCGCCGCACGGCTGCCACGGCGCGCGTCGCGGCGCGGAGGAAGCTGGGCACGGGCCTCCTTGGCATTGCCGCTTCGCATTTCGTGGAGCTCTGCACGGGTCAGTTCCCGCACCTCGCCGGCCATCATGCCCTCGACGCTCACGCCGGCATACGAGGAGCGGTAGAGCCGAACCACCGGATGGCCAACAGCATCGCAGAGCCTCTTGACGAGATGCGGGCGGCCTTCGTTCACGACGAGCCGGATCCACGTGTTCTTGTCGGCGCGCTGGACGCGCTCTGCCTCGAGCGGCTTGGCAAGTCCGTCTTCGAGGCGCACCCCCGCCCGCAACCGCTCGAGGACGCCGTCCGACGGCTCCCCCTTGACCTTCGCCAGGTAGGTTCGCTTCGCACCGAACCGGGGGTGCATCAGCCGATGCGCCACCTCGCCGTCGTTCGTCAGGATGAGCGCCCCCTCGGCGTCATAGTCCAGACGGCCCACCGGGTAGACGCGCTCGGTAATGCCGCGCAGGTAGTGGGCGACGGTCTGACGGCCTTCCGGATCCGAGAGCGTCGTCACGCACCCGGACGGCTTGAAAAGCACGTAGTAGACCCGCTCGATGATGTCCGCGACCATCTGGCCCTGGACGCGAATCTCGTCCGTGCCTGCATCTACCTTCGTTCCCAATTCGGTGACGCGCTTGCCGTTGACGGTGACGTGCCCCTGGGTGATCAGCTCTTCCGCCTTCCGGCGGCTCGCGATTCCGGCCCGGGCGAGAATCTTCTGAAGACGTTCCTGCATGCTTCGTTTCCTCGGCTTCGCCTCGCGGCGGTGCCTCGTCTTGCGTTCGGTCCGCCGGCCTTCAGCCCAGCTGCATCGCCTCGCGGACATCCTTCATGGTGGCTTCAGCGACGCGGCCGGCCTTCTCGGCACCGGCAGAGATGACGGCATCGATACGCTCGGGTGTCTTGTCCAACTCGGCACGCGCCTGCCGATGCTTCTCGAGGCTGGGCAGCAGGCTCACGAGCAGGGACTTCTTGCAGTCGACGCAGCCGATGCCGGCCGTGCGGCAGTCGCGATCGACCCCGGCGATGGTCTCGGAGGCCGAGTAGGCCTTGTGCAGATAGTAAATCGCGCAGACCTCGGGGTTGCCCGGATCCTGGCGGCGGACGCGCTGCGGGTCGGTGACGGCGGCCATCACGCGCTTCTTCGCGCTCTCCTCGGCCTCGTCCAGCTGGATGGCGTTGTTGTAGCTCTTCGACATCTTTCGGCCGTCGAGCCCGAGGATCTTCGGCACCTCGGCGAGCAGCGGCCGCGGCTCGACCAGAACGTCGCGCCCATCCTTGCCATAGAGGTTGTTGAAGCGCCGGACGATCTCGCGCGACAGCTCGAGATGGGCCACCTGATCCTGACCGACCGGCACGGCGTTCGCGCGGTAGACGGCCACGTCCGCGGTCTGGAGCAGCGGATAACCGAGGAAGCCGAAGTTCGAGAGGTCCCGCTCGGTGAGCTGCTCCTTCTGCTCCTTGTAGGTCGGCACCCTCTCCAGCCAAGGCACAGGCGTGATCATGCCCAGCAGCAGGGCCAGCTCGGCATGCTGCTTGACGTGGCTCTGCACGAAGATCACGCACTTCGATTCGTCGAGCCCGAGCGCCAGCCAGTCGGCGATCATGTCGCGCTCGGCCTGCTTCATCTGGGCCGTGCTGTCGAAGTTGGTCGTCAGCGCGTGCCAGTCGGCGGAAAAGAAGAAGCAGTCGTGCTGCCCCGCGAGCGTGAGCCAGTTCTTCAGCGCGCCGTGCATGTGGCCGATGTGCAGCCGCCCCGTCGGTCGCATGCCGCTGACGACGCGAAGGCGCTGGGGGGTCGAAGCAGAGGGGGTGTTCATGGGGCGCATCGTCCGGCAATCCCGCGTGTCACGGGGAGAAAAAGCGCCCGAACGACACGAACTGGTCGACGAGCCGCTGCGCCACCGGGGTCAGGTAACGGCCGACGACGTTCGAGAAGAAGAGCAGGCCGAGGAAGACCGGCGCGAACCGCTCAAGGCCCCGGTAGGCGTCCCGCGCCGAACGCGGCAGAACTCCCGCGAGCACCCGGCTGCCGTCGAGCGGCGGCACCGGCAGGAGATTGAACAGGAACAACAGCACGTTCAGCGTCAGGAGTTCACGCCACACCAGCACGGGCACCGCAGTTCGCGAGTAAGCGAAGCCGACGCCCGCCACCGCAGCCAGGAAGAGGTTCGTCACCGGCCCTGCGAGCGCGGTCAGCATCAGCCCGACATGCATCCTCACCGTGCGTCGGAACCGATGGGGCGACACCTGCACAGGACGGGCCCAACCGAAGGGCGGCAGGTGCAAGGCGACGAGCAGGACCGGCAGCAGCACCGTCCCGATGCGATCCAGATGGACCAGCGGGTTCAGCGTCAGCCGGCCCTGCTCGCGAGGTGTCTCATCGCCCAGCGCCACAGCGGCCGCCGCATGCGCGTACTCATGCACGGAGAGGGAAGCGACGAGCGGCAGGTAGACGAGACCAAGTCTCAGCAGGAGGTCCTGCACATCGAACGACATTCTCGGTCGCCCCTCGGCCGGAATCGGCGCGTCGGAGGGCTCTAGTCGCGCGACTCAGGTGTGTCAAACGCCCTGGGACGTCGGCTCAGTGTCCCCTCATCGGCGGCGATGCCCGCCTTGAACGACGGACGGCCCGGGGCCAGGAGAGCAAGCAACTCCGGCGCCAGCCGTCGCGCACACCTGCCGCTGGTCCGCTTGCGCGCCACGCCGTGCATGGCGAACTCAAGGTGACAGCGCTTCGCGGCGCGAGGGGGACTCATGCGGCAGAGCAGCGCTCGGCACTCCATCCGTTGGGCGGCCTTGGGCCTCGTCGGGGTCGCGCTCGCCGGCTGCGCCACCACCGCTCGTCCGCGCACCGTCGAAGGCGAGTGGTCGGTCATCGCGGGAACCCGCCCGATCGGTTCGGGCGAAGAGCATCCGAAGGGTGAGGCGCTGACCTCGCGGGAGCTTGGCTTCACCGTCGACAGGCCGGCGGGCGACGACTGGGCGGTCGCAACGAACGTCCACTCTCCCGAAGGCAACGACATCCCCATCGTCGTCGCGCATCCCGAAAGCGGCGCACAGATCGTCCTTCAGGTGAGCGACATCGGCGACACGCCTCAGAACCTCGCCACGATGCTCCGCTCGAAGCTCGCCACGGAGGAGAGCCTCGAACTGTCGGAGCCGGCACGCCTCGCGAACGACTCGGGCGCCCAAGCGAGCGGCTTCGACTTCCGCGTGCGCGGCGAGGCGAAGGGACGCGTCGCCGTCATCGACGTCGGCGACCACATCGTGTTGGTGGTGGCGAGCTGGCCGGAGGACGCCGACGAGACGGTCGTCCAAGCCATCGACGGCGTCGTTCGCAGCGTCCGTCAGTCGGGCGGCACGACGCCCGCCATGCTGTCACCGGAGAAGGTGTAGGCGCCCGACGGCGGCTCAGTCGAGGCCTGCGAGCACGCCCTGCATCTCGCCCAGCGCATGCGAGTTGCCGGCCTCGCGGGCCTTCTCGATGCCGCGCGTCAGCACGTCACGGGCCTCGTCGATGCGCCCCAGCTTCTCGAGCAGCATCCCGAACTGGAGATAGGCCGGAACGTAGTCGGGCAGCCGTGTCGTGAGCTGGTTGAACGCCGCGACTGCCTCGTCCTCGGCGCCCGAGTTCTTATACTCCAGCGCCAGAGCATACCGAGGAAAAGGGTTGTCCGGGAACTGGTCGGCAAACTGCTTCATCGCCTCGATTCGCTCGCTGGACATGGTGCCTCCGCAGTGGGGAGGCCTCGATACCACGACGCCGTTTCCACGGGCCACCGCCGCGTGCTATGCCGCCCCCCTCCGAGGGTGCCATGCCGCGCAAGTTCATCGCCGTCGCCGGGAACATCGGCGCAGGCAAGACAGAGCTCGTTCAGTTCCTCTGCAAGCGGTACGGGCTCAAGCCGTTCTACGAGCCCAACGACGGCAACCCGTACCTCGAGGACTTCTACAAGGACATGAGGACGTGGGCGTTCCACTCGCAGGTCTACTTCCTCACCCACAAGTTGAAGCTGCACCGCCAGTTGATGGCCGACCCGGCGACCGTGGTGCAGGACCGCACCATCTACGAAGACGCAGAGATCTTCGCCCGCAACCTCTACAACCAGAAGAACATCTCGACGCGGGACTACCAGATGTACCGCGAGCTGTACGAGAACGTCTGCGAGACGCTCCAGCCGCCCGACGTCATGATCTTCCTGAAGTGCCCGGTGAGGATGCTCAAGAAGCGGATCGCGCACCGGGGTCGCGCCATGGAGGCGGAGATCCCCACCGAGTACCTCGTGCGTCTCAACAAGCTCTACGCCAGCTGGCGCGAGAACTACACGATGTCGCCCGTCATCGAGCTGGAGACCGACAAGCTCGACTATCTGACGAACCTGGTCGACCGGCTGGACGTCTTCAAGCAGCTCGAGCGACACCTCTGAGCCGTCGGCTTGTAAAGTTTTCGCCGCAGAGCGCACTTTTCACTTGACGCGGCGATACAGGCCAGACACGGTGCGCACTCCGTCCTTGGACGGAAGAAACACGGAGGGATGGTCCTCCGATCGAAGGCAGGTCACATGGCACGCGGCAAGGTGAAGTGGTTCAACGACGCTAAGGGTTACGGTTTCATCGCTCCGGACGACGGCGGCAAGGACGTCTTCGTGCACCACACGGCGATCCAGGCCGAGGGCTTCCGCTCGCTCGCCGAGAACGACGCGGTTGAGTTCGACCTTGGCCAGGGCCCGAAGGGTCCGCAGGCCGAGAACGTCCGCAAGGCCTAATCGCTCCGGCGATTCCTTCGGCCCGTCCTCTTGCGAGGGCGGGCCGTTGTGTTTTCTCCCCCATCCGCGCTATTGGACCGCCCTCCAACGAGCACCCGAGCGAGGCACCCGCGATGATCTCCGTGAACAACGTCACCAAGGCCTTCGGACCGAAGAAGCTGTTCGAAGAGGTGAACACCGGCTTCCCGCCCGGACGCCGATACGGCCTGACCGGCCCCAACGGCGCGGGCAAGTCGACCTTCATGAAGATCCTCACCGGCGACATCGACCCGGACACCGGCACGGTCGTCCGCCCGAAGAAGCTGGGGATCCTTCGCCAGAACCAGTTCGCCTACGAAGAGGTGCGCGTCCTCGACGTCATCATTCAGGGCAACAGGCCGCTGTGGGCCGCGCTCCAGGAGAAGGAGACGTTGCTCGCGAAGGCCGAGCTGTCCGACGACGACGGCAACCGGCTGGGCGAGCTGGAGGGCGTCATCGCGGAAGAGGACGGCTACACGGCCGAGAGCGACGCTGGCGAGTTTCTCGAAGGCCTCGGCGTGCCGACCGCCTACCACGAGCTGAAGATGAAGGAGGTGCCGAGCGAGTACAAGCTTCGCACCCTGCTCGCGCAGGCGCTGTTCGGGAAGCCTCAGGCGCTGCTGCTCGACGAGCCCACGAACAACCTCGACATCGACTCGATCCGCTGGCTCGAGAAGTTCCTGAAGTCGTACGAGGGCACGCTCGTCGTCATCAGCCATGACCGCCGCTTCTTGAACGAGATCTGCACGCACATCGCCGACATCGACTACGAGACGATCATCACCTACACGGGCAACTACGACGACATGGTGGTCGCAAAGGCGAACGTCCGCAGCCGCATCGAGTCAGAGAACTTCGAGAAGCAGAAGAAGATCTCGCAGCTGCAGGACTTCGTCGCCCGCTTCCATGCCGGCACGCGTGCGAGCCAGGTGCAGAGCCGCATCAAGCAGATTGAGAAGCTCAAGGTCGAGGACATCAAGCGGTCGAACATTGCGCGGCCGTTCATCCGCTTCGAGCAGAAGCGTCCCAGCGGGAAGCAGACCCTCACCGTCGACGGGCTGTCAAAGGCCTTCGGTGAGAAGCAGGTCTACAGGAACTTCTCGTTCCTCATCACCAAGGGGGAGAAGGTCGCCGTCATGGGACGCAGCGGAACCGGCAAGACGACGCTGCTGAAGATGCTGGCAGGCGACCTTGCGCCCGATTCGGGCGCGATCTCGTGGGGTCACGAGGCCTCGCGCGGCTATCTGCCTCAGGACCATGAGGGGCAGATTCGGCCGGGCACCACCGCCTTCGAATGGCTCAAGAGCTGGGACGCCAAGGCCTACGACCAGGACGTCCGCGCCCTGCTGGGCAAGATGCTCTTCTCGGGCGAAGAGGGCCTCAAGCCCACGGCGACGCTTTCTGGCG
>JACCDP010592176.1_pt1 | contig 16113 bp, 17 predicted proteins | sample 7445841 | NCBI WGS metagenome assembly JACCDP01 (sample SAMN15323441, study PRJNA562643) | freshwater metagenome | isolation source: river surface water | place: USA:Blue River Watershed | collected 2017-08-17 | reverse complement strand
CCGCCTGCGACCCGATCCGATCCACAAGATCCCTCAGGGAGCCCGCCATGCTCAACGTCTTCACCCTTGCCAACGGACGGCTGTTCCAGGAAGAAATCGAATCCCTGGAGGAGCTCGCCAAGTTCCAGCCGATCTGGGTGGACCTCGAGTCGCCGACGCCAGAAGAAAAACGCTGGGTCAAGCAGCATTTCAGCCTGTCCATTCCCGATGATGCGATGGACGAAGACATTGAGGAATCGGCTCGCTTCTACGAAGAAGACAGCGGCGAGCTGCACATCCGGTCCGACTTTCTGATTGCCGACGCCGACGAGCCGCACACCGTCCGGGTGGCCTTCATCCTCAACCAGATGAACGAGGGCCATAAAAGCCGTGGCGTGCTGTTTTCCATACACGATGAAGACGTACCGGTGTTTCGTCTGGTGCGACTGCGCGCTCGCCGCGCAGTCGGGCTGATCGAGGACGCCAAAGATGTGCTGCTCAAGCTCTTCGACGCCGACGCCGAGTACTCGGCCGACACCATCGAGGGCATTTACATCGACCTGGAGAAGGTCAGCGCCCGGGTGCTGTCCGGCAACGTGACCGACGAGCTGGCCGGTGAGGTGTTGGCGGCGATCGCCCGCCACGAGGACCTGTCCGGTCGCATCCGTCGCAACATGATGGACACCCGCCGCGCCTTGAGCTTCATGATGCGCAGCAAAATGCTGGGGGCCGAGCAGTTTGAAGACGCCCGGCAAATCCTGCGCGACATCGACTCGCTGGACTCGCACACGGCTTTTCTGTTCGAGAAGATCAACTTCCTGATGGACGCCACGGTCGGTTTCATCAACATCAACCAGAACAAGATCATCAAGATCTTCTCGGTGGCCAGCGTGGCCTTGCTGCCGCCCACCCTGGTGGCCAGCCTGTACGGCATGAATTTCCGTTACATGCCCGAGCTCGAGTGGCCGCTGGGCTATCCGCTGGCCCTGGGCCTGATGCTGGCCAGCGCGCTCATTCCGATGTGGTACTTCCGCAGGCGCGGCTGGCTCAAGTAAACCAGCGGCCGGCGCGAGATCCGGCCTTTATTCGACCAGGGCCCACAGGGCCGGGCTGGCCGAGGCCATCAACACGGACAGCAAGCCCCGCGTGTCGGGTTGGCCCTCTGGGACCGCACCGCGGGGACGGCGGGCATCGACGATACGGGCCTGCTGATGCTCGCGCAGAAGCGCCTCCGACTGCGCGTGCAGGTTGTTGTCCCCAATGCAGGTGATCACCTCATCGCCCGGCCGTCCCAAAGCCGGAACCAGCTGCGAGAACAGCTTGTTGGCCCACTTGCTGCGCCAGCTCTCGCGAGCGCTTCGCGTCACCCACCGGCTGACATGGTGGGTCACCCGCGGCGGACAGCCGATCAGGACCCAGCGCCGGGCGCCGAGCTCCTCGCCGCGCGCCTGCGGCAGATGATGCAGGGCATGCTGGGCATCGTCGACATAGACTATGAGCGTCTGCATGGGGTGCTTCTCCATCATCAGTCGGGCGCAAGGGCGCGATAAAACAGTAGAGCCAGCGGCGCTCAAGCCGCGGTTTTCTCGTCGTCAGAAGGGTCTTGCGACGCAGCGCGTTTTGAGACCCACCGACCGGCCCACAGCACCCCCACCACGGCCACCACATAGGTGACGAGATGGGCCAGGATGTGCGGCATGTGGCCCTTGGACCAGACGTCCTTGCCGCCGTAAAAATCCTGCAGCCAGGGCTCGCTGACGATCATCTTGGCGGCCGTGAAAGCCAGCACCGCTGAGCCGAGCTGGATGATGACGGGAAAGCGCTCGACCAGCTTGAGCACCACCGAGCTGCCAAAGACGACAATCGGAATGCTCACCAGCAGGCCGATGACCACCAGGTCGAACGCGCCGTGGGCTGCGCCAGCAACACCCAGCACGTTGTCCACGCCCATCAAGGCATCGGCAATGATGATGGTTTTCATGGCGCCCCAGAACGTGGTGGCCACCGGTCCGTCGTGGTCATCATTGCCCTGATCGACCAGTAGTTTGTAAGCAATCCAGACCAGGCCCAAGCCGCCCACCAGCATGAGGCCGGGGATCTTTAGCAGCCAGACCACGCCGACCGTCATGAGCGATCGCACCGCAATTGCACCAAAAGTGCCCCAGATGATGGCCTTTTTTTGCAAATGCGGCGGCAAGTTACGCGCTGCCAGGGCAATCACGATGGCGTTGTCGCCAGCCAGCACCAGGTCAATCAGGATGATGGCCAGCAGGGCCGAAAACCAGGCCGGTGAAAAAAGTTCCACAGTCGCTCTCCTTAAAAAATGTTGTCGTGGCGGAGCTAGGACGAATCCTCGAGCAGACCTGACAGGACGGAGCGGCGCGGACTGAAAAAAGCCTCGACCGAACCTGTGCAGGTTCCAATCGAAGGTCTGGCTCGATGGCTCCCAGGTCGGAGCCACCTGACGTGCCGGGAGCGCAAGGCTCCGTAATGACGACACGCCAATCGGTGCACAGCCTGCTCCACAGGAACCGGGAGCGGCCAAACACCGGGGAGTTACTCCCCTTCGCCCCCAAATTAGAACCGAAATCGAAATGTCCTGCAAACGGACTCTGGCCCATAATCGCGGTCCCTCCGAACGGGCTTGAGCCCTGCCATGAGCACCCTGCACATCACCGACATTGAGGCCGCCATCAATTTCTGGCGCGAGAAAAGCCCCTCGCCCGATGGCTTTACCCTGGCCCCCGAGCTCAGGGCCCTGGCCGAGGTGTATGCCCTGATGGTGTACCACCGGGAGGACGAGGCCGATGAGGCCAGCTTCCCGGCGCGGGCCATGGCCGCCTGGCGCGCCTGGTACGACAGCACGCCCGATACACCGTGCATCGCGATCTGCTCAACGAGCCAGGGCGACGACCTCTGCAAGGGCTGCGGGCGCACCTTCAGCGAGGTTCAAATGTGGCCGCAGATGAGCCCTGGCGCCAAGCGGGCGACCTGGCGCCGCATCGTGCACGAGGGCAGCGCCTGGCGTTTTGGTCGCTATGCCGACCGGGCCCTGGAAAAACGCGGCGCGCCAACCCTGGAGGCCCAGACCGCTGCGCCAGCGCAAGGCCTAGATGCGGCGCGCTAAGTCGGCGGCCATGCCCACATAGCTGGCCGGGGTCATGGCCAGCAGGCGCTGTTTCTCCGCCTCCGGAATCGGCAAATCACGCACCAGGGCATGCAGGGCCTCGGCCGTCACGGCCCGGCCCCGGGTGATGTCCTTGAGCTTTTCGTAGGCGTTGGGCACACCGTAACGGCGCATCACCGTTTGTATGGGCTCGGCGAGCACCTCCCAGGCCTGGTCCAGATCAGCGCGCAGGGCCTCTTGGTTGAGTTCGAGCTTGCCCAGTCCCGCACTCAGCGAACGATACGCCAACACCGCGTGGCCGAAAGCCACCCCGAGGTTGCGCAGGACGGTCGAGTCGGTCAGATCCCTCTGCCAGCGGCTGATCGGCAGTTTTTCGCTGAGGTGCCGCAGCAGGGCGTTGGCCAGCCCGAGATTGCCTTCGGCATTCTCGAAGTCAATCGGGTTGACCTTGTGCGGCATGGTCGAAGACCCGATCTCTCCGGCCTTCAGGCGCTGCTTGAAATACCCGAGGCTGATGTATCCCCAGATATCGCGCGCCAGATCGATCAGGATGGTGTTGGCGCGCGCGAGCGCATCAAAGAGCTCGGCCATGTAGTCGTGCGGCTCGATTTGCGTGCTGTAGGCCTGGAAGGTCAGGCCCAAGCCCTGGGGTTCGGGGCTTTCAACCACGCGGCGCCCGAAGGCCTCCCAATCAAAGTCCGGCCAGGCAGCCCGGTGCGCGTTGTAATTGCCCACCGCGCCATTGAGCTTGCCCAACAGGCGCACCGACGCAATTTTCTCGCGGGCGGCCTGCAGGCGCGCCACCACATTGGCCAGCTCTTTGCCCACCGTGGTGGGGCTGGCGGTCTGCCCATGGGTGCGACTGAGCATGGGCACCTGCGCGTGTTCATGGGCCATGGCCCGCAGGGTCTGCACAATCTGATCGATGGCGGGCAGCAGCACCATCTGGCGGCTGGACTGGAGCTGCAGCGCATGGCTGGTGTTGTTGATGTCCTCGCTGGTGCAGGCAAAGTGGACAAATTCCAACGCCGTCTGCAAGGACGGCCGGTCCTGCAGACGCGACTTGAGCCAGTATTCGACCGCCTTCACATCATGGTTGGTGGTCTTCTCAATGTCCTTGATGGCCTGCGCATCGGCGGCGCTGAAGTCTTTCACCAGACCCAGCAGAAAGGCGCGGTCATCGGGGCCGATCGGTTTGAACTGCTCGAAGCCGGCCTCCGAGAGGGCCAGGAGCCAGGTCACCTCGACCTGGACACGGCGGTGCATGTAGCCTTGCTCAGACAGCAGCGGGCGCAAATCCTGCAGCTTGGCGGCATACCGACCGTCCAGCGGCGAAAGCGCACTGAGGGGGGACAGATTCATCCTGCCATTGTAGGGAGCCGGCCCGGGTCGGCGACGGCCCGGCCCCGCTGGGGATGCAGCGTACTGGCTAGAATGATTCGACAACCCGCCACTATCGTGCCTGCTCTTGCCATGAAACTCATTGGATCTCCCACCAGCCCTTATGTGCGCAAGGTGCGCATCGTGATGGCCGAGAAAAAACTCGATTACCAGTTTGTCGTCGAAGACGTCTGGTCGCCCAGCACCCAGATGGGCCTGTCCAACCCCCTGGGCAAGGTGCCCTGCCTGGTGATGGAGGGTGGCGAGGCGGTCTTTGACTCGCGCGTGATCGTGGAGTACCTGGACGCCCTCTCGCCGGTGGGCAAGCTCATCCCCGCGGGCGGGCGGGCGCGAGCGGAGGTCAAGACCTGGGAAGCCCTGGCCGACGGCCTGCTCGATGCCAGCATCCTGGCGCGGCTGGAGGCCACCTGGGCAGGCCGCACCGAGGCGCAGCGCAGCCAGGCCTGGATTGACCGGCAAATGGGCAAGGTCACCGCCTCCTTGCAGGCCATGAGCACGGGTCTGGGCGAGCGCACTTTCTGCAGCGACGTCCACCTGACCCTCTCGGACATTGCGGTCGGCTGCGCGCTGGCTTACCTGGACCTGCGTTTTGCGCACCTGGACTGGCGCTCAGCGCATCCTAATTTGGACCGGCTCTACCAAAGGCTGTCCCAGCGCCCGAGCTTTATCGAGACCTCGCCCCACTGAGGCCCTGGCAGGTCCGCCCGATCGGGTTCAGCGGTTGGCCTGCCGACGCAGCCAGCGCATCAGCAGCCCGAGGCCGGGGATTTTTTCGTAGAGCTCCTCAGCCGCATCCCAGTAATCGCGGTGGTAATGCACCTGCCCTTGTGCATCAAAGCGCAGGTGCGAGCTGCCCCGGACCACCTGCTCGTGCTGGCGGTCAAACCGCCGGAAGCGAAACCGGAACTCCCACATGAGGACGCACTGAGGCGGTTGAACCACCCGCTCGGTGATGACAAAACGGGGCTGTTCGAGCACCTGGTACATGTGCTCGAACAGCCGGCGGATTTCATCGGGACCGCGCACCTCGTTGAACGGGTCCTTGAAGTAAGCCTGCGGGGCATAAAACCGGTCCAGGCTCTGCAGGTCGTGGCGATCGAGTTGCTCGAAGAAGCGCACGAAAGCGTCCAGGCGCTCATTCATCGCATCGACCGTCATGGCCGGCTCCTGGAAAAATGCGCGAGCAGCGGCAGCAGCCAGGCATTGGGCAGACCCTGGATCAGCTTCATGAGCCAGGTGAACCGGCGCGGAAAGTGAATCTCAAACCGGCCGCGGCGCCAGCCCGCGAGCATCTCCTGCGCCGCCCGCTCCGGCGTGATCAGCGCCGGCATGTGAAAACGGTTCTGCGCTGTCAACGGGGTTTTGACAAAACCAGGGTTCACCAGGCTGACACCGAGTCCCTGCGGATGCAGATCCACGTACAGGCTCTCGGCAAGATTGATGAGGGCCGCTTTGGTCGGCCCGTACGCCAGGCTTTCAGGCAAGCCTCGGTAGCCGGCCACACTGCCCACCAGGCTGAGGTGGCCGCTGCCACGGGCCAGCATGGCCGGCAGCACCGCATCGAGCAGATACAGGGCGCCCACGTAATTGACCTGCTGATGCAGCAGCGCCTGGGTCAGGTCGAAGCGCTGGGCACGCTGGGCCTTGTAGTGGCCCGCGCAATAAACGACCAGGTCCAGCGGGCCCTGGGCCAGCAGGCCTGCCGCCACCTGCCGCACGGCTTGCGCGTCGGTGACATCGAGCTCGCGTGCCATGGCGCCGGGGTGCTCGGCCACGAAGCGCTGCAGCAGATCTGCCTGCCGGGCGGAGACCACGACCTGAGCGCCCATGCGATGCAGGGCCTGTGCCGTGGCCAGACCGATGCCGCTGGAGGCGCCAATGAGCCACGCTCGCTTGCCGGTCCAATCGGTCAATGGGGGGTTGAGGGGCACGGTATCGGGCTCAGCGTTTGACAAAGGACAGGGTGACTTCACCCAGGCGAATGCCGAACTTGCTCATCACGGCCTTGTTGAGCATGACCCGCTGGTCCATCAGGTACATCCAGTCGTCAAACTGCACCTCGTAGGTGCGTCCGTCAACCGGCAGGCGCAAGGTGTAGGCAAAGCGGAAGGCATTGCCGCTCTCCTCGCCCTGGGCCTGCCCCACCACATCGGCGGCCGTACCGACATAGCGGCCTTCAGCGGTGCGCTTGAGCGTCCAGACGCGTCGCTCGCGGGTGCCGTCGGAATAGGTAAATACCTCATCGAGCACACCGGTTTCCTGCCCGGGCGGGCCGCTCCAACTGCACGTCATGACCACCACGAAGCGCTTGACCACCCGACCGGAGCGATCGGTAAAGACGCCATACGCGTCGAGTGTTCCGTTGAAATACTGGCGCAAGTCCAGGCGGGGCTGCTCGCGCGCGTAGTCCGCCGGCTGCGGTCCGGCGCAGGCCCCCAGACCGAGCACCACCAACAGCGCCAGGCACAAGGCCGCCCAGGTCCGAGGTATCGAAAACGTGTTCATGAGGGCAAGTCTCCTGTGGGCCGTGTTTCGGCCCGAATGATCCAGACGTACAAGGCCCAAGCGGCCAGCAGCTTGAGCAGGCAGGGCAACAGACAGTAGGCCAGCACCAAGGCCTGCAGGGCTTGGGGGTCGCGCGAGCCGGGCACATAGCCCATGGCTTCGAGCAGAGGCAGGGCCAGCCCCGCAGCCAGGGCCAGGTTGAGCTTGGCCGCAAAGTTCCACCAACCAAAACAGGCGCCGGCGGCCGCCTGCCCCCCGCCATCGCGCGGGGTCTGCAGCAAGCCGGCCAACAAGGCCGACGGCAAGGCCAGATCAGCACCCAGAGCCACCCCCGAGAGCACACAGACTGCCAGGAACCCCGTTGTATCGCCGGCACCGAGTCTGGCCGCCCAGACAAACACGCCAACGGCCAGCATCATGCCGATGCCCCAGCTCCGCGCCAGACCGATGCGCCGCACCAGCATCAGCCACAGCGGCATCGAGGCGGCAGCGCTGAGGAAGTAACTGCCCAGGAAGGCCGGCTCCAGATGGGCCGGCGCCTGCAAGCGGTCCTGCACAAAAAACAGCACCAGCGTCGCCGGGATGGCGCTGGCAATGCCATTGAGCATGAACACCCCGAGCAAACGGCGAAAGCGCGACTCGCGCAGAGGCTGCCACAGCGACGCGCTGTCGGGCTCGCTCACCCGCTCGGGCGGCTGGCTGCGGCTCCAGGTCCACCAGGCCAGGGCCAGCACAAGGACAAAGGGCAGCAGCGCCATCGGCAGCCCCAACAAACCGGGCAACACCGAGGCCAGCAGGACGCCGATCAAGGCCAGCAGTTCGCGGGTCGACGTGATGCGGCTGCGCTGCATCTCGTTGCCGCCGAGCAAGGCGCCCCAGGTCTGGTGCGCAATGCTCAGCAGGCTGTAACCCAGGTAGGTCACGATCAGCATGGCGGTGGCCCAGAGCAGCAAGTCGGCCGTATCCGGGGCCGACATCACCCAGTCCGGTGCAAACAGCAGCACCAGGCCCAGCGCCAGCAACAGGGCAGCGCCCGCACCCGCGGCCAGTACAGCGCGGCTGGAATGCGCCAGCAGTCGGTCATTGAGCCGGCCCAACCAGGGATCGAGCAAGGCGTCAAACAGGCGCGCGCCCAGCAGAACCAGGCCCAGGGCCGCCAGCGGGACGCCGAACTGCTTGGCATAGTGGTTGGGCAGGATCACGTACAGCGGCAGGGCCGCAAACGCCAGCGGCAGCCCCAGCAGCCCATACGCCAGCGCATTGCGCCAGGCAAAGGGATCGCTCATGGCTGCAAGCCCAACAAGGCTTTGCGCAGCGCCGGCTCGGAGGTCTGCGGCGACAACCAGATGCCAAAGAAGCGCCGGGCAAACTCGACATCGCGGACTTCACCACGGAATCGCCCGTTGAGCCAGAAAGACGCGCCCGTGCCTGGCCGCTGCAAACCCAGCAGCCGATCGCCCGGACGCACATCCGGAAACACGCGCAGCATCTCGTCAAGCCAGCGCCGCTCCTGTTCGGCCGCCACAGCCCCGGCGCGCCGCATTTCCTTGATCGAGCGTTCGGCCAGGTCACGCCCCTGGAAGTCGCGCAAATAGCGCAGCTCCAGGACCAGCGGCTGCGCCTCAAGGGCTGTCGCGCCGGCGCCTGGCGGGGTCCACAAAGCGGCGTCGTAGACCTCAAAGCCCCAGACCCGAAAGCGCATCTGCCCGCGCAGGCTGAGCTCACCCACCGACTGCACGAGATCCGCCGGCAGCGCCGCCGATGGAGCCGAGGCAGCCGCCGGCTGGGCCGCCACCGGCCAGGCTGCCGTCAGGGCAAGCGCGAGGAACGCGCCTGCGAACGAGCGCTGGAACGAAGAGGGCATAAGGGCCTAGGGTTTGAGCAGTGTGTACTGCACCACGTCGGTGTTGTGCTCTGCAAAGGCCGCTTCGCAGTAGGCCAGATAGAACTCCCAGATTCGGACAAAGCGACGGTCAAAGCCCTGGGCCAGCACCTGCGACTCCTGCGCCAGGAAGGCTTCACGCCAGCGCGCCAGCGTCAACGCATAGTCTTGGCCAAAGCAGAACTCATCGACCACCCGCAGGCCGGCCTGCTGAGCCTGCTCGCGAAAGGCCTGGGGGCTGGGCAGGCAGCCCCCAGGAAAGATGTACTGCTGAATGAAGTCGGTCGACTGCAGGTAGCGGTCGAACAATTCATCGGCAATCACGATGCTCTGAATGCAGGCCTTGCCGCCGGGCTTGAGCAGCCGGGCCAGGGCTCCAAAATAGGTCGGCCAATACTCACGGCCCACGGCCTCGATCATTTCGATGGAACAGATCGCGTCAAACTGCCGATCGGCCGGGTTGTCGCGGCCGATGTCTCGGTAGTCCTGCAGACGCAGCTGCGCACGGTCGGCCACCCCGCAGCGCTCCATGCGGGCACGGGCCCAGGCCAGCTGCTCGGTGCTCAGGGTCACACCCACCACACTGGCACCGAACTCCACCGTGGCCATCTCGGCCAAAGCGCCCCAGCCGCAACCGATTTCCAGCACCCGATCGCCCGGCTGCACGCCAGCCATGCGCAGCGCCCGTCTGACCTTGGCGTGCTGCGCCTTGGGCATGTCGTCCTGGGGCGACTCGAACAGGGCCGAGCTGTAATTCATGGTGCCGTCGAGCCACAGCTCGTAGAAGGCGTTGCCCAGGTCGTAGTGGGCATGGATGTTCTTTTGGCTGTTGCTGCGGGTGTTGCGATTGAGCAGGTGCCGAACCCGGTAGACCAGGCGGCCCAGCCAGGTGCCGTAGATCACGTCCTCCACCTCGCGGCGGTTGGCGATGAACAAGCGCAGCAGCGCCGTCAGGTCGGGCGTGGTCCAGTCGCCGGCGATATAGCTTTCTGCAAAACCGATGTCGCCGGATTTCAGGGCTGCCGCACAGACGTTCCAGTTGTGCAGCCGCAGGGCTGCCGCTGGCGCCTGACCGCTGCCGATCCGGTGCTGCGAGCCATCGGGCAGGCTCAAGTTCAGGCTGCCATGCTTGAGGCGGCCGAGCAGCTTGAGGACGGTTTGCGCGGCAGCGGGGGCACCTGCGGGCAGGCTCAGTCCTTGCGGGGCAGCGGAGGAGTTGGAGGCCATGGTCATCGTGTCAGGAACCGCCCAGGCGGCTCGGGCTTGTGGAAAAAAGGCACGCGCTTGAGCCACAGCCGAAGCGCCTGCCAATGGATGCGGGCGATCACGCCCAGGGTCATGACCGGGTGCGACAGCAGCACGCTGCGCAAGCTCGCTGTCGTCAGCGGCTCGAGCGTACCGGCCACACTGGTTTGCAGCAAGGGGCCTTGCTCGTCGTCGTAATCGATGCGCGCGATGGTGCGCTCGCGTCCATCGCGCTGGGTGCGCATGAACCGGAAGCGATACCCGCCCTCGACCCGGCAGAACGGGGAGACATGAAACACCTTGCGGGCGCTCAACTCGTGACCATACCGCGGCGACTCCAGGAGGTAGCAGTGACGCTCGCCGAAGGTGTTGTTGACCTCCACCACGACAACCCTGAGCTGGTCCGACTCATCGTGGCAGAACCAGAAACTCACCGGCTTGAAGGCATAGCCCAGCATGCGCGGGTAGGTGTGCAGCCAGACCTCGCCATTGAGGTGGGCGTGGCCTTCGGCGGCCAGCAGGTCGTCGAGCCAGCGCAAACAGTCGTCACCGCCATCGCCGTGGTCGCGGTCGTGAAAGCTCAGCAAGGCCGCACGGTTGCGCGGCAAGGCGGCGCTGCCGTGCTGCCGCATGCTGCGCAAAGGCAGCATCAGAAAGGCGGTGGGGTAGGCGAAGGCATTGCGAGCCGGTCGCAAACGGGTGTGGCGGACCTGACCGCGCCCGAGCAGCGGCACAGCCGGCGCCTGGCGGGGCAGGGCCCGGTCGCTCATGCGCCCGCCTGCACCGACGACGGGGCTTGCACCGCCCAGTCGGCCAGCAGCTGCTCGGCCGCCTGCAGCCCCGACTTCAGGCCGTCTTCATGAAAGCCGTAGCCCGCCCAGGCGCCACAGAAATAACTGTGCTGCTGGCCCTGCAGGCTGGCCAACTGGCGCTGCGCAGCAATCGCCCGCGCATCGAAGACCGGGTGGGCATAGTCGTACTCGCCCAGAACCAGCGCGGGGTCGATCGGCCGCACCGGATTGAGCGACACCACCACCGGCTGTGCAAAGGGCAGCGGCTGCAGCTTGTTGAGCAGGTAATGCAAGCAGACCCGCGACGATTCGCGATCGGCCTGGGCGGCCCGCTCGTAATTCCAGGCGGCCCAAGCCAGGCGCCTGCGGGGCAACACCGACACATCGGTGTGCAGCACCGCACGGTTGTCCTGGTAGGCGATGGCGCCCAACACGGCCAGCTCCTGGGCACTGGGTTGGCTGAGCAGGGCCAGGCTCTGATCGGTGTGGGCCGCCACGATGACCTTGTCGAACGTCTCGCTGACGACCTGTCCCTGGCGCCGGCTGCTGATCTTGACGCCCTGAGGTTCGCGCTCGATCAGCAGGACCGGGCTGTTCAGGCGCTTGTCCTCGATGCTGGCCGTGATCTTGTGCACGTAATTGCGCGCTCCACCAGCCACCGTCCACCACTGCGGCCGATCGGTGATCTGCAGCAGGCCATGGTTGTGGCAGAAGCGCACCATGGTGGCCACCGGGAACTCGAGCATCTGATCGGTCGGGCAGGACCAGATGCAACCGATCATCGGCAGAAAGTAACCGTCGCGAAACTCATCGTTAAAGCCGTGTTGCCGCAGGAAATGCGACAAGGGCTGCATCAGGGCTCGATCGTCCTGCCCTTGCTCGAGCTGGCGAGCCAGATCGGTACACAAGCGGTTAAACCGCAGCACGTCGGCGAGCATGCGCCAAAAACCGGCTCGCAGCAGGTTGCTGCGCTGTGCGAACACCGTGTTGAGGCTTGAACCGCTCCATTCCATCGCCGGTCGGGTGCCGCTGGCAGGCGCCTGCACGGAAAACGACATGTCCGACCGGGCCGAGGTCACACCCAGCTCAGCAAACAGCGCGATCAGATTCGGGTAGGTGCGCTCGTTGAACACCAAAAAGCCGGTGTCCACGCCATGCGTCTGCACGCCCGAGGCGGTGGGCAGCGACACATCGACCGTGTGGGTGTGCCCGCCAAAATAAGGCCCCGCTTCGAACAGCGTGATCTGCGCCTGAGCTCGCAAGCGGTGCGCTGCAGCCAGCCCGGCGATACCCGATCCCACGATGGCCACCCTCGGGCCCGAGCCTGGTCCGTCGGTCCTTACCGAAGCCAGGCTGGAGCGCATGACCAGATCGATGCCCATGTCATGCACTCGAATAAAAAAATGTTGCGAAGCGTCCCGAGGCAATGGAGGGAGGGAGGGAGGAGGAGAGACACCCCGAGATGGCAACCGGGCCCTGCGGCGCCGGAAGACTTCGCAACAGAAAAATCCTTGGGCCCAGGTCTTGCCACGCACCGAGATCGCGGGCCCGGCGGCCTGCATGCAGCCACCCGCCCCGTCCCGATCCGGCCACAGCCTCAGCGGCTGGACGCGGCACCGATCTGAACCCACCCGTCACATGCATGCTCCGTCCTGCACTTCAATAGCGGCCCACGAATGTGAACTGGACAGTCATTTTATGACCGCGCGGTTATTTTGCAAGAAGCTGCTCGATTTGCCTGACAAAGCGGGGGTCGGTCGGGCCAGTTGTAGATCCGTGAGCGCTCACTACCTTTCCATCCCTTGCGATCAGATATTTGTAGAAGTTCCACCTGGGAGCGCTGCCAGCTTCGCTGGCCAGTCGCTTGTAGAAGGGATGGGCGTCGCGGCCGGTGACCGAGGTCTTGGAGAACATCGGGAACTTCACGCCATAGGTGTTTTGGCAGAAGTCGGCGATCTCCTTGTTGCTGCCTCTCTCCTGCGAAAAGTCGTTGGACGGGAAGCCCAGCACCACCAGCCCCTGGTCCCGGTAACGGGCGTACAAGGTTTCCAGTCCGGCATATTGCGGCGTGAAGCCGCAGGCGCTGGCGGTGTTGACCACCAGCACCACCTTGCCCGCGTACTGACACAGAGACTGTGGCTTCTCATCCTGCAAGCGAAGCAGGGTGTGCTGCAACAGAGGGGGACAAGGGGCCGCCTCCTGGCCGGTCTGAGCCAGGGCAGGCAGGGCCAGACCGAGGCCGCAAAACAAGAGCAGGCTCCCAAGCAGGCGAACAAGGGGGGCGGCGTGTCGGCTCATCGGTGTCTCTCCTGAATAGAACGGGGACAGGCCTTTGAAAAGGCACACCATTCGCCCCGACGGGACCGATTGTCAACCCAGACTGACAGGCCGATCCGTCGGGCCAATCCAAGTCCGACAGACGAGCAGGGAAAGCCTGGCCCTAGAATGACCGGGCTTTGCGGCCTGCTGGCCAAGGGCGCACGCCCTAGAGAGGACCGTCATGCTCTACCCCGAATTGTTCAAGCAACTGGAATCCGTCCGCTGGGACATGGACAAGGACATTCCCTGGGACCGTTTCGACCGCAGACTGCTGTCCGACGAACAGGCCCTGACCGTCAAGATGAACGCCATCACCGAATGGGCGGCCCTGCCGGCCACGGAGATGTTCCTGCGCGACAACCGGGAAGACAGCGACTTTTCCGCCTTCATGTCGATCTGGTTCTTCGAGGAGCAAAAGCATGCGCTGGTGTTGATGGAATACCTGCGCCGTTTTCGGCCCGAACTGACGCCCAGCGAGCAAGAGTTGCACGAAGTTCGCTTTGAATTCGAGCCGGCACCGGCGCTGGAGACCCTGATGCTGCATTTTTGCGGCGAGATCCGACTCAACCACTGGTACCGCCGCGCCGCCCAATGGCACACCGAACCGGTGATCCAGCACATCTACACCCAGCTCAGCCAGGACGAAGCCCGGCACGGCGGCGCCTACCTGCGCTACATGAAGCGGGCCATAGGGCGCTGCGGCGACGAAGCCCGGGCCGCCTTCACCAAGATCGGCGTGCTGATGGCCAGCGCCAAGCGCACCGCCCAGGCCCTGCACCCGACCAACCTGCATGTCAACAAGGCCCTGTTCCCTCGCGACACGGTGCAGTCGCGCCTGCCCGATCCGCAGTGGCTTGAACACTGGCTGAGCCAGCAGATCCAGTTCGATGCGGAATGGGAGGGCAAGGTGGTCGAGCGCATCCTGCACAACATGGGGCTGCTGATGAACCGCAGCTTTGAGACGGTGCAAGAGCTCAACCGCTTCCGCAAGGAACTGATGCGCCAGCTGGCGCCCGGTCAGCAGGCTCAAACAGCGTGAGCGTCTGCGCCGACCCTGACTTTCTAGGCAAGGTCTGCGCGCGCGACCAGCTGCGCGAGCGGGCTGCTTCCCTGAGGCGGCCGCTGGTGTTCACGAACGGGGTGTTTGACGTGCTCCACCGCGGTCACGTCAGTTACCTGGCGCAGGCGCGCGCCCTCGGCGGCAGTCTGGTGGTGGCCCTCAACACCGATGCCTCGGCACGGCGACTGGGCAAGGGCCCGGACCGACCTCTGAATGCGCTGGCCGATCGGGCCATCCTGATGGCCGCTCTGCAATCGGTCGATCTGGTGACCTGGTTCGATGAGGACACCCCGCTTGAGCTGATCGGCCAATTGCAACCCGACATCCTGGTCAAGGGCGGGGACTACGACATGAGCCGACTGCCAGAGACTGCCGTGGTGCAAGCCTATGGCGGACGGGCGCTGGCGCTGCCTTTCGTCGAAGGCTATTCCACCACCGCGCTGGTGCGCAAGATCCGTCAGGGCTGAGCCGCTTGTTCGCGCGCGGGCGATGCGCCCAAGCCGCGCAAGCGCCGCCAAAGGCCCGAAGCCCACTGGCCCAGGTCGTCCAGATAGGTGAACACCACCGGAATGACCAGCAGGCTGAGCACTGTGCTGGTGAGCAAGCCCCCGATCACCGCAATGGCCATCGGTGATCTGAAGCTGACATCAGCTGCACCCCAACCCGCAGCAATCGGCAGCATGCCCGCACCCATGGCGATGGTGGTCATGACGATCGGACGGGCGCGCTTGTGGCAGGCATCGAGCAGCGCATCCCAGCGCGACATCGGGGCCACCGCAGGCTGGCCGTCACGGGCCGGTTGGCCGCGCCGCGCCACGATGGCGTATTCGACCAGCAAAATCGAATTTTTGGTGGCCACCCCCATGAGCATGATCAGGCCGATGAGCGAGGGCATGGAAAAGCTCTTGCCCGCCAGCAGCAAGCCCACGAAGGCGCCGCCAAGCGACAGGGGCAAAGCGGCCAGGATGGTCAGTGGGTGCAGGAAGCCCCGGAACAACAAAACCAGCACCGCGTAGATGCACAAAATGCCCACCGCCATGGCCACACCAAAGCTGGCAAAGAGTTCGCCCATGACTTCGGCATCGCCCACCTCCACCACCTGCACGCCGGGCGGCAGGTTGCGCACGGCGGGCAGCTCCTTGACCGCCTGCGTCACCTCGCCAAGCGGCAGATCCGACAGCTCAATCTCGAAATTGACATTGCGCTGGCGGTCGTAACGATCGATCACCGCCGGGCCCCCGGTGATCTGCAGGCTGGCCACCTGCCCGAGCATGACCGGGCCACGGCTGCCCGGCACCATCAGACGCTCGAGCAAGGCCAGGTCCTTGCGCGCCGATTCATGCAGCTGCACCACGATCGGAACCTGCCGCTGCGAGACATTGAGTTTGGGCAGCTGCGCTTCATAGTCGCCCAGGGTGGCCACGCGCAGCGTCTGCGCGATGGCCGCGCTGCTAACGCCCAGATCGGCGGCCCGCGCAAAATCGGGTCGCACCGAAATCTCCGGTCGAACCAGGCTGGCGGTCGAGGCGATACTGCCCAGGCCTTCAATCGTGCGCAGGTCTTTCTCAACGGCCAGCGCGGCTTGCTGCAGCGTGCGCGGGTCATCACCGGTGAGCACCAGCACATACTTCTCGCCCGAGCCCCCCAGGCCCACCTTGGTTCGCACGCCGGGCAGGTCCAGCAGCGTGCGGCGGATGTCAGCCTCGATCACCTGCTTGCGCGGCCGCTGACCACGCTCGCTCAGGGCAATCGTCAGGGTGGCCCGCCGGACTTCAGCGGCGCCGGCATTGACAAACGGATCGCT
>JACCDP011533261.1_pt1 | contig 16115 bp, 8 predicted proteins | sample 7445841 | NCBI WGS metagenome assembly JACCDP01 (sample SAMN15323441, study PRJNA562643) | freshwater metagenome | isolation source: river surface water | place: USA:Blue River Watershed | collected 2017-08-17 | reverse complement strand
CCTTCAAGTTTGATGAAGCCACCACTTGTGCCATACTCTTGGTGATAACATCGTCGAAAGTGATATCGTTCAATTGCAAATCAATGAGGTGGTATCCCCATGATTCCAGAACAGCATCGATGCCCTCTTTTACAGACTCAACGATTTCTTTGCGAAGGGCGAGGATTTCGGCCTGACGTTTGGTGGCCACGAACCCGCGGATAGATCCTTCGATGGTGCGGATCAAGGCGGTCATGAAATCGCGGTCGTTCACAAATTTGAAGGCTACGTTTTTCAGGGTCTCTTCACGGTTGTCGAATACCGAGTACAGCAACATCGCTTTGAAATAAACGTTGGCTTGGTCTTGGGTGATCGCTTGGAAATCCAATTCGATGCTTCGGTTTTGGATGGATACTTTGCGATAAACTACTTCAAGCACCGGAATGCGGAAGTTTAGACCAGGGTATAGGATGCGACGGTACTTGCCAAACATGGTAAGTATGGTTACATTGCCTTGTTGAACGGTCATGATGGAAGAAAGCACCACCAAAACAGCTAAGCCGATGAAGATGTAATTGATAAACATAGTGTATCAAAGATACATAAGTTGTTGATCAAAAAGTCTTCGCCAAAAATTTCAGGTATTCCATACGCAACTCGCCAAAAATCTTGCGAAACTGGACCATGTCCTCACGGAGTTCTGTGTGGTCATCGGCTTTTCTATGGTCGGTGGCGATGTTATTGGCTTGTGCCAAATTAGCGATCTCCTTTTCATGGTGGTGAATGGTGGCGTAGAGTTCGTCAATTACTTCTTGATGACGAATGAATTGATTTTGAAAATGCTCAACTTGGGCTAAGACTTCTATTGCCGTGTTGGCAGTGACCACCTCAGACAAACGGTTTTGATAGGTTTTGATTTCATCTTTGGCCAGGGCGATTTCTGACAAAAATTGATTGTGTTCTGAGTGCAATTCGTGCAGGTATTTTTGGGCGATGTTGTTTTCCATAACAATACAAATTTGTCTTAGGAAGGCTGGTGATTTCATGACTGTGCTCACCGGGTCTTATGATTGTTGTCACCCCGAGATTTGTAAGGGGTAAAATAAAATCCTACCTTCGTATTGATTTTATCCATATGTCACAAGATCCACACTGCCCCCAATGTAATTCCGAATATCCATACCCTTCTGGCGATTTATGGATTTGTCCTGAATGTGCCCATGAATGGAGTTTGTCTGAAGCCGAAGAATCTGCTTCAGGATTGGTTGTTCGCGATGCCAACGGGAACCTGTTGCAAGATGGAGATTCGGTAACGGTAATCAAAGATTTGCCCGTGAAAGGGTTTTCAAAAGCCATCAAGGTGGGCACGAAAGTAACCAACATCCGTTTGGTTGAGGGCGACCACAACATTGATTGCAAAATTGCCGGATTTGGTGCCATGGCACTGAAAAGTGAATTTGTGAAGAAGGCGTAAACTCCCTTGGTATTTTAGAGTCCCAATTATGGACTCTAAAACTTAGCTACTGTTTGATGAACGACAGTGTTTGCTGTCTGTTTTCGGTGGTGATTTGCACCAAGTAGTGTCCTGCAGTTAATTGACTCACATTTAGTAGGTTTTCTGCGCTTTTCATGATGATGCGTCCCGTACTGTTGAAAATACTGATGTCTGTAATGGGTTCGTTTGAAGCAATGTGCAATTGGGCGTTAGCTGGGTTAGGATACAACGAAATTGTGGACTTGGAAGCGTTGTGATGCACGCCAACGTTGCTGCTTCTTATCAATTGAAATTGCCAAAATCCACCGCCGTAATTCATTACCGCGGTTAATCTATTTGCCGTGAGTCCAATTTGGTAAGAACGATCATCAGGAACAACACTGCCGCTACCCAATTCTCCGTTGTTGGTTGCTTTGGGTAATCCCAAATACAATCCTTTGCCTTCGATGACCAACTGTCCGTTCGTGCTATCAATGTGCCATTTGCCTGTCGTTGATCCATCGTGCGGAAATACAGGAGCCCCACAGCCTTCTTTGCCCGCATTTTGCCAACCCTCCAACCAAGTGCTGCCGCCTAACATGTTGCGGAAGCTGCCGTCTTTGTTGATTTGGTAAATGTCATCGAACAAACAAGCCCGGGTAACAACGTCTGCCGAACTATTGCTCCACCAGGTGAGGTTGGTTAAAGATGGTCCTACCGACAGTGATTTTGCTACGGGTTCCAAAATCCAGTTGCCTGCCAACGAAAGGGCTGAAAAAGAGATGCTCGCACTCTCAGTTCTATTGCCTGTGTTGTCGGTGGCTATCGCTTTAGTAGCGTAATTGCCCATGCTTACCTGTATTCGGTGTTCAAATGGCGCTGCCGAATCTGTAGATACCGAATCGCCATTGATGAAAAATTGTACGCGTTGAATACTGCCATCCAAGTCCTCGGCCGAAGCTTGAATGGTAACCCATTGGTTTTCGATCAGTGTGGAACCGTTGATTGGGTTGGTAATGCTGATTTCCGGTGCAATATTGCCTCCGTCTTGAACAAAGATAAAGGCATCGTTGTAATCGCTATGGATGCTGTCGCTGACCGTTAATCGCACTTTGTAAACCCCTTTGCTGATCTGTGTAAAGGTGGTTTTGGGTGAAGTAGGGTTGAGGATATTGAGTACTGTAGGACCGTAAAGCTGTGTCCATCTGTAGTTGAGATATCCCAACGCCCCGGCGGTGCTTTTGCTGCCATCGCACATCGCACTGTCTGCGTTGCTGGGGAAGGAGACATTTCCACCCGCTTTGGCAATGGGTAATGCTTTGGGTAAGTTGGCAGTTCGAGAGAATTGCGCCTTTCCAATGTTCATGCCGCCATCGTCAAACCCGAATTTGAGTACCCTGCGGCCTTGGGTCATTGCGATGTTTTTGATGGTTACAGTGCCGAAGGTTTCCCATTTGCCTGTACTAGGGAAAGTGATGATGTTGGCAATGAGCTGCTCGTCTAGCCACAACGATAATTTACCGCTGTTTCCTGTGTTTCCATTGGCATAACGTAGTGCGCATTCATACAATCCATCTTGTTGTACATTGACGGTGTACTCGGTCCATTCTCCCGCATCGATCCATGTAAGAATGGCGCCTTCTTGTGCATTGTTGCTTACATCCGCCGCCTCAGTGGTTCTGAAATCTCCAAGGTTTTTGGGAGAGAAATCAATGTAAGCAATATTCTGTGCAGAACCGCCCTCAAATTGGTCAAACATACCGCTTTGTATGGTGCCGGGAATCGAGGCTGCTGCTTTGTTGTAGGGGATTTGCTCGCCCACAATCAAAGTGAAAATATTGCTGTTAATTCGTGCATCGCCTTGGAAAATTTTTGCGTAAAATCGGTACGTTCCGGCGTTGAGTGTTTCGGTTTCCAAGTTCCACGGTGCCTGAGAGCGTGTGCTCAATCGCTTTGAGCCCAACATCCATTGCACGGAATCAGGTTGCGCTGTTAATGTATCAAAATAGAGTTTGGCAACGCTGCCCTTGTACAGTTGTGAAAAGTCGCTGTTGATGTGTGCCTTTATTTCGCGATCCAAACTTGTTTTTAGCTTGCGCGGTGGAACGGTGAATACGTATCCGTCTGAGTAAGTGACTTTCAAGGTGTCTAAACCATTGTTCTTGGCCACATAAATAGACTTGCCGTCTTTGTGAAATGCCATGGCCAGCGGGTGGTTGGCGGTAATATCAGGATTGATTCTGCCCAGTGCATTCAGCGCATGCAACCAATGGTAGGTTTGGGCATCGGAAATGCCGAATTTGAGGTTTCGGTTGGGGTTGCTGTTGTACAATTCGATGGCTTTTTGGGGATTGGTCATCGCCAAGAATTCCCAGTAAACATCATGCCATAGGTTGTCGTTGACTTGGTTGCTTAGGATGCCCGTGTTTTTGGCCATCTCCTTCCACAGTCGATTCGCGTAGTTAGTGTCATGGGCGAGGTAAAACGACCCACCGTGAATGGGATACAGTTCGATGCCATAAGAAGCGGCGATATCGCTCGTCCAAAAAGTGCCATTGTCGTAGGAATTGCCCCAAACCCTTGAGACCAGCGCATAGGATTGTGTTTTGGCGAAATTGCGTTGTTTGGTGTCGAACCAGTATTCTTCGATGGCCGACTGCTCAGTGCAATACAGGTAAATCCCCAAGTCGCGGATGGCTTTGTTTTGGGTGATATCGCCCCAATGAATGAGCGATGAGTTGAATTGCATACTCTCAGAGGTGGATTCCTGGTCGTTGCCCTGGGGGAAGCTGGCGAATCCGTTGGCCCAGCAATGTCCGGTGTATGGGTTGAAATTTCGCAAGTGCGGGAACAGGCTGTCTTTGCGGTTGGTTGTGGCCGCATCGCGTACCAATAAATTCACCATCGCCCCAAAAGACTTGGCCCAGCCAGGTTCGAATTCTTCGATGAAGGCCGCTGCGTGTATGAAATATCCCCAATGAAAATGGTGGTCGTTGATGTTGTTGTCTTGCCCGTGACCCGCCGGATATCCCAGCATGGCCGACCACGTTTTGTTGTAGTGGAACAAGAATGCCACTTCTCCGGGGTTGTGGCTGAGCCAGTTTTCTAGGCGCGATTTGATGGTTTTATGGATGCGCTGCACCGAGGTTTCTTCTCCCATTTCATGGGCGATGCGTGCGGTTTGAATGAGGCGATTCATCACCTGTCCTTCGTTGTAAGAATCGGTCCATGTGGCCAAACCTTCATACTCCAACGCATTGATCTTTTCCTGTAATTTGATCGGATCGAAGCCATCGCTCAGGTTGTCAACATAGGGAAGGGTGGGGAGGATTCCCTTGAAGGTCTGTGAAACGGAGAACTGTTTTTTTGCAATCATTTTGAGGGCGCCTCGGATACTGCTGTACGTATAAGGTAAGTAGTCGGTGGCGGTGAGGTTGCTGCGCGACCAATGATGCGGTAGTAGTCCAACTAGCGGGAGTGAATCTGTGCCTTCGTGAACGGTGGTTTGAACAGTGAATTGGGTGGTGACGGTGCTACTTTTTTCGTTGTATTCGAAGGAGGCTGATGTGTTGGTGGGTTCAACATAGGCATATCGTTGAAAGGTATCGGCCAAGGCGCTCAATTGCGTGCTGTTTTGGGGGAGCATCACCATAGACCAGTAATTTTTGCCATTGAGCTTGGAGGTAAAGGTGTTGCCGTTTTTTGTCCAGCTGCTGCCTTTCGGACCGTAAACCACGAAGTCAGCGCCATTGTAGGCATTTTCGATGATGATTTTTTCGTTGACGACGGTGGCGGTGCCAGTGTTAACTTTGATTGAGGCCTGGTCGGCACTGTCTTTTTGGTAGTAGAGGAAGGGCATGCCCATGCCAACGGTGGTTTGAAAGCGATGTCCGGCATTTTTCCATTCTATGGTTACGAGCCAATCGCTGTAATGGGAAATGTAGGGTGCGCTATGGTTGAGCGATGTAACGCCGGCGGTGATGGGTTCGATGTCAGAAATCACACCCCAGGGGATGTAGGAGGTGACCAATCCGCCGTTGACTGTTTTTAGGGTGAGGGGGTAGTTGAAAAGGTTGTCGCAATGTGCATTTTTGACCTTTGCCGACCACCAGTCATTGGTGGGTACGGGTTTGTTTTTTAGCGAATCGATGAGGTAGGGCGTGCCTGAGGGGTAGCCGTTTCTGCCGGCGACATCGGTTCCGGGAAAGGTTTTTGAATAGCTGCCGCTACCAACTTTTATGGTTTGGGCTTGTGATGCGGTGGTAAGTAAAACGCCGAAGATTGCGGCTAAGATGATTCGTGAAAAGCGTTGCGGAGTTTTCAAAAGAGTTGAGTATCCTAAGGATATAAGACGAAGATATGGGATTATTGTAAAAATTACAATAATGATTCAGTAATATGCCTGCTAATGTAATTGAATGTCCGTAGGCTATTGCCCATAAAAAAAGCCCCGTCTTGGGGCTTTGAATTTATAATGCAGAGAGGAAGGGATTCGAACCCTCGAAACGCTTTTGGCGTTTACACACTTTCCAGGCGTGCTCCTTCGACCACTCGGACACCTCTCTAAGGAGGTGCAAAGATAGTTAATGCGAATCGATATTATCCCAAAGGAATCCAAATTCCTCCGACATAGACGTAACCCGATAATTCAATTACTTCCGTGCCGTTGATCAAAGTAGTGTTTAGCATAGCTGTTTTGTTAGTTTGTGTGCAAATTGACAATCTTATGTTATCAAATGATAACCATTCAATTACATAAACAAAAACGCCCATGAAGTTGTTCACAGGCGTTTCACATTTTATCAATTTTTTGCTCATCTTCTGCAATGCCGATGGTGGTGTCTGCCGTTGTAATGGCGGTGATGACGCTGGTAGCCATGGTGTCTCGGTCCGCGAAATTGTGGTCCGTATCCCATTCGGAATCCAACCTGGGTGTTTACTTGTACCCTGGGTTTTGGGTGAGAAATTGTTGCATAATTGCCTCTCCTTCTGCGATCTCGTCGGTCTTCTCTGCGATCCCGTACATCCTCTCTGCGGTCCCGAACATCTTCTCTTCGATCTCTTCGGTCTTCGATGCGGTCTAGCGGTCCGCCTTGATGTTGAGCGTCTCTTACATCCTCTCGTCTGTCTCTTAGGTCCTCTCGGCGATCTCTCACGTCTTCCCGACGATCCCTGACGTTTTCCCGGCGGTCTCTACGCTGTCTGGGAGTTGGTTGGGCTACTAATTCAATGGAAGTAACTGATAGTGCCAATAGTGCGATGAATCCATAAGCTTTTTTCATGGTTTTGTCTCCTTTCTAAATGGATAGACCTAAAAAATGGTGCCAAGTTTAATGGCGATGACAAACTTTTACTGAAATGGGATGAATCAATGGCTTGGTCCGACGAACGACAATTAACGCGTCACCGCTTCCAAGGCCTTCACCATCGAGGGCCAGCTGAACTGCTGTTTCAACGTGTGAATGTTGGATCGCATGGTATTCAAACGATTTTCCTCGTACATGGCAACGATCGATTCGGCCAAGGCTTCTGGTGTTGGTTCGCAGACCCAGCCAGCTTCACCATGCGGAACCAGTTCACTCAATCCTCCCACGTTTGTAATGATCATGGGCAATTCAAAATGATAGGCGATTTGTGATACCCCACTTTGGGTAGCATTGCGATAGGGCTGAGCCACCAAATCACAAGCCGAAAAATACCATCGAACATCGCCATTGGGAATGAACTTGGTATGTAATATTACTTTTTCTGCGAGGCCTTTTTCTGCAATCAATTCGTTATAGGGCGCTTCATCTTCGTAATATTCCCCGGCTACGAGCAGCTTTACATTGCTCATAGACTCGGGTAGCAATGCCATCGCCTCCAACAATAAATCAAGTCCTTTGTAATGACGGATGAATCCAAAAAACAACACATAGCGATTGTTCTCGTCCAGTCCCAATGCCTTACAGGCTTCTGTGCGATGGGCCATCGCCCCGAAATTGTCGTACAGTGGATGCGCATGATAGCCCGTTTTTGCCACCGCTTTTCGCAATGGAAACTGTTGTAAATCGGCCAAAACTTTCTTGCTCATCGCGATGGCCCCATCTAACACTGGCAAAAAATACTTGCTAAAGGGGGTGTCGAAGAACCGTTGTTCGTGCGGGATGATGTTGTCGGTAATCGCAAGGATTTGGGTGTGCTTGTTGGATTTGACGATGCGGGCAAATGTGCCAAAACAAGGGCCGAAAAACGGCATCCAATAGCGAAACAGAATCACATCGGGCTTTAAGCGCTTGTATTTTAAACCTGTCAAGATCCAATTCAACGGATTTACAGAGTTTAAAGCAATATCGATGTTTAAATCATCTGGTTTTGGGTCGTCGCTGAACTGCGACTGTCCGGGAAACAGGAAATTTGGGTACTGCAGTGAAAATGTGAGCAGGGTTACCTGGTTTTTTTGTTGCAGTTCGCGGGCCAATCGCTCGTTGTAAGTAGCCAATCCACCGCGCAATGGGTGGGCAGGACCAACAATCACGATGTGCTTGCCTTCGAATTGCATCAATCGGTGGTTTCCTTGATGTTGTAATTGTTGCGTTCGGGGTTAGATCGACTCACCAATTCGCCAATGAATCCCGCCAAGAACAGTTGCGTTCCAATGATCATCGCCACTAAGCCAATGTAGAATAGGGGGTTGTCGGTGACCAATGGCGCGCGGTGATTTTGAATCACACAAATGAGTTTGTCGATGAGAATCCAGCAGGCGGTGATCGCTCCGACCAAAAAGCTAAGGACACCCAACAAACCGAAGAAGTGCATGGGTTTTTTGCCGAATTTGCTCATGAAGAACAAGCTCATCAAATCCAAAAAGCCATTGATGAATCGGTTCATGCCAAATTTGGTATGTCCGTATTTACGCGCTTGATGCACAACCACTTTTTCGCCAATTTTAGGGAATCCAGCCCATTTGGCGATGACAGGGATATAGCGATGCATTTCGCCATAGACTTCGATGTTTTTCACCACTTCGTTGCGATAGGCCTTGAGTCCGCAATTGAAATCATGCAACTCCAATTCGCTGATCTTGCGTGTAGCCCAGTTGAACAACTTGGTGGGGATGGTTTTGGATAGGGGGTCGTAGCGTTTTTTCTTCCAACCACTAACCACATGGTAGCCCTCGTTGATGATCATGGATCTAAGGCCGGGGATCTCATCGGGAGAATCTTGCAAATCAGCGTCCATGGTGATAACCACTTCGCCTTTTGCTTCGGCAAAACCTACATTCAATGCAGCGCTTTTCCCATAGTTTGTGCGGAATCTGAATCCGCGAACATTGGGGTCTTGCTGCCTCAGTCCCTGAATGATTTCCCATGAAGTATCGGTGCTGCCATCATCGAGTAGCAATACCTCGTACGACAAATTTTCTTGCTTACAAACGCGCACAATCCATGCATGCAATTCAGGCAAAGATTCGGCTTCGTTGAACAAGGGGATGACCAGGGAAACGTTCAGCATGGGTGCAATTTACAATAAAGGGATGGAAATAGTGATATTTATGGGTGCTGAGCCGACTTAGCGGTTGCCAAATCCAATGATTTCGCGTACTTCTCGGATGGTTTTTTGTGCCGATATACGGGCCTTTTCTGCGCCAAATTGGGCAATTTCCATCAAGCGCTTTTCGTCGCCCATGGTGGTGTGTATTTTGTCGCGCAGTGGTGCGATAAACGTTTCCATATCAGCCGCCAATTGCTTTTTCAAATCCCCATAACGAATTGTGCCCGCTTTGTGGCTGTCATCGAAAAATTGAATGGTGTCTTCTGTGCAAACGAGCGACATCAAATCAAAGAGGTTTTGTACGGGAGCGGATTTGGGTGCGCCGGGTTCTGAAGGACCGCTATCGCTCACGGCACGCATGATTTTCTTATTCAGGACAGTGGCTTCTTCGTCGAGGTAAATGGTGTCTGCCTCGCCCGCACTTTTACTCATTTTACCAGTGCCGGTTAGTCCAGGAACTTTCACCAAGTTTTGGTCAAAAGAAAAAGCTTGGGGCTCGGGGAAATATTCGTTGTTGTACAGGCGATTGAAGCGATTGGCGAACGTTCTGGCCATTTCTAAGTGTTGTTCTTGGTCTTTGCCAACGGGTACTTTTACGCCTCTGTGCAGCAAGATGTCGGCCGCCATCAGCACCGGATAAGTAAGCAATCCTGCGTTGATGTTGTTGGGTTGAGTACGTGCTTTGTCTTTGAAAGAGGTTACACGCTCCAATTCGCCCAGGTAGGCGTTCATGTTCAAGAACAAGTACAATTCCGCAGTTTCAGGAACATCGCTCTGAAAGTAAATGGTGCATTTTTCAGGATCGAGGCCCAAGGCGATATACTCTGCCAATACGCGTTTCACTGAAGCGCTTAAGTCGCCCGGTGTGGGATGCGTAGTGAGACTGTGGTAATCGGCAATAAAGAAGTAGGAATCAAACTGCTCTTGGAGCTTCAGGAAATTCTTGAATGCGCCAAAATAATTGCCAAGGTGCAATTTCCCGGTGGGACGAATCCCGCTGACTACCACTTCTTTCATAAGGGCAAAATTAGGAAAATCGCGGGGGATTTGCGCGAAATCACACAGAAATGGGGCGGAAAGGGGCTGTGTAAGGAAAAAGCAAGCTTTGGGGTGTATTTTTGCGCCATGCCAAAAACGATACAGTTAAAATTTACACCGGCGGAGATGGGCGATGAAGCGGGGGTGAATCGTAGGTTTTGTGTCGAGGCGAGAGACCCTTCCGGTGTGGTGGTTTGGAAGAAGAAGAGTTTGGATGCACGTGGCAGGCAGCCGTATTTTTTGGTAACGGCCGATGTGTATGCGCCGGGCGAAGAGCAAGTGATAGAGGCGGGATTTCAACTTCGCGATGTGACTGGCAGTAAGGAAGTTCACGTGATCGGTGCCGGTCCGGCCGGATTATATTGTGCCCTTGAATTAATTGAATTGGGGTTGAAGCCCATTGTGTTGGAGCGGGGGAAAGCGGTGAAGGAGCGCAGGCGTGATTTGGCGGTGATGAACCGCGAAAAGGTTGTGAATGCCGAGAGTAACTATTGCTTTGGAGAGGGTGGGGCAGGAACGTATTCTGATGGGAAGTTGTATACGAGGAGCAATAAGCGAGGTCCGGTGCAGAAGGTTTTGCAGAGTTTGGTGGATCATGGTGCTCCCGAGGCGATAAAATATGAGGCGCATCCCCATATTGGTACCAATAAGCTGCCTCAGTTGGTAGAGGGATTGCGAAAAACGATTGAGGATTGTGGCGGTGAGGTGCGATTCAATCAGCGGGTTGATGGGTTAACGATCGTTGGCGGCAAAGTGAAATCGCTGTTGTTGAATGGTGGGGAGAGTTTGGCTGTGGCGGCCGTGGTGTTGGCGACCGGACATTCGGCGAGGGATATATTTGAGATGTTGGACCGGTCAGGCGTGGCGATTGAGGCAAAGCCATTTGCCATTGGGGTGCGGTTGGAGCATCCTCAGGCGTTGATTGATCAAATTCAATACAAATGCGAATTTCGGGGCGATGGGTTGCCCCCTTCGAGTTATAGCTTGGTAGAGCAAATTCAGGGGAGGGGCGTATTCTCATTTTGTATGTGTCCGGGCGGAATTATCGCTCCAGCGGCAACGGCGCCAGGTGAGGTGGTTGTGAACGGTTGGAGTCCGAGCAAACGCAATGGGAAGTTCGCCAATTCGGGCTATGTTGTAACGGTGGATGATCGCGATTTTTCTCTTTTCGATAAGGCGGGTGCTTTGAGAGCGCTGCGGTATCAGCAGCATTGGGAGCAGCGGGCATTTCAGGTTACCGGAAGTTTGAGTGCGCCAGCGCAGCGGATGGAGGATTTTATTCAAGGCAAGGTGAGTGCGAATTTGCCAGAAAACAGTTATTTGCCGGGTTTGATTTCTGCCAATGTGGGCGATGTGTTGTCTGAGAATATTCACCGAAGAATCAGGGAATCGCTGGTGGTGCTAGGGAAGAAGATGAAGGGTTTTCGCACCAATGAGGCTATTTTGGTAGGTGTTGAATCGCGAACATCCTCTCCGGTGAGGATTCCTCGATTATCGGATAGTTTGCAGCACACTTCGGTTGGAAATCTGTTTCCATGTGGTGAGGGCGCAGGGTATGCAGGTGGAATTATGAGTGCCGCTTTGGATGGTATGCGGGTGGCAAATGCGGTTTTAGCGGTTTTAGAGCAGGTAAGATAACCGGTTGTGGCTTTTGTGCAATGATAGGAATTGTTAGTTTTTGACAGGTATGCTAAAGTTATTGATAGCAATTATAATTTTAAAGAAAAAATAACCATATTTTTCTGATAGGAATTATAGTATTTTTATATTGTATGGTGAGTGTCAGAATTCCCTATTAGTAAGGGTTTGTAGCGCATTTAGGTGGATATTGCAGGTGTAAAATTGCAACAAAATTACACAATCAATACCATGTTAAAAAACTACACAAAATTCAACGCAGGCGGTTTGATTAAGCCGTTTGTGTCGTTGTTGGTTTTGGGGAGCAGTATGTTGGGTTTGAAAGCCCAATTGTCTGGTTCCTACACCATCGACCCGTTGGGGACAGCTACTTCAACAAATTTCACTTCACTTTCAAGCTTTGTAACATCACTAAACACGAATGGGGTTTCGGGTAAGGTGACCGCTACATTCTTGAACAATGAATCCACAACACAGAACATCACTTTTGGTTCTATCAAGGGTGCTTCTTCAACCAACACAATCAACATTGATGGTAAGGGTTACAAGTTTAGCAGTTCAGTTACTTATTTGATGGGTTCAACTACGACCTCGGCAAGTAACTCAGAAGTGATTCGTTTTACAGCAACCGACTATGTGAACATTAGTAATTTGGTGATTGAAAACACAAACTCTGCTGTGAATTCACGTGTGGTTCGTTTTGAGTCGAGCGGAACCGATGCTTGTACCTACGTCAATTTGGATGCATGTACGATGCAGTTCACTTCGATCACTTCGGGTTCAACCGCTGGTGGTGCTTATGTTGTGTATGGTAGTTCTGCTACAAGTATTTTTACTTACCCATCGTATGTTGTTGCACAGAACACTACTGTGAGTAACTGTTTGATGCGTACAACCAATAGCAACTCTCCTGGACCATCGTATGGTATCTTGGATTGTGGTTCTTCGAGTTACTTTAGTTCTACTGTGAATGGAAATACGTTCAAAGGGAATACCATCCAGAACTTTTACTATTACGGCATTTATTTGAACTATGTGAATGGTGAAACTGTACAGGGGAATGACTTGTCTCGTGCGAATGCGACATCAAACAATGCATATTCTTATTTGTACGGTATTTACTCTTACTACTCATACGGCATTCAAATCGTGAAGAACAATGTACACGACTTGCCTTTCAAGGGTGCTACTGGGACTTCAGGTGCCTATTATGTTTACGGAATTTACACCTACTATAACCGTCCTTCAACATCACGTTCATCTTTTGTAGATAACAACATCGTGGAGAATTGTTTGAGTTATTACTATTTCTATGGTATCTACTCTTACTATTCATACAACCACAGTGTTTCAGGGAACAAAGTGAGGAACAACAGTAATTATTCATACTATTTTTACGGTATTTACTCTTACTACGATCAGTTGATTAAATTGAACTCTAACCAGATTGACACAAACAGCAATAATGGTTACTATTTCTACGGAATGGAAATTGGTTATGCTTCGGGCAATGGCAACGAGTGTTCAGACAATAAAATTCGTTTTAATAAAAACAACAACAGCAGTTATGGTTATGGTTTGTATGGGATTGACATGTACAATTATTCAGGTACTGCCAATTGGAAGATTGATCGTAACTTAATTTGGAAAAACGAGGCGTTGGGGTATACCTACAGCTCTTTTTACGGTATGTACATTTACTATTATGTGGCGGCCGATGTGAGTTCAAACATGATTGTTGAGAATGCCATGAATGGTTATGATTACTGCGTGTATTTCTACAATCCTTCGGCTTCTTATCCATTGCGTTTCTATCAGAACACCATTTACATGGATAATTCGCGTTCTAGCTATTACTACAGGGATCATAATGGATTCTATGGTGGTAACTACGGAAGCACTTCTTTGATTGGTAACATCATCATGTTGACCAACTCTTATTCTTGCTCTCAAATGTACATCTACGGTTCAGCGACTGGCTTGACCATCGATGATAACTCATATTTTGACACGAATAACTTGGATAACTTCTGGTACAATCCAAACGGTTCAGGATCGAATTTCTCTGGTTGGATGGGTACTAACTTGCCAGGTAAAGGAGAGAAAAACCAAAACCATCGCTTCAAGGACATTGCTAAAGTTGATTATCGTTCGCAAGTGTTTGAAAACCAGAACAACGTAAAACAAACTACTTGGGTGGTGGATGACAATACCAAAGCACTTCGTAACAAAGTGAAGAACGATCGCGGTGCAATGGAAAATTACATGGATGCTGAGGTTACCAAATCTGATTTCTCAGTACCAAGCAGTGTTTGCGCAGGATGGGAAGCTACGGGTGTTAACTTGTACATCAAAAACAATTTCATCGATACTATCTACGGCTTCAACGTTTCTTACAGCATCAACGGTAAAGTAACTACACAATTGGTGAAAGATAAAATATTGGCGGGTGCTACTCAAAAGGTAACCTTCACTGCGCCAATGACATTGTCTATTGCTGGAGCAACCACGATCAAAATTTACTTGGATATTCCAGATGATAACACAAAGAACGATACGTTGACATTTACAACCACAGTTAAGCCTGCACCAGGTGGAGGATACTATGAGTTCTCAACCAAAACTACTACACCCAATACGGCGGTATACCAACGTGGAAGACCTTACGATGTTACGGTGTTGAATCAGCCCGTGATTTATGATGTACGTTCACCTCGCATATACATTAACAGTACATATGGCACATCTTTGCCAAGCAACTGGTATGCAACTGTTCAAGCTTATACCCAAGCTGGTAAGGCAATTACTGGTGCCACATTGACTCCTCCAACCAGCAGTAATGATTTGGAAGTTCAATTCAAAACATCAGATGCTACACTAGAAGACAGCATGATTACCGTTATTTTGAAAGTGACAGACAACAACAATGGTTGTGATACATTCATCAAGCGCAATGTGTTGATTTATCCTTCGGTAACTCCAGATTTTAAAGTGCCAAGTCGTATCTGTAATGGCGATGCGGTGTTGTTTGAAAACTTGTCGAAAGTAGTGTCAGGTGGTATGGAGTTCTTCTGGAATTTCGGAACAGGAAATGCAGCTGATACTTCTAACGCGCCAGAACCGGTCTTCCAGTTTAGTGGTGCTGGCAAATACAAAGTTACCTTGACCACCAAAACGGTTCCTTATGGATTTGTGTTTACTAAAACCATCGATGTGGATGTAAATGCAATTCCTAAAGTGGCCTTCGATAAAGCAAACGCTTGTTTGGGTCAGGATTTGGTCTTTACCAACAAAACCAATCCATTGACTGCTAAAATGACTTGGGATTTTGGAAATGGTGCAACTGCAACCACCACCGATGCCAAATACAAATTCAGTAAGGCCGGTACGTATAATGTTACATTGAGTGCCGATTTGAATGGTTGTATCGCCAAGTTGACGCAGAAAGTGTATCAGTTTGAAAAGCCAGTGGCCAAGTTTGCTTTGACTGCCGGAAAATGTGATAACGATGAATTCACATTTGAAAACCAATCTACCATTGGTAGTGGTTTGTTGGGAACCATTTGGAACTTTGACGATAATGGTAGCGTGAGTACAGATATCAATCCAAGCTATAGTTTCTCCAAACCAGGTAAGAAAAATGTGAAGTTGGTTGCGTCGTCTGAGTTTGGTTGTCTGGATTCTATGATTGTTGCCGTTGATGTAAAAGAGTCGCCCAAGACAGGGTTTACAAACACGCCTGCATGTTCATTGACACCAACTGTGTTTACAAATACAACAGCTGATGTGGCTGGTTCAGTTGCCAATTATGCATGGAATTTCGGTGATGGAAGCACAAGTAACACCAAATCACCATCACATTCATGGAAAAACTTAGGTCCGAAGACAGTAACGTTATTGGTGACTTTGGATAACGGTTGTAAGGCTTCATTATCGAAAGATTTGAGCGTGTTGACACAGCCCAAAGCGAGTTTTGTAGCAAATGATGTTTGTGCAGGTGACCAAGTCATTTTTGCAAACAATACTACATGGCCACAAGGTGATATCAGCTACAATTGGGATTTTGGAGACAATACCTACTCTACAAGCAGCGACCCTTCTAAGTTGTATAACATTGTACAGACTACCAGCTACAACGTAACCCTTTACGCATACATTGCAGGTGGATGTGCCGATTCAATCACGCAGCGTGTAACTGTAAACGAAGCACCCCGTACTTGTGATTTCCAATCAGCCCCTGATTATGCGCACAGCTTCTATGGTATTCGCGTAGAGCCAGTGAATGCTTCAGGCGTTGCTGGTGGACAGAATAACGTGGACTACACTTGGATCTTTGCTACCGGTGGTACTTTGAAGTCGAAAGATGTAAATGCCGCAGTGAGCTATGACTTGCAGTTTGACGGTGAGTATGACGTAACCATGAAGGCCGTTGTACGTCAGACCGGATGCGAAT
>JACCDP010077035.1_pt1 | contig 16116 bp, 13 predicted proteins | sample 7445841 | NCBI WGS metagenome assembly JACCDP01 (sample SAMN15323441, study PRJNA562643) | freshwater metagenome | isolation source: river surface water | place: USA:Blue River Watershed | collected 2017-08-17 | reverse complement strand
GGTGGCTGTCGCCGCCCCCCGCCTCCAGCAGCAGCACCTGGTGGCGGCCATCGGCACTGAGCCGATTGGCCAGCACGCAGCCCGCCGAGCCGGCCCCCACCACGATGTAGTCGTACTCCATCCGGGCTTTCGGGTTCGCGCGTCAGATGCTGGGCTTGAAGCCAGAGGCCTTGATGATCGGGCCCCAGTGGTCCAACTCGTACTTGAGTTGCTTGTCCACCTCGGCGCCGTTGCGGAATTCGGCCACCTGCAGCAGCTTGGTCAGAAGCATTTCCTTCACGTCGGGCATCTCCAGCACCGACTTGATCGCGGTTTGCATGCGCTCAAGTTCGGCCTTGGGCAGGTTCGCCGGACCCCACAGCCCCATCCAGCCATTGCCGCCGCCGGTGTCAAAGCCCTGCTCCACCATCGTCGGTACCTCCGGCACCAGAGCCGATCGCTTGGGTGCAAACACACCGACGAAATTGAGCTTGCCGGCGCGCACATGCTGGATAGCGTCGCCCGCCACCATCACGCCGGTCTTGATCTGTCCGCCGAGCAGGTCGACCACCAGCGGTCCGTTGCCGCGGTAAGGCACGACCTGCAGGTCGACGCCAGCGATCTTGCCTAACTGCAGCCCGTTGAAGTGGGTGTCGCCGCCTGCGCCCGCCGTGCCAAAAGTGCGCCTGTCGGCATTGGCCTTGGCCCAGGCGATGTAGCCCTTCGCGTCCTTGACCCCTGTTTCTGCATTGACCACCATGGCCATGGGGTAGGAACTCAGCTGCGCCACCGAGGTGAAGTCGGCGTTCATGTCGTAGCCCAGCTCCTTGACCGTGAACGTCAGGTGCTGAAAAACGAAGACCGCATTGGGCGCAATCATGTAGGTGCCACTCGTCGGCGCAGCGGCCTTGACCGCCTGCGCAGCCAGGCGCCCGCCGACGCCGGGACGGCTGTCGACAATGACTTGCTGGCCGAGTTTGTCGCGCAGCTTCTCCGCCATGATCCGCGCGATGCTGTCGGCAGCACCACCAGGCGGGAAGCCGATGATGATCCTGATGGGTGGCTTGTCCTGGGCATGGGCCGAGGTGGCCAACGCGAGTCCGAGGACGGCGCCGGTGAGCAGTTTGCTCAGGAAGGTCTTGCGATTCACCATGGTTGTCTCCTTTGTGGTGGGGTTGGGCCGGTGGAAAACGGAAGGAAAAGGGTCGATGAACGGATTGGTTTTCAGGCGGTGGCCAAGCGCTGCCGCTGCCAGGCCGCATCGCCATACAACTGGTCGATGACCATCAGGCGCTTGGCGTAGTGGCCGACGCGGCACTCGTCGGTCATGCCCATCGCGCCATGCATCTGGATAGCCGCCAGCCCCTGGGCGCGGCCCTGCTGACCAGCCAGCATCTTGGCGGCGGAGACCAGGCGGCGGCGCTGCACCGGGTCACCCGCCTCCACCGCCATCGCGGCGGCGCAGGCCATTGACTTGAGTTGTTCCAGCGCGATCAGCATGTCCGCGACACGGTGCTGAAGCACCTGAAACTTCGCCAGCGGCGCGCCGAACTGCTTGCGGGTGCGCAGGTGGTCAGCGGTTTGCGTGAGCAGGGCCTCCACGGCGCCGGCCGCTTCGGCGCACAAGGCCGCAGCGCCGGCATCAAGCGCGGCTTCGACCGCGTCGGCGGCCTGGCCGGCATCGCCGATCAAGCGGTCCATGCCCAGGGCCACGGCCTGAAGCGTCACATGGGCCGCGCGGCGGCCGTCCAGGGTGTCGAAGCCCTGCACCGTCACGCCCGGCGTATGGGCCTCCACCGCGAACACACTGAGGCCCGCACGCTCACCGGCGACGCCGCCGCTGCGAGCCAGCACCAGCAGCAGGCCCGCGCTGTCGCCGTCCAGCACCAAGGTCTTGCGGCCCTCCAGCACCCAGCCCTCACCTGCTCGGCGGGCCTGGCAGACGGTCTGCGTCCAGTCGTGGCGAGCGCCCTCCTCGTTCACCGCCAGCGCCGCTTGAAGCTCGCCACTGGCCAAGGCCGGCAGCCACTGATTGCGCTGCGCAGGGCTGCCGCAGCCAGTGATCAGCCCGCCCGCGACCACGGTGCTGGCCACGAAGGCGTCACCGGCCAGCGCGCGGCCCATTTCCTGGGCAGCCACCATCACCTCCACCGCGCCCAGGCCGCTGCCGCCCTGGTCGACCGGCAGGGGCAGGCCCAGCAGGCCCAGGCTGGCCATCGCGGTCCAGCGCTGCGCGCTGGCCTCGGGGGATGCAGGGTTGCCGCGTTGCTCGGCGGGGAATTCACCCTCACAAAAGCGCTGCACCGCATCGCGCAGCGCCAGGTGGTCGTCGTTCAGGGAGAAGTCCATGGTGTCAGAAGGCTTCCAGAGCGGCGCGGGCAATGAGGTTGCGCTGAACCTCGTTGGTGCCGCCATAGATGGTCAACTTGCGGGCGTCCAGGCAGTTGGCCGCGAGCGCAGTCATCTCGGGGTCGGCGGCAGATTCGGCCAGGTTTTCCAGCCGCTGCGCCGCGACGGAAAAAGGCACAGCCTCGGGGCCGGCGATGTCGACCAAGGCTTCGAAAATGGCCTGACGCAGTTCGGTGCCGCGCACCTTGAGCATGGAGGCTTCCACCCCCGGCACTTTGCTTTGCTGGTGTGGGCTCAAAAGGCGCAAGGCGGTGAACTCCAGCGCCATCAGCTCGGCCTCGAACTGGGCCAGCCGCGCCTGCGTCACCGCATCGCTGCCCAGGCCCTGCTGCGCCGCCAACTTGCGGGCCCGCGCTAACTGCTGCTTGCACGAGCCAATCCCGGCAATGCCCGTGCGCTCATGCCCCAGCAGGTATTTGCCGTAGGACCAGCCCTTGTGCAACTCGCCCACCAGGTTCTCCACCGGCACCCGGACGTTGTCCAGGAAGCACTCATTGAGGTCTTCGCCGCCTTCGAGCATGCGGATCGGGCGCACTGTGAGGCCGGGCGACTTCATGTCGATCAGAAGGAACGAGATGCCTTCCTGCGGTTTGCTGGCGTCGGGGTCGGTGCGCACCAGCGCAAACATCATCGAGCACCACTGCGCGTACGAGGTCCACACCTTGTGGCCGTTGACCACGAAGTGCTTGCCATCGGGTTCGAGCACGGCGGTCGTGCGTACCTGGGCCAGGTCGGAGCCTGCCCCCGGCTCGGAAAAGCCCTGGGCCCACCAGGTGTTGCTTTGGCGAATATCGGGCAGGTACTTGCGCTTTTGTTCCTCCGTGCCGAAAGCGAGTAGCACCGGGCCCAGCATCTGAATGCCGCTGGCGATCAGGCGTGGCGCGCCGCCCAGCAGCGTTTCCTCATCAAAGATGTAGCGCTGCACGTGGTTCCAGCCCGGGCCGCCGTGTTCGACCGGCCAACCCGGCGTGAGCCAGCCGCGTGATTCGAGGATGCGAAACCAGGTCACATAGTCGGCATGCTCCAGCCGCAGGCCGAGCTCGACCTTGCGCCGGCTGTCTGCCGGCAGCCGATCGCGCACGAAGTCACGCACCTCCTGGCGAAAGGCTTCATCCTGGGAAGAGAACTTGAGCTCCATCTCGGGCTGTCTTTCAGGCGTCCCGGGCCACCACCAGCGCATCGAGCGCCAGCACCGGGGCGGGGCTGCCAGCGGCATAGGCCACCAGCGGGTTGATGTCGATTTCCATGATGCGCGGGTCGGCCTGCATGCGCGCTCCGATGCGTGCTACCACCGCGGCAATGGCGGCGAGGTCCACGCCAGCCGCACCGCGCACCCCGGCCAGCACGGCGGCGGCCTTGAGGCGGCCAAGCTCCACCACGATGTCGGCCTCGGCCATGTCCACCGGAATGAGGCGGGCGTCGTGCCACGCCTCGATCCAGATGCCGGCCAGGCCCACCAGCACCTCCGGGCCCCAGTCGGCATCTCGCTTCGCACCGACCACCAGCTCGAGTCCGCGTGCCCCCATGGCCTCGACCAAAGCGCCGTCTAGCGCCAGCGCCGGGCGGTGGTGGGCGACGCTGGCGTGCAGCTGCTCCCAGCCGGCGCGAAGCGCGGCTTCATCGGCCAGGCCGACCAGCACACCCCCCACATCACTCTTATGTGGGAGTTCGCTGGCTTGGGCCTTGAGCACCACGGGAAAGCCGATCTCACGGGCCACCGCCACCGCCTCGTCGGCGCTCTGGGCCAGCCGCCCCGGCGGCACGGCCAGGCCGGCCTGACGCAGCCAGTCCTTGCCCTGGTACTCAGCGAAGATGCCGTTGGCGGGCACAGGCCCCGGCAGCGCGAGGGCCTCCCGGGCCACCGGTCGGGCGCGTCCAGCGCGGGCCAGCGCTTCGCCGTAGGCCGCCACGCGCTGAAGTGCGCGCAGCGCCCGGTCAGCGGAGCGGAACAGGGGTACGCCACTGGCTTCGATCGCCTCGGTGAAAAATGGCTCGATGGGGCTGCCGTCCCCGGTCAGCACCAGCACCGCCGGCTTGGTGGCATGGGCAAAGGCCGGCACGATGTGTTCGGCCTTGTCCTTCTGCGCCACGACGGGGCCGACCGGAATGGCCAGCACCAGGCTGCCAATACCTGGGTCCTCAAGCATGGTGAGCATCAATTCGCCCACGATGCCGGGGTTGCGCACGCTGATGGTGGTGTAGTCCAGCGGGTTTTCCGCCACCGCGTAATCGGGCAGCAGCCCGCGCAGCTTGGCGGTGACCGCGGTGCCTAGCGCCGGCAGGTCCAGGCCCAGGTCGTCGGCGAAATCGAGCGCGAGGTTTTTCATCGCACCCGAGCCGGTCATGAAGGCGGTACCGCCCGCCGGCGGCTGCGGATAGCGCAGCAAGACGGCGGTGGTGTCCAGCAGCTCGTCGAGCGACTCGACCAGCACCACCGCTTCGCGTCGCAGCAGCGTGGCGGCGGTGGCATGGTCGCCAGCCAGGGCGCCGGTGTGCGACTGCGCGGCCTCGCGGGCGCGCGCGCTGCGCCCCGGCATGAGCAGCACCAATGGCTTGCCGACGGCGCGGGCGCGGGCGGCCAGTTGCTGAAACAGCGCCGGGTGGCGAATCTGCTCGGCGTAGACGGTCAGAACACGAATCTGCGGGTCGTCCAGGTAGGCGGCCATCACGTCCTCGACGCAAATGTTCACCTCGTTGCCGGTCGAAAAGACCACGGCCACCGGCACCCCACGCGACACGAGCGAGTCGCGCAGGTTGGCGGCCATGAAGCCGCTCTGGGCCACGATGCCCACGCCCGGCCGCTGCTCGCGGGGGCGCGCGGCCAGTGGTTCGAAGGTCAGGGGAATGCCGGCGGCGAGATGGGTGAAACCCATGCAGTTGGGGCCGACCAGCTGAATGCCGCAGGCGGTGGCCACCTCAGCGAGTTCGCGCTGGCGGGCTTGGCCAGCCTCACCTGCTTCGGCATAACCCGAGGCAAACAGCAAGGCCGAGTGGCAGCGCCGGGCGGCCAGCGCTCTCAGGGCGTCGACCACGCCGGCCTCGGGAATGGCCAGCACCGCCAGATCCAGGTTATCCGGGAGCGCGTCCACCGTCTTCACGCAAGGCCGGCCGTTGATCTCGGTGCTGCTGCGGCTCACCAGGTGCAGCGCGCCCTCGTAGCCAAAGCGCTCGAGGTTGCCCTGCACGAAACCGCCAAAGGCGCGCGGGTCGGAGGACGCGCCCACGATAGCGATGGAATGAGGCCGCAGGATGCGGCGGAGGGACAAAGCCGGTCGTTGGTGGGCCGGGGCGGAAGCGGACATTCAGGACGACCTTTCGCGTCGGGTGTTCGTTATTCGTTTCGGGAATTCTGGCATACACAACAAGCAAAATAAAACACCAGATCTTTATATTTGACGTGGTTTCGGGTTTTCCCTAGGGTAATTTGCCCATGAAATAAGGGTTTACGCGAATCGTATCAAGCCTTGGAAATTCAGATTGCATACCACGAGCATCTCGATGTATATTTATCCCGATGGAATCCACTGCCACCCTTTCCGCGCCCGAAACCGATGCCGAGGCGCTCCTCGGTATCGAGGACGGTCGCCCGCGCGGCGGCCGCGCCAACGAAATCCGGGCCGCCCTCCAGGAGGAGATCGAGGCGGGCAAGCTGCCGCCGGGCTGCCCGCTCGACGAGCGGCAGCTCGCTGTCCGCTTCCAGGTCTCCCGCACCCCGGTACGCGAGGCGCTGCAGCAGCTTGCCGCCCGCAACCTCGTGCGCATTGCCCCCCGCCAGGGCGTGAGCGTCTCGCGGCTGTCCATCAGCCAGTTGCGCGCCATCATGGAGGGCATCGGCGAGCTCGAAGCCACCTGCGCCAAAATGGCCGCTCGCCGAGTCGACGACGATCTGCGCCGCTTGCTCGATGAGGCCCTCCAGGGTTGCCAGGACGCCGCAGTTGAAGGCGGCACCGAGGAATACGCCCAGGCCAACGCCCGCTTTCACGAAGTCATCTACAGCGGCTGCCGTAACCCCTACCTCGCCGATCTGATACGCAACGCGCGCCGGCAGATCCACCGCTATCGCCTGCGCGACTTCGTCACCAAGGCCCAGATCAATCAGTCGCTGCAGGACCACCGCAAGGTCGCCCGTGCCATTCAGGACGGAGACGAGGCCGCCGCTGCGCGGGAAATGCTGCTGCATGTGCCCTCGGGCTCCACCGGCTTTTCTGAGTTTCTGGCCAGCATCCCCATGCACCTGTTCGAGGCCGAGCCCGACAGCCGCCCCCTTCCCTAATGGCCTGACCCCATGACCACACGCCCTCCCCGCTCCATCCATGTCGCCGGCGGCTCGCACAAGGCGCCTATTCCGGCGGCTGCCCGCGTCGGCCCGCTGCTTGCCACCTCGGCCGTCAATGGCAAGGACGCCGCCACCGGCAGCTTGCCCGCCGATGCCGTGACCCAGGCGGCCAACGCCTTCGTCAACCTGCAGGCCGTGTTGGCCGCAGGGGGCGCCAGCCTGGCCGACGTGGTCAAGCTGGCCGTCACCATTGGCGATGAGTCGGTGCGCGAGGCCGTCAACCCGCACTGGCTGGCCCTGTTTCCTGACCCGGCCGACCGCCCGGCCCGTCACATCACTGTTCAGCCTCTGCAGCACGGCATGTGGCTGCAACTCGAGGCGCTGGCCTATGTGCAGGGCTGAGGCCGCGCGGCAGCCCTTCGTCCTCTTTTTCTCTTTGACCGCCCCACCCTCCCATAAGAAAGACAACGGTTCATGATCATCGACTCCCACGCCCACATCGTCATGCCGCCCGAGAGCTTCCGCTTCATGGCGGAACTGGTCGGCGGACGCGCCAACCCGCACACCCTGCCCAAGATCCCCGAGGCCGCGGTGCGCAAGGTGGCCGAGGAGCTCGTCAAGAGCATGGACGAGGTCGGGACCGACATTCAGTTCATTTCCCCGCGTCCTTACCTGCAGATGCATTCGGTCAAGCCCGGCAAGGTGACCGAGCTCTGGTCCCGGCACTGCAATGACCTGATCGCCCGGTTTGTCGAGATGTTCCCCGACCGCTTCCGCGGCGTCGCCGGCCTGCCCCAGTACATGGACGAGGCGCTGGAGGAGCGTGCCATTCCCGAGTTGCGTCGCTGTGTCGAGCAACTGGGGTTTGTGGGCTGCCTGATCAACCCGGACCCGACCGAAGGCCAGGGCGACCCGCCCGGCCTGGGCGACCCCTTCTGGCACCCCCTGTATCAGGCGATGACCGAGCTGGACGTGCCGGGCCTCATTCACTCCGCCGGCAGCTGCAGCGCCCGCGAGTCCTACACGCTGAAGTTCATCAACGAAGAGAGCATCGCAGTCATTTCGCTGCTGGGCGCCAAGACCTTCGATACCTTCCCCGACCTGAAGATCGTCGTCGCCCATGCGGGCGGCGCGATTCCCTACCAGATGGGACGCTTTCGCTCCTGGACCGTGCGCAAGGGTGACAAGGAGACCTTTGACGAACAGCTGCGCAAGCTCTACTTCGACACTTGCAATTACAGCAAGGAGGCGATCGAGCTCCTGGTCAAGGTGGCTGGCACCGACAACGTGCTGTTCGGAACCGAAAAACCTGGCACGGGTAGCGCCCGCGACCCGATCAGCGGCCGCGACTACGACGACATGAAGCCGGTGATCGAGAGCATCGACTGGTTGACCGAGGCGCAAAAGCGCGACATCTTCGAGTGCAACTGCCAGCGGCTCTACACCCGCGCCTTCAAGAACTACGCGGGTTGAACGGGAGCGCGCCATGCCCTTGACGAAGGAAGAAAACGAGCTGCTGACCCGCGTCGAAAACGGCGCGCCCATGGGCGAGATGATCCGCCAGCATTACTGGCTGCCCGCAGTCCCCAGCATCAAGCTCGAAGCCGACGGCGCACCGGTGCGGATCCGCCTGCTGGGCACCAACTACATCGCCTTTCGTACGACCGACGGCACCGCTGCCGTGCTCGACGAGCAGTGCGCCCACCGCAAGGCCTCGTTGGCCCTGGGTCGGAACGAGCACAACGGCATCCGCTGCATCTACCACGGCTGGAAGTTCAACGCCCGGGGCGAGTTGATCGAGGCCCCCAACCACACCGGCGACCAAGACGCCTTTTGCAAGCATGTGCGCGTCAACCGCTACAGCGTGGCCGACCGGGGCGGCATCGTCTGGGTCTGGCTGGGTAAAGGCGAGACCCCGCCTCCCTTCCCCGACCTGCCCTTCATGGACCTGCCGGCGAGCCAGCGCTCGGTCACCAGCGCCGAGGTGCCCACCAACTGGGTGCAGGCGGTGGAGGCCTCGATGGACTCCTCACATGTGGGCGTGCTGCACGAATCCACCACCCAGATCACGGCTGGGGGCGGCAACGAGCGCCTGCTCATGACCAAGGCCCTGGCGCCCAAGATGGAATTCGAGGACCAGCCCTATGGCTACCGCTACGCCGCCTTGCGCCAGCTGCCCGACGACAAGGTCTACGCCCGCATCAATAACTTTGTGATGCCTTGGTACGGCATCATCTGCCCGCCCGACGCCACCAGCCCGACCACGGTGTTCTTCTCGGTGCCGATCGACGACCTGAACCACCGCGGCTGGTTCGTGCAGTACAACACCCATCGCCCCCTGGGCATGACCGTGATGTCGGCCACACCCGACGTGTGGAACTTCCCGCCGCTGCCGCCGGGCGAGGCCAAGGACAACTGGGGCCAGAACCGCGACCTGATGAAGCGTGGCCATCAGACGGGGTTTCCGCAGCACCTGGGCACCGAGGACTTCGCCATGTTCATCAGCCAGGGCCAGATCTACGACCGCACCACTGAGCAACTCTGCTCTGCGGACGGTGCGGTGATCCGCGTGCGCCAGCTCCTGATGCGTGCGGCCCGCGAGCACATGGAGGGCAAGGCGCCCACGTTGGCCCACCATCCGGACCTCAACTATCGAACCATCCGCTCGGTCGGTGGCGTGATGCCCGCCGGCACCGATTGGCGCACCCTGGCCGATGCGCCGGCTGTCGCACCAGCGCGCGCCGCAACGTCCTGAAGCCCCCGCCCCCCAACCCCTGAAACAAGCCGCGCGCAGAGGCGGCCTCCCTTGGACGACAGACACAGGAGACAAACATGGCCCTCAATCGTCGCAACCTTCTCGCCGGCGCCGGTGCCACGGGCGCAGCCCTGGCCATGGGCCTGCCTAGCATCGCCCGCGCGCAAAAGCCACCGATCAAGGTGCTGGTGGGATTTCCCCCCGGCGGTGCCACTGACGCGATCGCGCGATTGATCACCGACCGCTTGCCAGCCATCCTGGGCCAGCCGGTGATCGTGACCAACCCGGTTGGCGTGGGCGGGCGCATTGCGGCTGATGCACTCCTGGCGGCGCCAGCCGACGGTCTGTCCTTCATGGTGGCACCCAACGCCACTCCCACCTTCCAGATGCTGGTGTTTCGCGACCAGCTCAAATGGAACATCACCAAGGATTTCGCACCCGTCGCCAGCTTCGCCTCCTACCCCCTGGGCATGGGCGTGGCCCTGAACACCGGCGCCAGCAACGCCCGCGAGTTTGTCGAGTGGTGCCGAAAGAACCCGAGCAAGGCCAGCTTCGGCACCCCGGGCGCCGGCGGTCAGAACCACTTCCTGGGTGTGCAACTCGCAAAAACCATCGGCGTAGACCTGCAGTTGACTCCGTACAAGGGCTCGCCCCCGATGGTGACCGATCTGGTCGGCGGCCACCTGCCCTCGGCCATCAGCCTGCTTGACGGCATGATGACCCACCACCGGGCCGGCAAGATCAAGGTAATTGGCGTGTTCACCAAGGACCGCTCGCCACTCATGCCCGACATTCCCACCTTTGCCGAACAGGGCATCAACGTCACCTCTGGTGAGGGCTGGACCGGCATGTGGGCCAAGGCGGGCACGCCCGCCGCCGACATCACCCGGATGCAAAACGCGATCCGTGACATCTTGCAAATGGCGGATGTCAAGCAGGTCATGACCGAACGCCTGTGGGCCCAGCCCCTGTTCCGCAATGCTGCGGAGCTTGACGTGATGCAACGCGCCGAACTCGCCCACTGGGACCCGATCATCAAGGCCTCCGGATTCAAGGGCGAATAAGCTCGCCACTTTTGAGACCACAGACGGCGCACCCGTGCTCACCCCTGAAAAGAACGAGGCTCTGACCCGGGTCGGTCCGGGTACGCCGATGGGCGAGGTGCTGCGGCGGCACTGGCACCCGATCGCCGGCATCGACGAACTCGCGCGCAATCCGGTCAAGCCGGTGCGGCTGCTCGGCGAAGACCTGGTGCTTTACCGCGACCTGGGTGGCCACTACGGCCTGGTGGATCGCTTCTGCGCCCACCGGCGTGCCGACCTCTCCTACGGTTTCGTGGAAGAGCGTGGTATTCGCTGCAATTACCACGGCTGGCAATATGACCACCAAGGTGGCTGCATCGCCCAGCCTTATGAAGACCAAGTCGACCCGGCAGGCAAACTCCGCCAACGCACCCGCCTCAAGGCCTACCCGGTGCGCCCTATGGCGGGTCTGCTCTGGGCCTACCTGGGGCCGCAGCCCGCACCGGAGCTACCCGACTGGGAGCCCTTTCACTGGGAGAACGGCTTCGTTCAGGCGGTGTTCGCGGAGGTGCCCTGCAATTGGCTGCAGGCGCAGGAAAATTCGATCGACCCGGTTCACTTCGAGTGGATGCACGCCAACTGGAGCCGGCGCCTGCGCGGGCACATGGGCAGCTATGCGCCGACCCACCTCCAGCTTGCCTTCGAAGAGTTCGAGCACGGCTTCATTTACAAGCGCATCACCGAGGACAGCGGCGAGAACAACCCGCTGTGGACCATCGGCCGGGTCTGCCTCTGGCCCAACGGCTTCTTTCTGGGCGACCATTTCGAGTGGCGCGTCCCTGTGGACGACGAGAACACCCTGAGCGTGACTTGGTCCTTCCTGCGCGTGCCGCGCGAGGCTGAACCCTTTGCGCAGACGAGCATTCCAACTTGGCACGCCCCGATTCGCGGCGAAGATGGCCGATGGATCACCAGCCATATCCTCAACCAAGACATCGTCGCCTGGGTCGGTCAGGGCCGTATTGCCGACCGCACGCGCGAAAACCTGGGTGCCAGCGACCGTGGCATTGCGATGCTGCGCAGGCAGTTGTTTGAGGACATCGAGGCGGTGCAGGCCGGTCGTGACCCCAAGGGGGTCATGCGCAACCCCGACGCCAACCAACGGGTCTTCCTGCCCTCCGACTCGCGCGATTTTTTCATGAAGGGTCTACCCTTGGTCGACTACCGGCGGCACCCCAAATGGGCCCGGCTCCTCCGGCACTTCATCTTCCACGCCGGACAGCCCGAGTGGGTGCAGCAAGCCCACCAAGCGGCCACCGGCGTAGCCATCGAGCCGATGGACAAGCTCGATCTTTGATTTCCCCACCCCCCCCACCCCATGCGCGAAAACAATCTGATTACCTACACCCTTGAAGGCAATGTCGCCTTCATTGGCCTGAACCGCCCTGACAAGCGCAACGCCATCAACGATCCGCTCGTGGACGCCCTGCGCGCGGCGGTGCTGCGGGCCCATGAGGAGGCCGACGTCGCGGTGCTGCATGGGCACGGCACCAATTTTTGCTCTGGGCTCGACCTGGCGGAGGCCCTCGCCCGCGCCACGGGTCAGATCAAGCCCCCGCGAAAGCGTCGTCGCCACAACTGGCATGAGGTGTTTGACCTGATCGCCCGCGGTCCGATTCCGTTCGTCGCCGCGCTGCACGGCGCGGTGGTGGGCGGTGGCCTCGAATTGGCCACGGCTGCCCATGTGAGGGTCTGCGACGAAACAGCGCTGTTCGGCCTGCCTGAGGGCCAACGGGGCATCTTCGTCGGTGGCGGCGGTACAGTCCGCATCCAGCGCGTGGTGGGAACCACCGTGATGATGGACATGATGCTCACCGGCCGACTGCTCACCCCGGCCGAGGGCCTGCAAGAACATGTCGTGCGCTACGTGGTGCCTGCCGGCCAAGCCCTGGCCAAGGCCACCGAGCTGGCACAGCGCATCGCCAAGAACAGTGTCGAGACCAACTGGATGATCATCAACGTCCTCCCGCGCATCCAGGACATGTCGCACGACGACGGCCTGTTTGTCGAACAGCTCAACTCCAACCGTGCCCGTCCGCCCGAAGCCGAAGCCCGTTTGCGTGAATTCGTCGACGGCAAGGCCAAACGGCTGCAGGAAAACCAGGGTTGAACCGCATCATGAGCGACTTCAACTTCTTCCAGGTCAGCGACGAAGATCGCGCCCGCGCCGCCGCCCATGCCAAGCAGTGCGCCGCCGCGGCCACCCGCATCCTGGACATCCCCGCGGAGACAGCGCTTCGGCCCCTGCGCCAGGTGGCTGTCATCGGCGCTGGCACCATGGGCGGAGGCATCGCCATGGCCCTGGCCAATATCGGCGTTCCGGTCACGCTGATCGACGCCAGCGCACAGGGACTGGACAAGGGTCTGGCCAAGATCCGGGACAACTACGCCACCAGTGTGAAGCGTGGCAAGTTGGACGCGGCTTCCATGGCCGAGCGCCTGGCCATTATCACCGGTTCACTGGAGATGGCCGCCGTGGCCCCTGCCGACCTGGTGATTGAGGCAGTCTTCGAAGACCTGGGCCTCAAGCAAGACATCTTCCGGCAGCTCGACACCCTCGCCCGCTCCGGCGCCATCTTGGCGACCAACACCTCGGGGCTGGATATCGACCAGATCGCTGCGGTCACGAAGCGGCCCCAGGACGTGGTGGGCGCGCATTTCTTCAGCCCCGCGCACGTGATGAAGCTGCTCGAGGTGGTGAGGGCCGCGAAGACTGCGCCTGACGTCATTGCCACCCTGATGGACCTGGGCCGGCGTATGGGCAAGACCTCGGTGCTGGCCCGCATCTACCCGGGCTTCATTGGCAACGCCCTTTTCCGGCAATACAACCGGGAGGCGCACTTCCTGGTGGAAGACGGCGCCCTGCCACACGAAGTGGACGCCGCCCTCACCCGCTTTGGCTACGCCATGGGCATTTTTGCGGTACACGACATGGCCGGCAATGATGTGGGCTGGCAGACCCGCAAGGCCCAAATGGCCACGCGCGCCCAGGACCGGCGCTGGAACGACCTGATCCTCAAGCTGTGCGACATGGGCCGCTTCGGCCAAAAAAGCGGACGGGGTTGGTACCGCTACGAGTCGGGCGACCGCACCCCTCAGCGTGACCCGGAAATTGAGCGCTTCATCGTGGAGGAGTCTGCGCGCATGGGCATCACCCGCCGGCCGATGGACGAAACCGAAATCCTCAAGCGCTGCCTGTACGGGATGATCAACGAGGGGGCGCGATTACTCGAGCAAGGCATCGCCCTGCGCCCTGGTGACATCGACATCACCTACCTCACCGGCTACGGCTTTCCTTCCCACCAGGGGGGGCCGATGTACTTGGCCGACCGGATTGGCCTGCCGCAGGTTCTCGCCGACATCCGTCGCTTGCACGCCGAGCACGGCGCGTGGTGGCAGCCGGCTCCCCTGCTCGAGAAGCTGGCGGCCGAGGGGCGTTGCTTTGCCGATCTGGCCGCCTCGCAGACGACTGAGGCCACCCTTTAAGCAAACAGGAAAACCGCATGGACCTCGGCATCAAGGGGCGCAAGGCCCTCATTTGCGCCTCCTCCCAGGGCCTGGGTTACGCCTGCGCCTTGGCCCTGGCCGAAGAAGGCTGCGAGATCTTCATCAACGGCCGTGATGAGGGCAAATTACAGGCCGCTGTGCGGACCCTGCGAGAAGCAACTGGTGCAAGGGTCACCGGAGTCGCGGCTGATATCAACACCGAGGCGGGCCGCGCCGCGCTGCTCGCCGCTTGCCCGGCGCCAGACATTCTCGTGAACAACAACGCCGGCCCACCGCCTGGGCAATTGGCCGATTGGGACCATGCCGCCTGGATGGGTGCCCTGGAGAGCAACCTCCTCGCCGCGGCCCTGATCCTGCGAGCGGTGCTGCCTGGCATGCGCGAGCGCAGGTTCGGCCGGGTGGTGAACATCACCTCGGCGATGGTCAAGACGCCGCATGCCGCCATGGGCCTGTCGACAGCTGCCCGCGCGGGCCTCACCGCTCTCACCCGGGCCTTGGCACGCGAGGCCATCGTCGACAACGTGACCCTGAACAACCTGTTGCCCGAGCGCTTTGACACGCCGCGGCAAGAGTTCATGGCCCAGCGCATGATGCGAGAGCTGGGGATCGGGCGTGAGGAAGCGCGCCAGAAGATTGCCGACACGCTACCGGCCCGGCGCCTGGGTCGACCAGAAGAATTCGGCCAAGCCTGTGCGTACTTGTGCAGCGCCAACGCTGGGTTCATGACCGGGCAGAACCTGCAGCTTGATGGCGGCTCCTATTGGGGGCTGGTCTAGCGCTATTGGCCTTGCCTGGGTACGAGTTGATCTCCGGGGCCAAGCAACTGCGCCAGCCAGAGCCTGAGCCAGCGTGTGACATACTGGTCAGCCGGAACGCACAAGTGGCGGACCTCATTACCCGATGCCAAACCACAAGGCTCAAAAGCTTTTCCAGGAAGGCTGCGCGCACCACGATGCGGGGCGCGATGCGCAGGCTCTGGCCTGCTTCAATCGGGCTGTGCAGATGCAGCCGGACTTTGCGCCGGCGCATCTTAACCAAGGAGTCTCGCTCCAACGTCTAGGGCGCTGGCAAGAGTCGGTCATGAGCCTCAGCCAGGCGCTTGCGCTCGACCCGGGCTCTTCCGCGCCGTGGAATGCGCTGGGGGTTGCCATGCGCCAACTTCGCCAGCCCGCAGAAGCTGCGCAGTGCTTCGAAAAGGCGGTGTCGCTGGCGCCCGATTTCGCCGTTGCGCACACCAACCTCGGGGCAGTGCTCCGGGAGCTGCATCGGCTCGATGAGGCCGTTGACAGTCATCGCAAAGCGCTCGCCCTCCAATCGCAGTCCTCTCAGGCATGGAACAACCTCGCGCTGGCCCTGAGAGATCTGGGTCGGTTAGATGAAGCGATGGATTGCTTTCGGCAGTCCATTTCACTCCATCCGCATGCGGCCAGCGTCTGGAGCAATCTGGGTGTGACCTTGGGCATGGCTGGACGCCTGGAGGAAGCGGCGCAATGCCACGAAGAGGCGGTAGCGCTTCAGCCTGGCGACCCTGATTTGCAATGGAATCGCGCGCAGGGCCTGCTTGCGCTCGGGCGTTTCAGCGAGGGATGGCCTGCCTTCGAGTCGCGCTGGCAAAGCGTATTTACTGGCATGCGCTTGCCCTTCCCCCGCGAGCGGCAGTGGAGGGGGCAGGTACCGCTTGAAGGACTCACACTGCTCGTGCACCACGAACAGGGGCTGGGCGACAGCCTGCAGTTTTGTCGCTATGTGCAGAGGCTGACCGCGGCAGGCGCGAAGGTCATCCTTCAAGTGCCCCGTCCTCTGCGCCGCCTGCTCGAGGGCTCGATGGGGGTACCCCACATCATCGATCGAGGCGACCCGACCCCCCAGTATGACTGGCATTGCCCGATGATGAGTCTGCCGGGATGCTTTGAGACCGACCTGGCAGGGCTGTCGTCCTGTGTGCCGTACCTGCGCGCGGCTCCGTCCGAATCGAAAGCCTGGGCCGAGCGTTTGGGCCCGGCGGTTCGTCCCCGCGTGGGCCTGGTCTGGAGTGGGGGTCTCAGACCCGACCAACCTGAGCTTCGTGCGACCAACGAGCGCCGCAACATCTTGTTCAGGCAGTTGGC
>JACCDP010044634.1_pt1 | contig 16119 bp, 14 predicted proteins | sample 7445841 | NCBI WGS metagenome assembly JACCDP01 (sample SAMN15323441, study PRJNA562643) | freshwater metagenome | isolation source: river surface water | place: USA:Blue River Watershed | collected 2017-08-17 | reverse complement strand
CAATCAAGATTTGATTGAGCAAATCAAATTAATGGCTGCTTCGAGTAATCCAGCCAAAACTCTTGGCAAAATTGAAGCCATCTTAAAAACCCGACGAAATTTAGCCCAAAATGCAGCACATTTATTACTTATTGAAGCATTGATGTGTGAATTACGTTAAGAAAATGGTAATTAGCACCCTGAAAGGTAAGGCAAAATACTCTCATGCGTCTTGACCATGTTTCCTATGTTGCCTCCCACGATCAAATCTCAGATGTTGTTAACCGAATAGGTTCACAGATTGGAACCGCATTCGTAGATGGCGGAATCCATCCAAAATTTGGCACAAGAAATTTCACAGCGCCATTACTTAATGGACAGTACATAGAAGTAGTTTGCCCACTAGACCATCCAGCAACTGATACCACTCCATTTGGGCAAGCTGTGAAAAATAAAGCTCAAGATGGAGGAGGTTGGCTTGCTTGGATATTTAGTGCAGATGATATTTCAGATGTGGAAGTTAAACTAGGTAGAAAAGCAGTTTTAGGTTATCGAACCAGGCCAGATGGTACCCAGTTAGAATGGAAACAAATTGGCATAAATCAGGTTATTGTGGCTAATGAATTTCCATTTTTTATTCAGTGGTTAACTTTAAACCATCCTTCGTTAGATGGGAAAGCAGTAGCAAAAATTAAAGGAATAGATATTGCAAGTGAAAATAGACTAGCCAATTCTTTATTTAAGTCAGAAATCGAAGACGCTACGAGTGAAATTGACATAAAGTGGAAAAATCCAGAAGAGGTTCAATTAGCTTCCGGCATACTTAATGTTACTTTTGATATCAATAGTAAAGGCATCACCATAGAATAGATCTTCAGGCATTCCTTAATTTATTATGCTTTTTACTAATACATTGTAAATCGAATCAGAATCAATTCCGCTGACCTTGCGTAAAAATACTTGATCCCCAATCGTCCTAATCGAATCGCTAGAAACGAAAATCCTGTCTAGCTCAATAAATAGCTTTTGATCCGCAATATACTCTGCAACGAAAGAACTAAAACCACCGTTACCAACATGTTCTTCTACGGTAAATAACTTTGAAAATTCCTGGAAATTAATGTGGGCAAGTGAACGTGATGTGATTAGAGGAACTGAAAAAACTGATACTTCAACGAGAAATTGTTTTTTGAATCTGTGCACTGCCTTTAGGGCCTCGATCGCTATACCCCCGGTTACTAGTATGCAGTACTTTGTTCCATCATGAATTCTAGTTGGAAAATCTAAACTAGGAGATTTAGATTTGTTAATAGTTTCTTCACCATTCTTGCCCAATCTTAAATACTTTGGACCCGAATTATTAACTGCATATTCCACTGCTAATTCAACTTCAATTGGGTCACAAGGCGACAATATTTGCATTCCGGGCAATGGACGCATAATTGCTATATCTTCTAATGCAAAATGTGAATAACCTAAAACTCCATAAGAGAAGCCGGCACCAACAGAAACAATTGTTACATCAAGTTCTCCATAACATACATCATTCCTAATTTGTTCTAAGCACCTAAAAGTTGGAAAATTGGCAATAGAGTAGACAAAAACTTTGTATCCGCTCTTTGCCAATCCCGCAGAAACTCCTATCATGTTTTGTTCCGATATTCCTGCATTTAAAAATCGTTCAGGAAATCTATTTTCAAAAGTTTCAACAACACCATATCCTAAATCCCCGACTACCAAAAAAATCGATTGATCCTTCTCAGCTTTGTTAAGCAAATTGCTTATAAATGTGTTTCTCACTTTTACTCTAGCTCTAAAATGGCTTTTGCTAAATCTTCGTCAGAAGGAGATCTATAATGCCAGGCAATGTTATCTTTCATAAAAGAGACACCTCGGCCCTTATTTGTTTCAGCGATATATACTTTTGGAGATTGACCTTTTGATTTTGCAGTAATAAGTGATAAATCCTTAAAATCATGACCACTAATTTTTTTGCATTGCCAACCAAAGGCTTTCCATTTTTCATCAAGTGGTTCTAACGTGACAGTTTCTTCAGTACCTTTGAGTGATTGCAGTTTATTTCTATCAATTACAACTATTAAATTATCAAGTTTCAAATGATTTGCTAAAAGTGCGGCTTCCCAATTACTACCCTCATCACATTCTCCATCTGATAAAACTACATACACTTTTCCACTTTGCATTTTTTTCTTTTTAGCTAGAGCTCTCCCAACACCAAAAGGAAGGGCGTGCCCTAAAGATCCAGTTGAAATCTCTAATAAATCCACATTAGTTGCTGTTACATGTCCTCCCAACTCACTTCCATTTTCGCAATATTTATCGATGTATTGCATAGGGATTAATCCTAAATGCGCTAAGACTGAGTAAACTCCAGCGGCAGCGTGGCCCTTGGAGATTAAAACCAAGTCACGATCTTGATTTTGAATAGTATTTGGGTGAATCTGACTAAATAGTTGAACAGCGATATCAATTATTGAAAGACTAGATCCAACATGAGACGCTTTTGATTTGTGAGTCATTCGAAGCGTTGAGATCCTTGCTTTTTTTGCAACGGCTATTAAGTCATTCTCTTGCATTTTTTGATAACCACTTGAGAATTAACTGAGCAACTTTTTCGATTGCGTCGTGCGTAAGTTCAACACCACTTGGTAGGTTTATGCTATTTTCACTTATGTACCTAGCAACAGGATTTTCTACGCGACTGATCCACATTGGATAAGAGTGGATGGTGGGGAAAACTGGTCGCGAATCAACGCCATTATCACGCAAGTAATTTGCAAGTAAGGAAATCTGATTTCCATTTGAATTTTTCAATTGAATACTAGTCATCCAGCAAATTGCCTTAGTACCTGGCAACTCCTCCTGAAATTGTAAATTATGATTATCCCCTAGTAAAGATTTATATAGTTTATTTATCTCTCTCTTTTTTTCAATTTGAACATCAACTCTTTCTAATTGAGCTAAACCTAATGCAGCTGTTATGTTGTTCATTTTATATTTATACCCAAGTTCTTCAATCCAAAACGTACCAGGTTTTCTACCATGATCTTGAATTTTCCAGGCTTTCTTTATCAAATTTTCATCATCACTAACGAGCATACCCCCCTCACCGGTAACTAATAACTTGGCACCTTGAAAACTGTAGCATCCAATTTGCCCAAAAGATCCTGCACTTTTTCCATTGATTAATGTCCCAATTGCTGGCGCTGCATCTTCAACCACATACAAGTTTTTTGAGTTAGCAAACCTGATAATTTCCTCCATCGGAGCACCAAATCCATAGAGATGAACTGGTATCAATGCCTTAGTCTTCTTAGTTAAAACTTTTTCCATAGATTCGACTGTAACGGTCCAAGTTTTTGGGTCAATATCAGCGAAAACAGGTGTTGCACCTACGTACGCAACTGCTGATGCCGTGGCCACCCATGTGATATCAGGAACAATTACTTCATCTCCGGGACCAATACCTAATGAAAGTAGAGCCAGGTGAAGCGCGCCAGTACAACTGCTTGTTGCCATAGCAAACCTAGAACCAACAGTTTCCGCAAATTTTTCCTCAAATAATTTTATGTATTTGGAATGATTTAGGTTCCAACCAGTTGTTACGGCATCAGCTACATAAACCTGTTCGCGGCTAGATATTGAAGGACCGGCAGTTAGAATTAATTTAGGAATAGGCGTTAAACTCGTTAGACATTTCTCCATTGTGAGCAATTGAATTTCAGAAGGAAGGCCAGGAACCAGTTTTTCAGTATCTCCGGAGTTTTCCCACTTCATATCTATTGATTTAATCACTTGATAGTTTAAATTTTCATAAAAGCCAACTGCATGTGTGTTTGAACTTAAAACTTTCAATTGAACTCTGATCGGATTAAACTCTTGATACAAAATTCTTTCTAAAGTTGTTTGTGCATTTGAGAATAACCCTTTAACTTGATTAGATCCCTTAAGAACATTATCTATTTCAAAAATGGAATCCTCATTTAAGGCAAGTCCGATGTGTCCTAGCAAACTTAGGTATTCATCCACCACCCAGAACATTATGCGTTTTGGATTTTCTAATATACTGAATTTTAACCATTCAGCTGTCCGATCATCAGTTACTTTGAATTTAGAGGGGTAAACATGTTGATGCTTTTTCCGCCAATTCGATAAGGTTTTAATTCTCTCTTGATTTGTCAAATCAAGACTAGAAAATGGAATTAGTGAGTAAGAATTATTTCCAACATCGAAACAGGTACCCCTGTTAACTAAGTCCTTCAGGGTTTTAGAATTTTGTAGAAAAATCTTCCAACCATAAAATCTATCGGCCAATCCTAAAGGATTAATTGTCATTGCTCTTAAAGGTTATGGAATCTGCCACGCGAAAATCATACATCAGCAAGCCATGGCGGAATAACTTTACTGGCATGAACTTCTAGATCTAACTTCTCTCTCAAAGTATCCATTGGTTGCCAAAATCCAAAATGCTGGTAAGCCCTTAATGATTTTTCTTTAACTAATCTTGGCAATGCGCCAGTCTCAAAAGGTTCATCTGCTGAATAAATATAATTTGACACTTCAGGTTCAAGAACAAAGAAGCCGCCATTAATCCAACCTGAATCAGATTGACTTTTCTCACCAAAATGCTTAACTACACCATTTTTAATGTCCAACACACCAAATCTTGCGGGTGGCCGAACAGCGGTTACAGTTGCTTTTGCATTACCTTTTTCATGGAATTGTATTAAAGACGGAATTGAAACATTAGCCAGCCCATCACCGTAAGTTGCAAGGACACGTTCGTTTGGTACTGTTTTCATGCACTTTGCAATTCGCCCCCCGGTTTGCGTCTCTTGACCCGTGTCTAAAACATCTATTTTCCAACCAGATTCGAGGGTTTTATGTTTTATCTCTTCAACCCACTTCTCAATCACTTCACCTTTATAGCCACTTGCGATTATAAATTGATTGTAATTTTGCATTGCGAAAATACTCATCAAGTGCCAAAGTAATGGTTTTTGGTTTATTAGAACCATTGGCTTAGGTTTATCTTCAGTTTCTTCAGATATTCTTGTGCCAAGGCCACCAGCTAGAATAATAATTTTCATTTTATTTTCTTAAAAACAGAGTGTATTGTTTCAATGACATAATTCAACATATCATCCGTCAAACCAGGCCATACACCTATCCAAAAAGTGTTGTTCATAACGATATCTGAATTTATTAACTCACTGACCACTCTTCGAGGCGTGCCAATAAATGCAGGTTGTCTCAATAAATTACCACCAAAAAGAAGTCTGGTTCCAATTTTCTTTTCGTTTAAAAAACTAACCAAATTATTTCTGGAAATTGGGGAATTTTCTTTTACAGTGATTGCGAAACCAAACCAAGAAGGATCACTATTCTCAGTGGCATTTGGAAGAATTATGTACTCTTCTAATGAATTCAAATTCTTCCGCAAAAATTCCCAGTTATTTCTGCGTTTTTTGACAAAGGTATCTAACCTGTCCAATTGAGCAAGGCCTATCGCTGCCTGTATATCACCAGATTTTAAGTTATAACCTAGGTGGGAATATGTGTATTTGTGGTCGTAACCCTGAGGAAGGTCTCCTAATTTCCATTCATACCTTTTTAGGCAAGTATTGTCACAGCCCGGCGCACACCAACAATCTCTACCCCAGTCGCGAAAGGACTCTACGATTACTTTATGCGCTGCTTTTTTCACTAGCACCGCCCCACCTTCTCCCGTAGTTATATGATGAGCAGGGTAAAAACTAAATGTAGAAAAATCTCCAAACGACCCAAGATTTCTCCCCTTGTAGGTTCCTCCTAAACCATCACAAGAATCTTCAATAACCCAAAGATTGTGTTTCTTAGCCAGTTTTTCAACAAGATCTAAGTTGAATGGATTTCCTAAAGTGTGAGCCATCATTATCGCTTTTGTTTTCTCAGAAATCGCTGCCACCAATTGCTGTTCATTCGCTACATAAGTTTGTAAGTCAATATCTACATAAACTGGAACTAAATTATTTTGCAGGATAGGTGTGACAGTGGTTGGAAATCCTGCTGCGACAGTAATAACCTCATCGCCAGGTAAAAGCCTACGTTCACCTAATATGGGACTTGTAAGCGCACTTAAAGCAACTAAGTTTGCGGAAGATCCAGAATTAACCATAAAGGCATGCCTCATGCCGACAATCTTTGCAAATCTAGATTCAAATGCCTCAGAGTTCGGACCTGAAGTTAACCAAAAATCCAAGCTAGCTCTAACCGCTAATTCAATTTCTTCTACTCCAAAAATTTTTCCAGTGACTGGGATTGCAGTCTCGCCAGGTGTAAATTTCTGTTCCGGATGCCTTTTACTGTATTCACTCTTTACAAAATTTGAAATAGACTGATCAGGCGCCTGCATATTTCTCCAAATCTAGAAAACTTTACTATTTGTAGCACCGCGTCCAGTATTGTAGTCTTGTGAACCGATCCAAATTATTGCATATTAATAAAGGAATTGGTCCAGTATTGGTAACAGGCCATACAGGATTCAAAGGAACATGGCTAACCATGCTTCTCGAGCATTTGGGCACAGAAGTTTTTGGGCTCTCACTCCCCGCAAAACCTCAATCTTTGTTTACTAGGGCTATGCGACTAGGCAAAATTGAAGAGGATTTTTTTGACATTAGAGATGAAGATAAATTGAACAATTTTTTTAGAAGGATTAAACCGAGAATAATTATCCATTTAGCCGCTCAATCTCTCGTTCTTGAATCATATAAGAACCCAAAAAATACTTTTGACGTGAATGTTGGTGGTCTTATTAATGTGTTAAATGCTTTTGGCCAGTCAGATTTTTCTGAATTAATAATTGTTTCTACTACAGATAAGGTGTATGAAAACAATGGTAACAGTAGAGCGTTTAAAGAAAATGATCCACTTCGCGGGAAGGATCCCTATAGTGCAAGTAAGGTAGCAGCTGAGAATGCAATTATTGCATGGCGTGAATTATTAAAGAATAATCCTTCTAAGAAGATTTTGACTGCTCGAGCAGGAAATGTTATTGGCGGAGGAGATTTCTCGGAAAATCGCCTAATACCTGATCTGGTGCGATCTTTTTCAACTAACTCAAATGTTGAAATTCGCAATCCAAACAGCACTAGACCGTGGCAACACGTATTAGACCCATTGATGGGCTACTTAAGTATGCTTGATAATACGTTAAGTGGGAATAAGTTAGAAGTTCTTAACTTTGGTCCTTCAGAAAAGAGTTTACCTGTAAAAGAAGTCGTAAGAATTGCTTCAGAAAACTGGCAATCGAAATCCAAAATTACTTATAATGATAACTTCAGTGAGTTAGAAGCTCAGACACTCGAATTGGACTCATCTCTATCTCGGGAAAAATTGGGCTGGAAGCCTGTTTGGACTCAACAAGAGGCAGTAATTGAATCAATTTCTTGGTGGAAAGATGTTTTAATCCACGGAGTTGATGTTCAACAGCGCTGTACCTCAGATATAAGTAAATACTTAAATAAGGTGGGAATACAATGAAGGAAAAACCACCCCTAAAAAAATTAAACAATTATTTGAAATTAAGTGTAGTCCTTAGATCTCTAAAAGTTTTAGGCAAGAAAGATCGCTATAAAGTTGGCTTGCTTGCATTTATCCAAATTATGCTCAGTTTTCTGGATTTAGCCGGAGTGGCAGTTGTGGGCATGATTGGAGCGATCACTATAAACGGAAGCGCTTCAAGACCTCCTGGTGATCGTGTGTCAGCAATTTTGGAATTGCTTCAAATTGAGAATTTTGAACTAACCAAACAAGTTTCTATTTTAGGAGTTTTAGCAGCATTTTTATTGATAGGTAAAACGATTTCTACTATATATTTAACAAGGAGAACAATGTTTTTTCTTGGACATAGAGCTTCTCGTATAACTCAAGAGCTAATATATAAAATGCTTAACCAATCGTTTCAAGAAATTCAAAAACGTTCGATACAAGAAAATGTCTACATTATTACTGGTGGAGTTACTACCATTACCAATGGAATAATTTCAGCCTTTATCTCATTAATTTCAGATCTAGTGCTTTTATTGGTAATGATTTCTGGTCTATTCTATGTCGACCCAACAACAGCGCTCCTAGCAATTACTTTATTCGGCTTAATTTCGCTCGTCCTTTATAGATTAACGCACGCAAGAGCAGATACCCTTGGGAAAAAACAGATGAATTATTCAATAAAGAGTATTGAATTAATCCATGAAGTTATTGGATCATTTCGTGAAGCATTGATTGGAGGACGTCGAGCCTACTATTCAGAGCAAATTGGAAATTCTCAAAATGACTTGACCAGGAATCAAGCAGAGCTATCTTTCCTGCCTACAATAAGTAAATATGTACTTGAGGTAACGGTGGTTATCGGCTTCTTAGTAATTAGCGCTGTTACGTTTAGTTCAAACAGTGCTGCGCGCTCCGTGGCAGTAATTTCAGTTTTCCTGGCAGCTAGCACTCGAATCGCTCCAGCAATTTTACGACTACAACAAGTGGCAATTACAATCAAAAGTGCCTCAGCGGCTGCACTACCAACCTTAATTTTAATTGAGAAATTTGCTTTGAAAAATTCCCCGAAAGACAATGTCAACAAATTTAAGAATTACCATGAAGGATTTGTACCTAACATAGATGTAAAAAACGTAACATTCACCCATGAAGGAAACAAAAAGCCAACACTTGAAGACATAAATCTTAAAATTTTACCTGGACAGATCATCGCACTAGTTGGTAGGTCTGGGGCGGGAAAAACTACTTTGGCAGACCTCGTTATTGGCGTTCTTGAGCCAGAAGAAGGTGAAATTAGAATATCTAGTTTCAGATCTTCAGAAGTTTCTAGATTCTTCCCTGGAGCGATTTCATATGTACCACAAGAAGTTTTCATTGCAAACGGAACAATACGATCAAACATATGTTTAGGCTTTGATCCAATTGATGTTCCAGATGAATGCATTTGGGAAGCATTAATTGCGGCTGAACTTAGTGAAGTAGTGAATAAATTACCAAATCAACTTGACGCAATAGTTGGTGACAAAGGTTCAAGATTAAGCGGGGGACAACGTCAAAGACTTGGAATTGCAAGAGCGTTATTAACTAAACCAGAAGTTGTTGTGCTTGATGAGGCCACCAGCTCATTAGATAGCCAGACAGAGCAAAACATTACAGAGTCAATTTTAAAGCTCGGCGGGAAAGTCACGGTGATAATTATTGCTCATAGGTTAAGTACCGTTAAAAACGCCGATGTTATAGTCTATCTTGAAGACGGTAAACTAAAAGCGGTAGGAAATTTTGAGAACATTAGAATCAATGTCCCTGATTTTGATAAACAAGCAAAGCTTCTGGGTATTTAATCGATTAAATTATCTTAGGTTGGTAGTATTATTTCATGAAACTGTTAGTTGCCGGTGGTGCGGGCTTTTTAGGATCTAATCTATGTGAACAACTATTAAATATGGGACATGAAGTTATGGCAGTAGACAATTTAATAACAGGAAGTAAAAAAAATATTGACCACCTTCTGCAATTTAAGAATTTTACATTTGTAAATCATGACATTATTGAGTTTAGAACTTTTGATGTAGACGGAATTTTTAATCTGGCTTGTCCGGCCTCTCCGCCTCTTTACCAAAAAGATCCGGTTGGAACTGTTAAAACTAATGTTATTGGATCGACGAATCTGCTTGAATTAGCTCGTAAGACAAACTCTAGAATTTTACAAGCATCTACATCTGAAATATATGGTGACCCAAAAATTTCTCCACAGACCGAAGAGTATTGGGGGAATGTAAATCCGATCGGCTTAAGATCTTGCTACGACGAAGGGAAAAGAACAGCCGAAACACTTTTCATGGATTTTCATAGGCAGTACGGAACCGATATCAGAATTGCTCGAATATTTAACACGTATGGCCCTCGAATGGCAATAAATGATGGAAGAGTTGTGAGTAATTTTATCGTCCAATCTTTAACAAATAACGATTTAACTATTTATGGCAACGGTGAGCAAATAAGAAGCTTTTGTTTTGTAGATGATTTAATCAATGGCCTAATAAAACTTTTTTTTAAAAATGATTGCCACCAACCACTGAATCTAGGAAACCCTGATCCAATTACCATGAAAAATTTGGCAACGGAAATTATTGAGCTAACAAAAACAAAAAGTAAAATTTCTAACCTGCCACTACCCTCTGATGACCCTGTGAATCGAATACCAGATATTTCTAAGGCCATAGAGCAACTCAATTGGAAGCCAGTGATAAATAGAAGCGAAGGACTGAAAAAAACTATTTACTATTTTGCCCAAGAGTTAAATATTGTTATTTCATGAGCCTATCGGTAGTAATACCAACCAGAAATCGTAAAGTTTTGTTAAGAAAATTAGTAAATAAATTATTAAAAAATTTCAAGCAAATAGATCAAATTATTATCGTAGATTCATCTGATAATGCAGAAGTAAATGCAAATTTCTTAACTAACAGTAAGGTACTTTATATTCATTCAGAGATAAAATCGGCAGCCATACAAAGAAATATTGGACTTTCACTTTTGAAACCCAATTGTAAATATGTAGCATTTTTAGATGACGATGTAAGCCCACCAACACATTACTTCAAAGACTTAATTGAATTACTTAAATGTAAAAAAGCAGTTGGAGTCTCTGGTATTGCATTAAATCCAAACTTCCACAAATCCCGTAGAACTATAAAAATCTTTGAGGCTTACAGAAAGTTTTTCTATTTAGATTCGAATATTGAAGGTGCCGTCCTGAATAGTGGAGTTAATATTGCTGTCAAACACTTATCAAAAGAAAATCCTATTTTGGAATGTAAATGGTTAATTGGATGCTCAGTTTGGGATTATAAAAAAATTAGGCATTGCCAATTTGATGGTCGTTTTTATGGTCAATCATTAGGCGAGGATGTACTGTTTTCATTAAAAGCTTCAAAATATGGCAAATTGTTTGTGAAACGAAATGTGGTTTTAGAGCATTTGGAATCTCCGCTAGGACGGCCAAACTATCTAAGCTATTATCGAATGTGGGTTAGAAATCGTTTTTATATTTCACAAGAAATTCTTGGTGAAAAATTCAAAGCTTCTTATTACTGGTGCAATTTTGGAAAATTTCTATCAATACTTTTGTATGCACCAAAACGCCCTTTCAAATTTGTACTCGGTTTAACAGGGATGTTTTTAGGATTTTTGGATGTAATTAAGGAGAAATATGCGAGTTAGGCTTTTAGGTCATCAAGGAGAACCTTATATGAACACTGGTTCAACTGGACCTTGGTATGAATTTACTAAGGAATTAAAAAGTAAAGGTTGCGAGATAGTTCAAGACGATTTTGGAACTCACATTGATTTGTTAATAGCAAATTCACATTCCCGTAAAGCGATTAAAGAGGCAAAGAGATCGAATCTTGATCAAAACATGAAACATTTGCTGCTTTGGGAGCCTCCAATGATCGATTACAAGAGACATCAACAATCTACCTTAAAACAATACGGGATAATATGGTCACCAACAATTAATTGGGCAAAGAAACAAAATACCCGAATTTTTAAATGGCCACAGTTACTACTAGAAGAACAAGATGAAAGTCTTGAAATATGGGCTTTGAGAGAAAATAAATCGGCAATGGTTTTAGCTAATAAATTCTCAGCTTTCAAGGGGGAGCTTTATTCACTACGTCGAGAACTTGGAATAAAAACCGCAAGAAAATCTATAATGGATCTCTATGGTGATAAATGGAATCTAAATAGAATGTATAGTTATAGGCATTATCTTGGAAACCTTGTTCGCACACCTATTTGGAAAATTAGTCTAAAATCCTGGAGATACATAGGATCGCAACAAAAGAATTATAAAGGAATTAGCCAAGATAAAACGGAAACTTGTCGAAATTATCGGATAGTTGTTGTTTTAGAAAATTCAAAAGATTATATTAGCGAAAAATTCTTTGATGCATTCGCATCTGGTGCAATAGTAATTTACGTAGGCCCATCGTTGAATCAATTTGGGATCCCAACCGAATCTGCCATTTTGGTTGAGCCCAATGTAAATTCAATTCTTAAAAAGATCATAGAAATTACAAATCTAAACGTCGAAGAGCAGTATAAAATTTCACGTAACCAACAGAAGAAAATTCTTTCAATTTCATCAGATTGGTACTGCAATGTTGTACTGAAAAAACTTGCTAGAGATATTTATTCAGCGTCAAAAGAGCCATTAAAGCATTAGTTTTATAAGATAGAATCTAATAATGAAACCAGTGCTTAGTGTCTGTGTGTTAACTTACAATAGGCCAAACTTATTGGTGGAGCTTTTAGACTCCATATTTAACCTTGAAAAAATTTGGTTAGATAAAATTGAGATTATTGTAATTGACAATGGTAGTACCGATGACACTTGGAAAACTATAGAAAAATACTCTTACCATAAGAATTTTGTTTCGGTGAAATTTTCACAAAACCTGCGAGGATCAGCAAGTTATTTAGAGCTTGTTGATAGGGCAAACGGAGATTTTATAATATTTCCTGGTGATGATGACATTTTCAAAACCGAATCACTGATGGAAGCAATAAAATTCTTGAGCAAATTCGGAAATAGTTATTCTCTGATAGCTTATGGTGCTAATACAATTAATGAGCAAGGAAAATCAAATTTATTTACATATCGACCACCTAGCAAATATTCAAGAGAAAAAATTGCAGCAAAATTACTAGTCGACTCTGTCTTTTGGATGCCCTGCACAATAGTGCAAACCAATATTCTCAAAAACAAAATCGACCCATCGACAATTACAGCATTTGATTGGTGGATCTGGATTAATGGAGTTATCAACGGAGAGATAAAGTTTTTTGATTCAGATTTGATCTCATATCGACAACATGACGGGCAGGAGCAAAAATCATTTCTTAAATTGAACTGGGAAATAGACTCACTATTAATGCTGAGTCGAGAATTAGAATCAGATTTTGGTAGATACATATCAGGTTTAATCCAGAATAAAACGAATTTTTTGGAACAACTTGATTTAGAACTGCGCAATATAGTTTTTGATGAATTCCAAGTTATCAAATGGAGCTTAATTCTTACCAGAATTTCTAAGTTTGCAGGCTCTATAAATCTACTTAGCTCTATAGGAAATTCGGCAATAATTTGGAACGACTTAAGATTTGTGGAATCTTGGTTCTGCCAGAAATTATCTACAGCTGAGATTTTAAAGTTTTTTGAACATTGGGGAGTCAAAGTGAGGCTGTCTACTCTTTCTGATGGCGAAAGGTACTTAAATGAGTCACAGAACCACAAATCAATCTACGAAAAGATTCCGACACTTCGGTTATTTAGTCAAGATAGTTTAAATGATTTCCAATTCATCCTAGTGTTTCAAAAAGAAAATGAAATCATGAGATTTAATGGCTCAAGTGAAGATATTTTACAATCAAACTTAAAATCAATTTTTGGATTAGCAATTAGAGAATATCGTGAAGCAGAAACTCTTAATCAAATAACGCAATTCGAATCTAAAATATTAAGAATCATTAGAATCTTAAAAAGAAATAAGATTGCAAATCTAATAAAATCACGGAGATAAATAAAATGGAATCTAAATTAACGGCTCTTATGCCAGTAAAGAACGGGTCGGTATTTTTGAAAAAATCTTTACCTGCGCTGCAGTTATCATGTAAAGCAGTAGACGAAATTTTGATAATTGATGATTTTTCAGATGACAATAGTGCTGAAATTGTAAAAGATGCCGCTAAAACAGATCAGCGAATCAGGCTTTTAAGCAATTCAAATCCTGGCATAGTGGGAGCACTTAACCTTGGTTTAAGTGAAGCGTCAAATGAATGGATCGCTCGATTTGATGTTGATGACAGGTATGAAATTAGCCGATTAGATGAACAGAGAGTTTGCATTAGTAGTAATGTAATTGGTATTTTTTCAGATTATGATTTTTTTAGTCAAGCTTTACCATATTTAGGGACGATACCAACTGCCATTGATTCCGACGCTGTTGCTATCTCTTTAATATCAAGCCAAAGAACTGCTCACCCTTCAATTCTATTTAATAGAGGATCTGTGCTTGATGTTGGCGGATACAAACAAGAAGATTTTCCTGCAGAGGACTTGTCGCTATGGTTAAGGATGAGCCGAGTAGGAGATTTGGTCTCAATACCTAAAGTCCTTCTGCATTATCGAATAAGTGCTGCGTCAGTAACTGGAACTAAGAGACAGGCCTCAATCTTAAAGAAGAATTCTCTAATACAAAACATTGGGATTAATCCATTGAGTGTGGAAAAAGTCTCTTCAAGACTTGAACAAATCTTCGAAGTTTATAAATCGGAGAGTTTCTGTAATGAACGAGAAACTCTTTTAATGAGAGATCTAGTAGCGATTTTAAGAACCCATAAACTGCCTGAAAAATCCCGTAAAAAGATTAAATCCCAACTTATTGCATATGTAGCGAGAAACTTGGCCTCCAGTTCAAAGATAAAAAGTCTCATTAGGTTACAGAAGGAAAAAAAATTACGCGATAAAGCAAGGAATTTCAAATAATGCCGCAACTCTTAAAAATTTTTAGTTGGAAGTTAAAAATTCCCAAAAAAAAACTAGTCACCGTAAGAATAGTTGGAGGGCTAGGAAATCAGCTTTTCATATTGTTTTTTGGTCTAGCGGTTAGCACAGTTTTAGGAAGTAAATTACATATTGATGATAAATTGATAGTTTTTGGAAGCAATTCTGATCGTAAAATTGAAATTCTAAATTTAAAGTTTGGGAGAATTCAATTTCAAGTCAAAAAAAGTTATTTTCAACCGAGAACGCTAATCAAACGAAGCTTAATAGTTAGGAGAGTTCTCTGGTATATCTTTCACTCTCAAGGGTATTTAGTGAGTGAAAAAATGGTAGCCGATGCGAACTTTAAGTTTAAATCTGGCCAAACTTTTTCAGGTTATTATCAAGACTGGTTTTATGCTGACTATATTTATAAAGCAAAAGGTAAGTTGTTTGTTGAAGCATTAAAACCTTCTGAGAGTTATAAAAAACTCAGATTAGAGTTAAAAGACGATCGCCCTATTTGTGTACATGTAAGGCTGGGTGATTATTTAAATTTTCCGGAAATTTATTCAATTCTACCTGAGCATTATTACTTGGATGCAATAAAATATTCAAATTCAAGCAAAAAATTACCGATTTGGATTTTTACTGAAACAAAGCGTGAGCTAGCTACGCACTATCCAAATCTTTTAGCTTTAACCGACAAAGTTATAGATCGTGATGTTGAGGTATCAGATAGTGAAAGTTTTGCTTTGCTCCAAGAAAGTCAATTTATAGTTACCAGTAATTCAACATATTCTTTGTGGGCGGCTTGGTTTGCTGAAAAAAATGGCGCGAATGTAGTTGTGCCATTACAAATGGGAGTTAAAGGAGGTCAGGATAGTCTAACTAGCGCTCGATGGGACCGTTACGATTTAATTCGCAAAGAGATTATCCCAAAATCAAATCAGGAAGATAACTATATTCGTAAAAAAAGAGAGTTTGAGAGTAAATTCAAATAAATTACGAGAATTTGTAGGACATATATACGCTACACTAGTTCAATCTTTCCAAACTTTTGAATACTCAGAAGTCATGCGAGTCTTAATCTAAAGTCACCATCAAGACGCGCATCATGTCTTGATAGGTTGATATATGTCATTTAAAGATTTAGGTGTTAGCGCTGCGCTTACCAAGGTGTTACATACCTCTGGAATCGAAAAACCATTCCCAATTCAAAAAGCAACACTGCCTGATGCAATCGCTGGCAAAGATATTTTAGGTAGAGGTCAGACCGGCTCCGGTAAAACTCTTGCCTTTGGTTTGGCATTGATGACCAGACTGGCTGGCAGAACTGCTGCCTCTATGAAACCTCTTGCTTTGGTTTTATCACCAACTAGAGAGCTTGCAATGCAGATCAGTGACGTGATTGCACCTTTATCACGATCAGTGAATTTAAATTCGCAGGTTGTTGCAGGTGGACTTTCTTACTCAAAACAGATTCAAGCCTTAAAGCGTGGCGTGCCGATTGTGGTGGCAACCCCTGGCAGATTAAT
>JACCDP011036263.1_pt1 | contig 16121 bp, 15 predicted proteins | sample 7445841 | NCBI WGS metagenome assembly JACCDP01 (sample SAMN15323441, study PRJNA562643) | freshwater metagenome | isolation source: river surface water | place: USA:Blue River Watershed | collected 2017-08-17 | reverse complement strand
TGTTTTGGTCCGCGAAGTGCGCCAATTGCACCAGTAATCGCCGCAAAAATATCTGATCCAGTTCCGGCAATAACGCGTCCGGTGAAGGTTGAGGCGTTGAATTCGTGCTCTGCATAAAGAATCAGCGAGACGTGCATTGCTTTAACCCATTCATCACTTGGCGCAGTGCCATGCAACATATGTAGGAAATGTCCACCGACTGAATCGTCATTGGTTTCAACTTCTATTTGCTTGCCGCTATTTGCAAAGTGATACCAATAAAGAAGCATTGAGCCGAATGAGGCGACTAGGCGATCTGCAATTTCTTTAGCTTCTTCTGGTGTATGAACCAAAGATTCTGGGGAATCGCAGCCAAGTGCCGAAACACCGGTGCGCATAACATCCATTGGGTGCGCAGTTTTTGGAAGTGCTTCAAGAACTTTCTTTACGGTATTTGGCAATCCACGAAGTGACTTCAACTTTGTTTTGTATGCGGCTAATTCACTCTGGTTTGGCAGTTTTCCGTGGATTAACAGGAAAGCTACTTCTTCAAATTCACACTTTGCTGCTAAATCTAGAATGTCATAACCACGGTAGTGAAGATCATTTCCACTTTTACCTACTGAGCAGAGTGCGGTGGATCCTGCGGTCACGCCTGAAAGTGCAACAGATTTCTTTGGCTTAAATTCAATTTTTGGCGAATCACTCATTATTCTTTTTTGTCTCCATTACCTAGTAACTTATCTAGTGCACCTTCATATTCGTAATAATTAATTCTCTGGTAAAGCTCTTCTCGAGTCTGCATTGTGTCTAGAACTGCTTTCTGCGAACCATCTTTGCGCACAGTTTCATAAACGTTCTCTGCTGCCTTGTTCATAGCGCGGAATGCTGAAAGTGGATAAAGAACAATCCCAACACCAACGCCTGCAAGTTCAGAAGTTGTAAATAGAGGAGTCATTCCAAATTCGGTAATGTTCGCGAGAACTGGAACTTTAACTACATCGGTAATTTTCTTATATGTTGGAAGATCGGTAATTGCTTCAGGGAAAAGTGCATCTGCGCCAGCTTCGATATATGCATTTGCGCGATCGAGCGCTGCATCGATACCTTCAACTGCGAGCGCATCTGTTCGGGCCATAATTACGAATGAATCATCTACTCGTGCATCTACGGCAGCCTTGATGCGATCTACCATTTCAGCTTTGCTAACTAATTCTTTATTTGGTCGGTGGCCACAACGCTTTGCTCCGACTTGATCTTCGATATGAATTGCTGCGGCGCCTGCCTTATTTATCGAACGCACAGAACGTGCGATATTAAATGCTGATGCACCAAAACCCGTGTCAATATCTACGAGAAGCGGGGTATCGCAAACATCTGTTATTCGACGAACATCAACTAATACATCTTCTAAACCAGTAATTCCTAAATCTGGAATACCAAGTGAACCTGCTGCGACACCGCCGCCTGAAAGATAGATTGCTTTAAAGCCTGCTCGTTTTGCTAGCAGTGCATGATTTGCATTTATTGTTCCAATTACCTGGAGCGGAGATTCTTCAGTAAGGGCTTTACGAAATTTGGCGCCTGCACTGGTCTGGCTCATTGGTTTACCTTATCACCGGCTATTTACAGCACTACAAGGGCTATAGCTGAATTGCATTGAGAGGTAGGCAACATTTTTGACGACCGTCACCTACCCGCAAGTAATTTTCGGCTTATCAGGCGAGCGCAGCATCCAATGTGATGGTCGCAGATGAATAAAGCTTTGAAACTGGACAGGTTGTCTTCGCCTTCTCGGCCAATGCAACAAATTCATCATTAGTCATTGCTTGGTTAGAGCCTCGGGTTATTAAATTAATTTCGCTAATCCAAAAACCATCATCACGCTGTTCCAAGGTTACCTTTGCAGAAGTTTCAACTGTTCCAGGAACTTTGCCCTCTTCTTCAATCAGACTTGAGAGCGCCATTGAAAAACAACCAGCGTGGGCTGCCCCGATTAACTCTTCTGGATTGGTCATTGGAACATCTTCGACTCGCGACTTAAGTGAAAATGGCAGAACTTCTCCTGCTCGTCCAAGCTTCATTGATCCAGTTCCCGCAGGAACAGTGCCATTCCAAATTGCACTTGCATGTTTAAAAACTTTCATTTTTACGCTACCTTTCAAGTTATGAAGCCAGGCAAAGTATTTAACGCGGCAACTCTAGCGTCAGAAGATATAACTATGCGAGGCCAAGGGCAATGCTTCAATCTAATTAAATCAAATACGTATGCCGAGCCTATGACTGCTACTGAAATCCATCTGACTGGCAATGCTTCACCAAAAGGATCTAAGGATTGTGACACTTTGATTTATGTCCGATCCGGAAGTGCAAGCTTGGAAATTATCGGAAGCGATGACGAAAACAGCGTCAAGGTCGAAGCCGGTTCTGCAGTGCACATTCGAAGTGGCGAGAACTTCTTCTGGGCTAATGGAAATGATTTAAAAGCGTTAGAAGTAAGTATTCCGGTAACCGGTCCATTTGCAAGAAAGCAAAGTAGCCCGACAGATGTATTCCAGCGTCATGTAAAGCAGGGCGCTAGTAATAAAGGCACCGCAACTGGAAGTCGAGAATTTGAAGTTCTCTTTGATGCAAGCAAGGGTTCAGCTGCCGCCACAATGTTTATTGGTTTTATTCCACCATCAGGAGCGCCAGATCATTATCACCTCTACGATGAGATCTGCCATATCGTCAGTGGAATCGGAAGTGTTGTAGTTGAAGGAGAGAACCAAGAAATTTCAACTGGTTCAACTTTTGGAATCACGCCAAGATTGCTTCATTCGGTTGTAAACAGCGGCACTGAAGATCTCTGGTTGCTTGGCGTATTTCGTCCGCAAGGGTCACCTGCCGCGGCCTACTATCCAGATGGCCGACCAGCCCCTGGCTACGTTGAATCCGAATAAAGGCCAAGCTTTATAACGCTTTAGTTACACAATCCCGACCAGAAAAATCTTGGCAAAATCTTGAATTCGAGGGAGAATTCGCTGGTCAGAACTTCTGATTCCACCGAAAGGAACCTCAAAATATGAAAAAGTTCAATCGGCTAAGTGTTGTTGCAGCAGCTGGTTCACTTGTAATCACAAGCGCACTAACTGTTTCAATGCCATCAGCTAACGCAGTGGATTGCACCGGAACTGTTGCAATCATGGCCCCATTAACGGGTGGAGTTGCATTCATTGGTGTAGAGCAAGCTAACTTTGCAAAGTTGGCAGTTGCTGACTACAACAAGAAAAATGGAACTTCTTTTACAACTAAAGATTACGACACACAGCTAGATGCTGCGCAAGCAAGCACCCAAGCACCAAACGTGATCGCTGACAAGACAACAATTGGCCTGGTAGGACCTGCTGGAAGCCAGGAAGTTCTTGTAGTAGGCGGCACCTTGGGTAACAAGGACATTGCTATTGTCAGTCCATCTGCAACTCGTACAAACCTTACATCTGGTACTTTCCCATCATTCTTCCGCTCAGTTCCAAATGATTCACAACAAGGACCTGGCGATGCAAACTTCATGGTTAAGAATCTAAAGGCTAAGGAAATTGTAGTTCTCGAAGAGAAGACTGCATACGGAACTGGTCTATCTGCTGAAGTTATGGCAACTCTGAAGAAGCTAAATGTAAAGGCAACAAAGATCTCTGTTAACGAAAAGGGAGCTGACTACGCATCTGTAGTAACTCGCGTTTCAAAGACAGCGGACTTTGTATTTGTTACCTTCCAAGAGGGTGCAAAGTCAGAGAACGTTGCACAAGAACTAATCAAGCAGAAGAAGAAGGCAGTTGTATTTGGATCAGATGGTTCAGATCAGAAGACCTTCAAGACACCAGGAACTTACGTTTCAGCATTCGCACCTGATATCCGCGATTCTGCAAATGCAAAGTCAGTTATCGATGGCTATCTATCAACATACAAGGCAGAGCTAAAGGACATCTCAACATTCGGTCCTCCAGCTTACGTAGCAGCTCAAGTAATCGTTGAAGCAGCTGGTCGCGTATGTAAGGCAGGAAAGGCTGCTGATGCAGCTTCAACTCTTGCTGAAGTTAAGAAGACAAAGATTGCAAAGACAATCCTTGGTGGCCCACTTGCATTCACTGCAACTGGTGACGTTAAGGGTGGACGCTTCTATATCTTCAAGACACAGAAAGATGGAAGCCGTAAACTAGTTGCATAATTAGATTTATCAACTAGTTTCATTTCATTAAATAAGAGGTAGTGAATCAAAAGTTCACTACCTCTTATAATGAAAAGTAAGTAAATTTCTTTTAGTATTTTCTAATTAAGGGGCGATATGAGTTATTTTCTACAGCAACTCATAAATGGCCTAACCCTCGGCGGTGTTTACGCTCTTATAGCCCTTGGTTACACCTTGGTTTATGGTGTTCTGCAGATTCTAAATTTTGCGCATGGCGATGTATACATGGTCGGTGCCTTTCTTGGATATTTTGTAATGATCGCATTTGGCGGTCCAGTAGCATCTTCAATTCCTGTTCCGCTGATGATTTTCTTGATGTTTGCCGTTTCAATGCTGGGGACTGGTGTGCTCGGAATAGTTATTGAGAAGTTTGCTTACCGACCCCTGCGGAATTCCAGCCGCATCGCGCCTTTGATCAGCGCGCTAGGAGTTTCAATTCTTCTACAAAATGCTGCCCTTCTAATATTTGGTTCAACTGTTCGCTCATATGACACTTCTAGCTACATTCCTTCAACTGCAGGCTTCGCGGTGGGAGATGTAACTGTTGATGCAATCCGTTTAATGGTCCTGATTCTCTCTTTAATTCTTATGTTCGCTCTTGGTCGCTGGGTCAATAAGACCCAAGTGGGACGTGCAATGCGAGCGATTGCCGTTGATAAAGATGCTGCTGTAATGATGGGTATTGATATAGACAAAGTTATTCGCTGGACCTTTTTTGTCAGTGCCGCACTAGCCGGGGCGGCTGGAATTATGAATGGTCTGTTGTTGCGCGGTATTTCAAATGGAATGGGCTTTATACCTGGATTAAAGGGATTCACCGCTGCAGTCCTTGGTGGAATCGGTTCAATTCCTGGCGCGATGTTAGGTGGTTTAGTTCTGGGAGTTCTTGAAGCGATGACACAAGGTTATCTATCAACAAACTTCTCTGATACCTATACCTTCATTCTTCTAATCGCAATTATGTTGATTAGACCAAATGGTTTGCTAGGTAAGAAAATGATTAGGAAAGCCTAAATGTCGACCGTTAAGCCCGAAGATTCAAGCTCACTTGGTATTGGCACAGATCAATGGGTTGAACAACATGAAAAACGTGTTGGGAGTCGTGCAGGAATAAGTGGAAAATTGCTTTCAATTTTTCAAAGAATTCCAGTTTTTGCTAGATACGGATTACTTCTTGTAGCTGCCTTTATTTTTGGAACCTTTGTTCAAAACGAATATATCTTGCGTATCGCCGTAAACCTTGGCGTATTTTTGATTTTAACTTATGGGCTAAATATTGTTATGGGCTTTGCTGGTCTTCTTGACCTTGGCTATGTTGCATTCTTTGGTTTTGGTGCATACCAATATGCCCTACTTTCATCACCACATTTAAATACGCACTTACCTACAATTGCAACAGTTCCGATTATCGTTCTATCTACCGCACTTCTTGGACTTTTGGTGAGTCTCCCCTCACGGCGATTATTCGGCGATTATCTCGCAATTGTCACACTCTTCTTCGGGCAGGTGTTTGTTCAACTTGTTTTAGCTTCAGACTCAATTACTTTCCCTTGGGCCGAGGAATCCAAAGACTTTACTGGTGGATCAAATGGAATACCTGGCCTGGACAGTTTTAAATTTTTTGGTTTTGAATTTACATCTATTCGTCATTACTACTGGTTTGTTCTCGCAGTATTAATCTTGCTAACAATCGCGATAATCCGAGTAGATAGAACTCGAATCGGGCGAGCCTGGCGAACAATTAGAGAAGATTCGCTGGCATCTGAATCTATGGGTATTTCAATTAACAATTTGAAGACCCTGGCCTTCGTTGTCGGAGCAGCTTTAGCTGGCTTTGCGGGTTCTATTTATGCCGGAGTCCAATTGGCGGTCTTTGTTAATGGCTTTGATGTTCCACTTCTGACTTTGATTTATGCAGCTGTAATCCTTGGTGGTAGTGGAAGTATTCCGGGCGCAATTATGGGCGCTTTCATTATGTCTGTTCTTCCAGAAATATTACGTGTTCCAGAATATAGCGAGATTCTATTTATTACCGTTTTAGTGCTAACAATGATTGCATTAACCAAAAAGGTTAAAAATTTCTTGATCTCTGTGAGCGCTCTCTTATTAACTGGGTTAATCGCCCTGTCGCTTTTTCAATTAATCGGAGTTAAGAGAGCAATTGATGAAACTTGGGCGATTGGTCCAATAAGCAAGGTAATGAAAGACTGGTTATTCGTACCAGAGAATCAAATTTTGTGGGGGAATATCTCTTTTGTTCTGCTAGTTGCAGCCATTGCTTACTACACGACTGCAAGTAAGAAAATTAAAATGATTGCGCTCCCAATAATTGGATACTTAGCGATATTTCTCTGGGAAGTCCGATTAATTGCTAACCCAAGCGTAACTCGCCAGTTAATTATTGGGGCACTTCTAATTGTTTTAATGATTGTTCGGCCTCAGGGTTTCCTTGGTAAAGCCAGAGTGGAAGTGCTCTAATGCTAGAAATTCAGAATTTAACAATGCAATTTGGTGCATTAAAGTCAATTAATGATTTGAGTATAAAGGTCAACCAAGGTGAAGTGGTAAGTGTAATTGGTCCAAATGGTGCCGGAAAAACAACGTTGTTCAATGTTATAACCGGTATTTACACCCCCACTTCTGGAACTGTTATGTTAGGTGAAAATAAACTAAATGGCTTAAGCCCAGCAAAAGTTAACCGAATGGGTATCGCCAGAACCTTTCAGAATGTAAGACTCTTCCTAAACATGTCTGTTATTGAAAATGTAATGGCGGCAACTTACGCAAAGACGAAATCTGGTTTATTTGCTTCGGCGCTAGCACTTCCCTCAAGCCGACGTGAAGAACAAGCGGTTCGGGAACGAGCTGAAGAATTGCTCTCATTTTTCGGAACTCGATTAACTGGATATCGCTGGGGTGAGCCTGCCTATTCCCTTTCATATGCAAATCGGCGCAGATTAGAGATTGCTCGGGCTCTTGCTACGGATCCAAAAGTTCTTTTGCTAGATGAGCCAGCGGCTGGCATGAATCCAAAAGAGACTCATGAAATTACTGAAGTTATTGAACGCTTACGTACTGAAAAAGGTTTAACTATTTTGGTTATCGAGCACGACATGCACGTAGTCGAAGGTATTAGTGATCGTGTAATCGCTTTAGATTATGGCGTAAAGATTGCTGAAGGCGATTTCGATAAAGTTGCGACTCATCCAGATGTTATTGAGGCGTACCTAGGTAGAGGAACAAGTGATAAAAAATGATCGCCGAAACTAACATCGATACTCCTCTATTAACCCTCGAAGCTGTTGACACCTACTATGGCTCAATTCATATTTTGCAGGAAGTATCGCTCCATGTTAAGAAGGGCGAACTCGTATGTTTGCTTGGCGGTAATGCTTGCGGTAAATCCACAACTTTAAAGACTGCGCTTGGAATCGTTAAGCCAAAGAATGGCAAGATAACTTTTGACGGTAAAGATGTAACTAATGTGGGAACGCCGGCGAGGGTGAAAATGGGAATCGCTGTAGTTCCTGAAAATCGACGCCTATTTGGTCCAATGACTGTTTTAGAGAATCTAAAAATTGGCGCATACGTCCTTGGCGATGCAGATAAAGATGATCTTGAAAGAATGTTTGAACTTTTTCCAAAGTTGAAAGAGCGCCAAAACCAATTGGCTGGAACCCTCTCAGGTGGTGAACAGCAAATGGTTGCTGTTGCCCGTGCACTAATGTCTCGACCTAGATTGCTACTGATGGATGAACCTTCGATGGGTCTTTCACCAAAACTTGTCGAACAATCATTTGAAATGATTGCAAATCTTCATAGTCAAGGTGTGTCTATGTTAATAGTTGAACAGAATGCGAACATGGCACTGTCAGTTGCAGATAGAGGTTATGTGTTGCAGACTGGGCGCATAGTTCTAGAAGGAAAAGCCGGCGACCTTGCTGGACATGATGAATTACGGAGGGCATACCTTGGCCGTTAACACTTCTACAGATTTAGCTGCTCTATACCGATCAGATTTCAAAGTTTTCGATCATGTAACTTATATGAATACTTGTTCGCAAGGCGCGCTGGCAGATAGTGTAAAGGCGAGTTTTGAAACGTATTTAAAGACGTTAGAACTCAAAGGCTCGGCTTGGGCAGACTGGGCAGGTCACCAGGAAACTGTTCGAAACTTGCTTGGTAGATTCTTTAATGTTCCGGCAAACCAGATTGCTGTAACCACTTCTGCGTCGGCAGGAGTTGCATCTTTGGCTTCCGCTCTGGATTTCACAGGAAAACGCAACAAGGTAGTCACTACCGAAAATGAATTTCCAACCATCGGACAAATTTGGCACGCACAAGAGAAACGTGGAGCCAAAGTAGTTCATGTTCCAAGTAAAGAGGATCTGACTGTAGATCTTTCTGCACTATTAAATTCCATTGATGAAGAAACCTTGATTGTTTCGGTAACTCATGTTTGTTTCCGAAATGGAACAATGACTGAATTAGAGCCAATAATTGAGGCAGCGCACAAAGTTGGTGCTCTGGTTCTCGTTGACTCCTATCAAGCTGTTGGAGCTGTGCCGATTGACCTATCAAAACTTAAAACTGATTTCTTGGTCGGTGGGGTTCTGAAATATATGTTGGGTGCACCTGGAGTTGGATTTATGTTCGCTAGGCCAGAAACAACTAACCACCTAATCCCAACTGCAACTGGGTGGTTTGCCGCAGATAACATCTTTGCTATGGATATCCATGCTTATTCACCAGCAAAAGATGCCCGCAGGTTTGAATCAGGTACTCCTGCGATTCCAGCTCTTTACCCTGCAGCAGCTGGCATGGAATACGTTCTAAACATCGGTCTTGAAAATATCGCTGCATATGTAGCACCACTACATGACGAATTGCGTGAAGGTATAACCGAGCTCGGTTATCGAGTTGTTACGCCTAAAGCACCGCAAAATCATGCGGCCATGGTTGCTGTTGCAACAACAGATGAAAACGCCCATGTTGCTGCCCTTGAAAATGAAAAGGTTGTGGGTTCATCTAGAGATGGAAATATCAGAATATCGCCTCACTTTTATAACGATCGGGAAGATGTCGCGAAGGTAATTGCAGCATTTGCTAAAACTAAACAATTTATTCGGAAGTAGCATTAATGTCTGCTAATAAAGTGCAAACATACAAGCTTGCCAAAAATCTTGAAATCTCGCGCGCAGTTACTGGGCTCTGGCAAATTGCCGATATGGAGAAGGATGGAAACACCCTAGATCCAGTTCGCACTTCACAATTTATGGTGCCGTATGCCGAGGCCGGTTTAAATACCTTCGATATGGCCGATCACTACGGTTCAGCCGAAATAATTGCCGGTACATTTAAAAAGAACCTTGGCGAAGGCACAAAAACCAGACTGCTTACTAAATGGGTTCCAAAGCCTGGGCCAGTAAGTCGCGAACAAGTTAGGGAAGCTGTGCAAGCTAGATTAGATCGCTTGCAAACAAAGAAAGTTGATTTGCTGCAATACCACGCCTGGAAATTCTCTAATCCTTATTGGTTAGATGCCTTAATTTATTTACAAGAATTAAAAGAAGAGGGTTTAATCCGAGCAATTGGAACAACTAACTTCGATACCGCTCATCTTCGAATCGCAAAATCAAGTGGAGTTGATTTAGTTTCTAATCAAATCTCATACTCCCTGGTTGATCGCCGTGGTGGCGGTCAGATGGCTGATTATTGCGATGCCAATGGAATAGCGATTTTGGCTTATGGAACTCTATGTGGCGGTTTTATTTCTAAGAAGTGGCTCGGTAAAGCCGAACCTACTGGAGATGGTTTATATAACTGGTCACTTATGAAATATAAGAGATTTATAGATAGCGCTGGCGGTTGGGATAAATTCCAAAATGTTCTAGAAACTTTGAATAAGGTTAGTGAAGAAACCGACCGTTCAATTTCCACTATCGCAAGTAAGTATCAGCTGTCACAGAAAGCTGTTGGCGCAGTAATTATCGGAGCCCGACTTGGTGAAAACGCACATATTGCAGATGCAACTTCGCTATTTACCTTTGAACTAAGCAAAGATCAACGCAAACGCATAAAGAGTGCGTTGGATTTACTTGATCCGATTCCGGGTGACTGCGGAGATGAATATCGAAAGCCACCGTACCTAACGGCTTCTGGCGACCTTAGCCATCACTTAGAAGAATTCCCACCAGTTTATAAATCAGTAAAGTCCGCAACCAAAGAACGAATTGATTCCGGAACAACTTGGGAGACTCTTGCGGGTTATTCCAGAGCAGTCCGAATTGGTGATCGCGTTCTGGTTTCAGGAACAACTGCAACTCATGGTGAACTTGCTGTTAGTAAGAATGATCCAGCCGCGCAGGCACATTTTGTAATCGATAAAATTGAAGCGTCACTTGAATCTCTCGGTGCAAAACTTTCAGATGTTGTGCGCACTCGAGTCTTTGTAAATAACATGTCGGATTGGGAAGCAATCTCGCGAGCACATGGCGAACGCTTTGCAGATATCAGACCTGCAAACACGATGTTTATCGCAAAATTGATTGGCGATGAATATTTGGTTGAAATCGAAGCCGAAGCGGTTATCCAATAATGCAGAAGCGCGAATTAGTTCCTGGATACAAAATCTGTCCAGTGATAAAAGGTGGGTGGCAACTAAGTTCTGGCCATTCGCTAAATCAAAAGATTGAGGACCAGCGAGCAATTGATGACACAACCGCTTTCATTGAAGCGGGAATCACAACGCTAGATTTCGGCGACATCTATACCGGTGTCGAAGAACTAATCGGAAAGTCGATTGCAAAGCTGCGAGAGACCCATGGCGATTCGGCTCGGGACTTAGTTCAGTTGCATACCAAGTATGTTCCAAATGAAAAATTCTTAGATAACTTTGATCGCACTGACGTTGAAACAATTGTAAATCGATCACTTTCACGCCTTGGAGTAGACCAGGTTGATTTAGTCCAGTTTCACTGGTGGAAATATGAAGCAAAGTCTTATCTCGCGGCGATGGAAGAACTCTTTAAGTTAAAAGATGCGGGAAAGATTCGACATATCGGAGTTACCAACTTTGATGTTGAACGGTTGAGTGAAATGGTTGATGCCGGGTTGAAGCCAGCAAGTATTCAAGTGCAGTACTCAATGATTGACACCCGCGCCGAAGATGAAATGGCGCAATATTGCTTAGAGAACGGAATTGGAATTCTCTGTTACGGAACCGTAGCAGGTGGATTCTTCTCAGAAAGATTCCTCGGAGCAAGCGAACCAACCCAGGTTGATACACGATCAAGTGTTAAGTATCAATTAATAATTAAGGAATTTGGTGGTTGGAGTTTGTTCCAAGAACTACTAAAAGTTTTGGATGGAATAGCCAAGTCTCACAACACTGATATCGGAACAATCGCATCTGCTTATATTGTGAATCGACCAGGTGTCGCTGCTGTGATTGTTGGCGCACGCAATCTTTCGCATTTGGAATCTAATTTAAAAATTCCAACAATCAAATTTAGCGAGAATGAACTAGCTGCTATTGCCAGTGTTTTAAGCAGGAGCAAGGGGCCAAAGGGTCCGGTTTACTATTTAGAGCGCTATAACGATGAACATCGCAACATAATGCATACCAACAATAATTAAGTTAGATCCTGCGCATTTAATTTAACTGAGCGAATACGATCTATCTTCATTATCAATTTCTCTTCTGGATCAGGACAAGCAACTAGCGAATCTTGTTCGAGCCAATCATCGGCTGCCATCTTGCGTTGTTTAGCAGGAAGCAAAGGCAAAATTGATGCGATTGCATACATACAAAAATGTTTTCCCTCAGGAATTCGAAGCTCGGCGCTATTTGTAACTTCGAAATAATCTCCTGGCTTTAAACCACAGACCGAGCGTCCACCGATGCTATCGACGGTTATTCGTAAATCGAATATTTCCATGCGTAGAGGATACGCCACGGCACGGGCTACAAACCATTAAACGACTTTAGTTTGAGACTGCAGAACCCAAAGTCACGGTAAATGTCTTAGACCCACCGGTTGGCATTGTGACCACAATTGTCACCTTGTCGCCGGGAGCATATGAACGAATCCGAACAATTGCAGAAACTTGATCTGTTATTCGAATTCCATTTATTGATGTGATGATTGCGCCCACTGGAATTCCGGCTTTTTGTGCAGCTTCATTAGGAGAAAGACTTGAAATCTTTGCTCCTTTACCTGGGGTAAAACTTCTATCAAAGAAGACGCCCAAGACTGGCCTGGTTGCCTTTCCAGTAGCAATAATTTCATTCATTACTCGAAGCGCTTGATTCATGGGAATTGCAAAGCCAAGCCCAATTGAACCGCTCTGTCCTGATGCTGATCCAAGCGTTGCCACCGCAGTATTAATACCAATCATTCGCCCCAATGAATCAGTTAGTGGGCCACCAGAATTACCAGGATTGATAGATGCATCTGTTTGAACCGCATCAACATAAGATTCTGCCGAATTTACTCCATCACCTGTTACAACTGGGCGATTTAATGCGGAAACAATTCCGCTAGTAACTGTGCGATCAAGACCAAGAGGTGAGCCAAATGCTATTACTTGATCCCCAATTTTCAATTGACTTGAATCACCAAGTTCGATTGTTGGAAGATTGCTCTTTGTTATCCGCAGAACTGCTAAATCATAATTTGGATCTCTGCCAACAAGAGTTGCGCTTACTTGATCTCCATTATCTAATCCAACAGTAATAGTTCCAGCGCTACCAACAGCATCTTCAATAACGTGGTTATTGGTAACTACATAACTAAATGTTGAAGACGTTTTAAAAACTGAACCTGAGCCACTGCCTCCACCATTTGGAGTTGTTACATTAATAGTGACAACACTTGGCGAAACTTTATTGACAATTGAATTGAGACTTCCGGCAACTGAACTTAGTGAACCTAGTGTCACGCCAGTTCTGTTTGCTGGACAGGTGTTATTTACAGCCGCATAAATAGCTTGAGTCTTCTTATCAACACAAGCTTTTACGACAGTGTTACTAAAGACTCCGGATGCAGTTGCGATTCCGCCAGCAGTAGTTATTCCGAGAAGAAATCCTGCAATTACCTTTGTTGAGTTACGCATAGGGAGACCTTACTTTCTCTTTGCTTAAAGGGCGGGGCAAAAAAGTTTAAAAATTTCTGTGAATCTACTCTGCGACTTTCGCATCCGCAATCTGCATATTTCGCATTGCCGGGGTAGCCAACATGGCGATGATTAGAGCTGCGGTAAAAATCGCAAAAAAGTTTAGCGTCTCGGAGATTCCAATTGCCATTGAAAGCGGGCCTGCAATCGCTAGTCCGACTGGGCGTAACAACATTGATCCCATGGCATCGAATGAAGCAACTCTTGAAAGAGCTTCACGCGGAACTTCTCTCGCCATAGCTGTCGACCATAGAGTTATCCATAAATCGAGCGTTATTCCCCAAAGAAGTGCGCAGAAGGCAATAAACCAGATCGATTGTGGTTTTGCCATTGACCACATATACAACGAAATTGAAAAGCTAATAATTAACAGAAAGCGAAGTGGGTATTTCACTTTTATTTTGAGCCCAATTATCGATCCTAGTAATAAGCCGATTCCTTCAAAGGTTAGAACAAGTGACCAAGATTTTGCACCATTAAATTCTTTGAGAGCTATCAGCGGTCCTAAGATATTTTCTCCTGCCGCCCAAGCCAGAACAATAAATGAGAAACCAAATACGCCAATTACTATCCAACGGAAAGATAGGAAAAGTTTCCAGCCATGAATCAAATCATCAATCATTGTGTTTTCGGTCTTGCCGCTTGCAGGAGAAACGTGTCTAAAAGTAAATAAAATAATTCCACCAATTGTAAAAGTTGCTGCATCAATTGCTAGCGCCCAAGTTGCGCCCCAACCGGCAACAATAATTCCACCAACTGCTGCTCCTAAAATTATTGCGCCATTGGAGAAGAAGTTGTTAACTGAATTAGTTCCCTGAAGGTGTTCATCAGGAACAAGTGCTGGTAGCACCCCAGACATCGCTGGCCAGAAAATTCCCCACATCAATCCGAAGTTAATATTTACGAGTAATAAAACAATAAGTGGAACATCACCAGTGGCAAAGAAAGCTACCTGGACGAAGAGCCCGGCGGAACCTACTAAATCGGCGAAAGCAACTGCTTTAACTCGCCCAAATTTATCGGCCAAGACGCCACCAAATGGACTCATGATAAGCATCGCAACTGTTGTTGATCCTAGAACTAGGCCAAGCATATTTGCATCACCATCTGGAAGATTTAAAATTCCAAATGCAAGCGCAATCGGTGACATTCCATTTCCAAAGTTGCTAATAAAGCGCGCAAAATAGAAGCGCTTTATATAGGGAAATTGAAATGGTTCCTTTAAATTCACTTACTTATGATACTTGCAGCTTTACTAGTTCTCCGCTTTCGAATCTCGCTGAGGGTGCTCCGCTTAATATATGCACGCTGGCTTCGCCATAAACTTGCCAAGTATTTTCTGTAAGTGATGTGCGAGGATCAAGGCCAGTCACCAAAGCTGTATCTTCATCAATTCCGATAATCAGCGTTCCCTCTGGTGCTTTCATTACGATCTTTGCAGCGCTATCCGGAATCCAACCAAAAAATTTGTTGTAATGTGGAATTGGTCTTATATGTGGGATGACATTGAATCCAGGAATTCCCTCACTTTTCATCCTAAAAAAATTAGGAACATCCGAACTCATTGCCATTGCACCAGCACTACAACCAGCTAGTGATGCTCCGGCTAACCAATTCTTTTCAATCTCTGCCCAGAGCGGGGTATCGCGCAATGAATTAGCCAAATAACCAGGGTCACCGCCTGAAAAATATATAAGTGCGGCGCCTTTAACTCTTGAAATGTATTCGGGATTAAATGCATCCTCTCGAGTAAATATTGGTAGGAAATCTTGAACGGTGCCGATTCGACGGGCTTGTTCAGCACCACGCGCTTGCCAAAACTGCAATCGCTCGTGGCTCTCTTCTCCTGCAGCCGTCGGAATTTGTAGGAACCTATTTGGTTTTCCATTAGCAATTCCAGAACTTAGAAGAGCGCTCTCAAGGTCTTGCATTACAGGCAGATATTCGCCAGATCCAACTAATGCGAGAGCTCCGGTTTCCTTCATAAGGTTACTTTAACGTCAGCGATTCAAATTCTTATTAGGTAAGATACTCGTTATGCGTAAATGGGCCAGAAATATTGCAGTGGCTCTATCTATATCAATTGTTGCCACCTCTGGCGCTGTTAATTTCTTTAGCAAAGCTGCATCGAGTGCGATCCCAAGATCCAAGGCTCTTCAAGGTGCGCCGCAATCAAAGAATGGTGATACAAATATTCTTTTGATTGGTCTTGATAGCCGTAGAGACAACGAGGGCAATCCGATTCCGCGTGAGATAGCAAAGCTGCTTCGTACTGGCCCTGCAACAGTTGGTGGCTATAACACAAATACTTTAATGCTGATTCATATCCCAGCTAACGGAAAAAAAGCTGTCGCGGTCTCGATCCCCCGTGACAACTATGTAAATGTTCCCGGACATGGAATGAAAAAGATTAAAGAAGCTTACAGTTATGCAAAATATGCTGAAGATTCCAAGCTATATAAAGAAGGTGTCAAACAACCATTGCGTGAACGTCTTTCTCGGGATGCTGGGCGGGTCGCAACAATTGCCACCGTTTCGCAATTCTTAGATGTTCCGATTGATCACTTCGCTGAAGTTAACATGATTGGTTTTTATGATTTGGCAATTGCGCTCGGTGGTATTCAAGTCTGTTTGAATAAGGCCGTTAGTGACACCAAATATTCTGGTGCGGTATTCCCAGCTGGTTTACAAACTATCTCTGGTGCGGATGCTCTTAGATTTGTTCGCCAACGCCATG
>JACCDP010544114.1_pt1 | contig 16122 bp, 19 predicted proteins | sample 7445841 | NCBI WGS metagenome assembly JACCDP01 (sample SAMN15323441, study PRJNA562643) | freshwater metagenome | isolation source: river surface water | place: USA:Blue River Watershed | collected 2017-08-17 | reverse complement strand
ATTAAAACTAAAATGAAAATAAGCTTTGTTAAAAAAATATATTGAGTAATTTTGCTGCCCCTGCATCAGGCAGGAAGGCTGGTCCCGTAGTTCAATGGATAGAATAGAAGTTTCCTAAACTTTAGATCCCAGTTCGATTCTGGGCGGGACTACACCTCTTATAAGGTTCTGATTTTCAGAACCTTTTTTGTTTTATTACAATCGACCCGATCAGTTATTTTGAAAAGTGTGTAGCAAAATGTGTTGCAGATTTGTCTTCCGGGAATATTCCCGAAAGATTAAGTCTCGGTAAATGAACGATGCAAGATTTATTTAATTGTAACAAAATTATTTATCACCCTTTGTTTTTTTCATAATTCTCCATTGATTACCATATTGACAGTATTTGAAAAATTCACAAATATAGAGTTTGCAAATTCTGCTACTTTCATTTCACTTATTTTATAAAATGAATAAGTCAAGTCAGGAACCAAAGGTAAATTCCCAAATGCTATGCACCTTTCGGTGTACTCTAAATACAAAACTGCTACAAAAGTTAATGTGGGTTTCTTTTCAAAAGTAATTTATGATAAAAGTCATCTCTACTATGATGACAATCATTTAAACGGCACAAGCTTAAATATAATTTTACTATGAAATAATTTACCAACATTTTGAAATAATTAAGCAATGAAAAATTTTAAAAACTGTATCGAAGCTTGTTTGGCTTGTTTGACAACATGTGAAAGTTGTATTACTGATTGCGTTGCATCAGACTACAAAGAATGTATTTTATTATGCCGTGACTGTGCTGACATTTGTGATTTGTGTGCACGTTTTGAGGCAAGAGGTTCAAAGTTCCGACATAATTTACACATTTTGTGTGCTGAAGTTTGTAAAGCATGTTCAGTTGAATGTGAAAAACATGCTTCACACCATGCTTCTTGTAAAGAATGTGCTGAAGCTTGTAAAGAATGTGCAGCTATTTGCGAAGAACTTGCAACTGCTACAGCATAATTTTAATTAAAATAAGAGGTGCTCCTTGCTTTTTGTATATCCTTACTCATCTTATAACATGGATAAGTTGTATCTGGAATCTAAAAATTACGTTTAAGACCAGTTTTTAAAATGTGGTATAATTAAAAAAGGAAATTAATCTTAAATTTGATTGTTTTCTTACAATCTTTTAATCAAAAAAAAGATAATAACCTACATAGGATTAACTTTATACCATGTTTAAAAATTTAATAACCGTATTAGCTTTTAAAATTGCATTGTTTTCATTTTTTAATGTAAATGCTCAAAACAATTTAGAGGTCTGCTATAACCCAAATTTGGTAAAAGACACCAGCAAAAAAAGTTTAAATGCTTTAGCGATCCATGTCGTAGAAAAAGACAGTATCAAAATTAGCTACCACTCTCCTGGAGTTAGAAACAGAATTGTCTGGGGAGGTTTAGTCCCTTTTGGTGAAGTTTGGGTGACAGGTGCTCATGATGCCACATACATTGTAATGCCCAAGGATTTTATTGTTGGCGGTAAAACTATCCCTGCTGGTAAATATGCTTTTTTTACCATCCCAGGAGAAAGAGAATGGACATTGATTATCAATAGGAATTGGAATCAACATCTAGCCTCTGAATATGATGAAAAAGAGGATATCGTCAGAATTAAGGTTAAACCTAAAAAGGTAAATCACACAGAACGACTGCAGTATTTTATTGACATGGAGAGTAACTCCTCTGGAAAAATTTCTATAGCATGGGAAAAGCGTAAAGTTGAAATGCCTTTCACTTTTAAATAAAGTTTTTTGAAATTTTTCACACAGCAGATGACCTTAATCTACTTTTTTATTAACTCAAAATAGGTGACTTTAAACCTCTCCTTAACTATAGTCCCTTGAACTTTTGCCCTGCTAATTGCATTGCAAAAGCCTTCTGAATCATGAGCGTCTCCATGGTCATCAATTCCAGTTCCATCTACAAAATAGTTTTTACCATTTAGTTTAATGGCTAAATGACACCCATCACCCTTCATTTTATACATACAAGTTCCACAAGTAGCTTCTACTTCATAAGTAGGATTTTTGGGGTTGAATACTAATTTTTTCTTGGTAGTGTCTTGTGCATTTATAGTATTAAAGATAGTCAACAACAATAAGCCTAGTAATAGTTTTTTCATAATATTATTTGAAAGCATTAAAGAATGTATACTCAAGTTTAAGTATTACTCCGTTTGGCGCTGTACGAAGCATTGTGGAATAAAGTTCTTGTCTGTAAGCTAAATCAATTCTAGCCTGACTGTTTATTATAAACTGCACAGAGGGAGCAATATCTAAATAAGACTTTCCGTTTTGGTTTAGCCGTTGTCCAAGTAATTCTAACATCAAATTGACATTAACTTGTTTGTAGCTTGTATAGACCTTAGGGAGCATCAATTTGCCTACAGACAAAGTATAGTTCATTGCACTATTACTTTCTGTTATGGGAAACTTATAGTTTGGCTTATTATCAAATGCTCTTTCATAACTCAGTGATGAGCTAATAGCAACTTTATGCAATAATTGAGTTGCTATAAATCCAGCCTCATAACCAGTGTTATGGCCCATTGTTTCAAGCTCTTGTTGGTGAATATCTGCTTTATTAAGACTGTATCGACCATATAACGCCATTCTGAAATGACTTTTTAAATTGTCCTCACTAAAGAAACGGTATTTAGCATACAAACTACCACCTTCGGTTTCAAAGCCTCCCTCTTGGCGGTTACTTATAAACCCCTGGGCATGTATCATCCATTTTTTATTGATGCCCCACATAATTTCTGGCATATTATGATAGTTTAACTTACCATCTGCCTCAAACATAAAAGCATTCATATTTCTAATTCCAAATGACTTTGCTGGCATATTACTGGCCGGTTCAGTCAATACAAATAGTTCTTGAGAAAACGAACTAAGATTAATGAAAATTAAAGTAACAAAAAGAATCTTTTTCAAACTATAATGTTTTTATGTGGTACGTATTTTTATTGGCAATAACGTAAGATGGATATCGCTTAGCCATATTTAAATATTTCTTGTATTCTTTGTCAATGATATATCCTTTATCAAGTATTTTTAATCTTACCTCTCCATTCAATGTACTTGGCTTCGTATCCATAAATGTGTACGTATTGTTATCTAATACGAAAGAGGTATTATTTTCTGCAACTTGAGTATCAAACTTAAATAAAACTACTAATTCACCAACGGCAAATCCTGCGTCTTCCACTTTCTTTTTTAGGTTATTAATATTTACAGGAGTGTTGCTCTTAAAATGAATGATGAAGGTGGTATTGTTTAAATCGGGTTCGACCAATTCTACCTCTGATATTGATTTCAATTGATTATAGGTAGCTTTTGAACACATAGAGCAAGTGAGTCCAGTTGCAGTTAATTCAGCCCTGATTATTTGCGAACTTGCAACATATGTTATAAATAAGAATATTGTTATAGATATTAGCTTTTTCATTTTTGTCTTTTATTGATAAACTTTAATAAAGTTAACTATTTAGAAAGTACTTCTCAGTGTTTCTATATTTGATTATTTTATTAATGCATTAAATGTAATTAATAGTTTTATCCTTGATCGTTTTAATAATTTAAGTATAAACCAACACCATATCCCATATCACTATCATAATGTGTTCTTAACCCCATATTTTTTTTGACAATATATCTAGCGCCAATCATAAATTCCTTGTCAGTATTAACCATAAACTCGGCTCTTAAACGCTTTGATAATGGAATATCTTCTCGCATTAACTGCAATCTGATATTTCCATCTTGGTATATTTCTGATTGAAAGGTAACCAACATTGGCAAAATATAAGCAACACCAACACTGAATTGTTTTCTTTCATCTTTTGTATTGATCTGTCCAAACAAATTCTTCTCCGTTTCTCCAATATTCATTTTTCTATATCGCCAATCAAAACCTATAAAAGGCATAAGCCATTGCATCTTCCCTATATACCTGCCTAAATGAGTTTCTGATTCATAGCCATGAATATCATTATATCCCAATCTCCATTCAGATCCAATACTCCATCTTGTATTTTGAACCATCAGCATACCATCATTGCCATTACTAGCAAAGTCATTATCAGCCATAAAATGAACCTTCCTGTCCTCATCAAATAACTTTCTTTGGGCTAATTTTGGATTGGGGATTAATGGGTTTGGTGCTTGATTTTGATATGTAAATATTCTCCCCATACCACTCATCATATGGTACAAAATATGACAATGAAAAAACCAATCTCCCTCCAAGTTAGCATTAAACTCAAGTGTATCGGTCTCCATTGGCATAATATCTATAATGTTTTTCAATGGGGCATTATCTCCCTGTCCATTTAATACCCTAAAATCATGACCATGCAAATGCATGGGATGTCTCATCATTGAACCATTGTAAATAATCATTCTAACATTCTCACCTTTTTTAATCAAGATTTTATCAGATTCAGAAACAACTTTATTGTCCATGCTCCACACATACCTATTCATATTTCCCGTTAATTCAAACTTTAACACTTTGGTTGGCGCTTCTTTAGGTAAAGATGTATTATGTGGGGATTTAAGCATAGAGTAATTTAAAGTGACAATATCAGATAGCGCATTACTATTGTATTTATTCTCATTATCCTCCTTCTTTTGAGCATTTGTAGGGCCAGTGATTTCTGGATACATGACTACATTCATGTCCATCTGATTCAAACTCATATTCATGCCCATATCATCTAAATCACCATTCATTTTCATCATTGAGTTCATCATCTTCATCCCCTCAAAATATTTTAACCTTGGTAAAGGGGATATTTTTTGTTTTTCACCTTCTCCTATGTATAGTAAGCTCCGATTAATTCTATCCTCTGAAGTAGCTTGAAATGCAAATGACTTGTTCTTTTCAGGAATCGACAAGACAATATCATACGTTTCAGAAACCGCAATGATTAATCTATCAACTTCGGTTGGCTCCACATCATTTCCGTCATTTGCTACTACTTGTAATTTGCCTCCGCCATAGTTTAACCAGAAATATGTTGATGCACCAGCATTTGATATTCTTAATCTTACTTTATCTCCTGCCTTAAACTGTGATAATTGACTTTCAACTTTACCATTTAAAAAGAACCTATCATAGTACACATCGCTTACATCCATTGCCAGCATCCTCTTGAATTCATTTTGCACTTTGGTTTTGAAATGACCCTCTTTAATTGCTTCAGTATAACTCTGTGTTGACCCCTTTTTAATAGCAAACCAATCTGTAGCATTATGTAGCATTCTATGTACATTATTGGGATTGTAATCCGTCCACTCGCTAATAATTACAGGAATGGTTGGCAAGTCGTCTATCCCCTTTCTAAATGCAGGATCATTACTTTTTTTATTCAGTATCATTGAACCATACATGCCAATTTGTTCCTGCAAACCAGAATGACTATGATACCAATGTGTTCCGTTTTGTATGATTGGGAAACGATAGACGTGAACAGTTCCAGGTTCGATTGGCATTTGTGTTAAGTATGGAACTCCATCTTCTTTGTTCGGTAATATTAGACCATGCCAATGTAAAGAAGTAGATTCCTTCAGCTCATTATATACGTGAATTTCTGCTGTATCTCCTTGTGTAAAAGTCAATGTAGGCATTGGTATTTGTCCATTAACAGCAATTGCTCTTTTGGTTTTACCAGTAAAATTTACCAATGTATCTCTTACATACAAATCATATCTGACAACCTTTTGAGCATTAAGAGTAATAGAAATACAAAGAAAACCAACTACAACAAGGTAGATGGATAATATTTTTATTTTCATATTTGATGTATTATTGGATAGTATCAACTACTTTCCCGCAGGTCAACATTTGATTTCCGTAATATGGGTTTTTAATGTTAATATCTAAACTTAGCCAATTAGCTCCTTTCCCTTTATTTGCCATTGGACAAAATTGGTAATAAACAGGTGCCTCTGCTTTTGATAACTTTAATACTGAATATAAATTTTTTGACAAACTCATGAAATGATCTCTTTGGTGAGTTATATCTTTTGTATCACCAATGTGTTCAGCATCTTCTTTTAATGCATTAACTACTTGCATCCATTGTGCATGTATTTCTTTAGTTAGTTCATTCATGTTTACTTCTTGAATAGACGATAATAATATTTTTGCTTTATCGGAAGTCAATGATCCATCGCTCTTTACTAATGCGTCTTTTAATTCTATATATGCATTGAGCACTTTAATTATGCCTGTTTTTGATTGAGCATTTACAAAAGATGTAAATAATACAACGGCAATTGCCATCAATAATTTTATTGATTTCATTTTTTGAAATTTAAATTGATAAAATATAATAAGTAAAATATGATCTCTACTAAAAGTGTTACGCTCAAACCACTTTAGGAGGATGCCACACAGAAATGGTAACATCCTTGTAAAACGAAGGTCGATAAATTGGAAACTTCGTTTTGACAACATTTAGATCATGAAGAGTTAAAGTCACATCTTTTTGATTAAAAAAGAAATTTTGGAAAGTTGAATTACAAAAACAATTTTCATGTGAGCAATTCTTTTCACAGTTATGCTCAAGTTTCGTTTCATGATTATCACAACATTCTGACTGTGTGCTAATTTTTTGATTGTGCTCTATTTTGTGAGTAACTTCTTTATCAATTCCTTTTTTATCACAAGCAGTTACCTTTTCGGAAAGTAAAAACATTCCAATTAGGGTCAACATCAATATGATAGGTTTTTGAATCATTGTAAACAAATGCAAAGCTAGTGAAAATATGAAAGTTGACTGGAGATTTGATGTTTAAATGTTTAATCTTTTAAAAATTTAAAGAAAGATTAACAATATTTGATTCAATTCAAAAACAACAGTTTCGACCCTTAAATTTTCTAAATGGATTGATGAATATTTTAGTGGCACAAATAACTATATTATTCATTTAATTGGATATGTAGTCATAGTTAACTCTAAAAAAGATAATTCCAATAATATCAAGCATAACATCATGGAAGGACATCCTCACTTCCTAATTTTTTTATTACCCTTTATTGTCTCCCTAGCCAGACAAAGCTTAAAATCTATTATACCCAAATTATGAGACTAACCGTAAAGTTCAAATTGTATAAAGATTACTTTCACTTTTTATTCAAAGTGAACATTGATTGAATTTCAACGCCTTACGATTTTACTGGCTAAAGATGCGCTAAAAAATGTTCACTTAAGAGGCAATCCTTAAAAATCAGAATATTTTAGCCATGAACCTATTTCATATTTAAAATATTCATCATGTCAAAGAAAAATCAGAAGACTACAACCTACAGTTTGGACTGGGAGACTGTAGTTAACCTCGAATCTAGACTTCTCAGAGACCTTCAACTCAAAAAAACAACTAGTGCAGCTCGAAACCTTCTCATGGTTTCCATTGGCACACGACTTGGACTCCGTGTTATTGACAATCTGGGACTAAAATGGGACGATTTAAGGGGTTTAAATGTTGGAGAGAGATTTATACGCATTGAGAAGAAAACAGGAAAAGAGAGGATTTTAGTGATGTCTAGTAAACTACGAGAGGTCTTGGATGTGGTGATTGAGATTTTAAATCCTATCTCGTCACATTATATATTCTCGTCACAGAAAGGAAAAGGTAGAACACCAATGACTATACAGTATTTCAACAAGATTTTAAAAGTTATAATGAAAGATTACAAGGTTAGGTATATAGGCCACTGTTCCAGCCACTTACTCAGAAAAAGTTTTATTGTAGGTTCTATAAGAAAAGGATTTGAAATGGGTGACCATTTGTCATTGATAAAGGTTAGTCGTCTAATTGGACATAGTAATATTTCAACTACACTCCGGTATACCAATTTTGAGACCAGTCAAGCTCTCTCACTTTACGAATTATCATGATTCGACCGATTTCAGCATGATCAGAAATTTTTCCTGATCAGATCGCAAATTGTCTGGGAATTTGATTGGCGTATAGTTATGAAGTTTATTTCTTCCTGACAAGAGCGAAAATTGTCTATGAATTTGATTAGCATAAAGTTATGAAGTCTATTTTTCCCCTGATCAGATCGCAAATTGCCTGGGGATTTGTTTAGCATATTGCTATGAAGCCTATTTTTTACTGATCAGATCGCAAATTGTCTGGTAATTTGATTGGCAGAGAATCAGGATCAAATTCTGTTGGGTCATATGACGACTTTTCAATATTCAAAAACTTTCGGTTACTGTTATAACTTGCAACGATAAACGAGATATAAGCAGAAACATCTTCAAGATATCCACCTATTCCAATTTTACTTGCTTCACTATTATGCTCCTCAATCAGTCTAGAGAGTATCTGGGAAACATAGATGTATTCCTCTTTACAGTTATCAATCGAGTTGAATTGAGAGTCTTTTATGAAACTGAAAACCGCTATGTCGGTAGTTGGTATTTTACTTTCCATCCTGTATAACGTTTAGAGAATTAAGTTTATAGACATCCCTGTTATCATCTTCTGTAACTACCCTATCGATAAGTCTTCGAAACTGCTGCTCAGTTACTATGATTTTAACTCCTTTACTATCGTTGTTTTTCTTTTTACTAATTTGATTTTTGAATTTCATGTTTTAAGTTTATTATAAATATCACCCTGTGATACATTGTTTCATTCGTTGAAATATTTTTATAAAATATAAGGCACTGACGAATGGGATGATTTCTTATCACTTTTCACATTACAGTTTTGGTATTTGCTCATTTATGAATATTTGATATCCTAATACTAAAATGACAAATCAGGTTCTACATTGAAGTGAATATGTAGAAATTTTGTTCCAGAAACTCATTATCCCATCCTCTACGACAAATAATGTATTACACGTTACTTCCGGGAATATTCCCAGAGGTTATTCATGGGAGGGGGCCGAGCGGAACTTGGGGGAGGGAACGAAGTCTTTAGACTTCGACTACGTTCGTTACACTCACTTTTATGTTGGGGGTCAACTACCTACCATATAATGTTTTTCCTATAGACTGGAACTCTTTTAGCAAAGGATATATTCGATTATACTCATCCGGACTAACAGCATCTCTAAATAACTTAATGGTACTGTCTTCTAAATAGAAAAAAATATCTATGCCCAGACTAGACTCTTCAACTAATTTTTCTGCCAAATCCTCATACTTGCTTTCCATGTAACTAGTTGTTGTATTTCCAAGATTAATAATCTCAACACCAGTATCTGATATAGTATCTTGTATTTTTATATCTGAATTAGTAAATGTATTAATTGTGTTCTCAACAGAACTACCAACCTCCACTTCGGGAACTACCAAGTTAATATCAGGAGAACTACCTCCAACTACTTCGGGAACTAGGGTATGTTTCCCAACAGAACTACCCCTTGTGATTGTCCTTCCAATACATTGATTCCCCTTGTAGTGATTTCTGGCAGTGATATATCCCAACTCCTCCAACTTGTTTACTCTTTTGTTTACTGATGTTCTTCCGATACCTAATAGTTTTCCAAAGTGGTTATCAGAGGCAATGCATCCATCTGGTAACTCACAGAGTGAATAGATTTCAGATAGCAAAGCTTTATTTGTCCAATCTAATTTTTTATCAACCTTGATTTCTTCAGGTATCCAAATTCCTTTTATTTGTTTGTTTTTGTTTCCCATTGTATTCCATTTTATTATAAATACTACGGGAACTACCTAAATCCCTTGTGGCCACAAAAAATATGGCAAGTGGGACATTTTTATTCTCTCAACGGATATTTATATAGAAAGCATAGATATGAGAACCAAAAAAGAAACAACTAAAACAGAATTCGTTAGACTAAGAATCGATACAATAGAAAAAAATAGACTTGAGAAACTATGTAACATGACCCGCCGTCAAAAATCAGACATCGTTAGAGAGTCTCTATTTGAACTATACAAACTCAAGTACCCAGAATGTTTAGCCAACTAAACCCCTGCACGGAATTAACCACCACATAATCACTTTTATGTATTCTACCATTTTTTGAATTTTGGACAAAATCTGCCAAAAATTTTTTGAACGGAATTGACCCTTATATACCCCCTTCATATATATGTATATATAAGGGAAAATACGGCAGTTCCTCCCTGCACCACCCCCTGCAGGTATTCCTGCGGGGGAGGAGGTTGGGATATTAGAAATCAAAATGTGACTCGAATCTCCTAATGGCCTTGTCACTGTACTTACTTGGGAACTGACGGATATAGTGCTGGGTTATATCTATACTTGAATGACCGAGGGCATACGATATCTCTTCAACCGTTGAACCCGTATCTAACATATAGTAAGCAAAACTATGTCTACTCACATGAGAGGTTATCTTATCTATTCCGAGATCCCGTGCAATTCTTTTTAACCTACTGTTGTAAGTTGCCCTACCCTTGTGTAACAGATAGTTCTGGTATTTGGTTAAGGTATACTTCTCTCGTACATTTAAATCCTTAAACTCCTCGTTGTCCAAATAATCAAAGACCAATCCAGCAGGTTTTGATCCCATAATCTCACACATACAATCTGCAATCAAATTTTCGACCTTCTCAATTACTGCTTTCAAGTGGGTTATTCGTCTTTGGTTGTCATTTTTCCTGTCCTCTTTTAAAAACTGCAGCAGTTCGTGCAAGTCATGAATATTCATGGACTCCAATGGAACTCTCGCTGATTTTATCATCACCAAACTCTCTAGTTCATTTTGAGTCAAATCAATACCCCCAAGGAGATTATTGTTAACCGCTTGTTCATACTCTGCAGGATAAAAATACCCTAAGGCTTTGCAACCTTTAAAAGTAAGAGGTAAACTATTCAACTTACCAGTCTTTTTCATGATGACCTTAATACGGCCATCTCTAAAATTTTTGAAGTTCAACAAAAGAATATCACTGACCCTGAGACCACTTGTGAAAAACTGAAAGAGGAAATGGTACTTGGCTGCAAGAGACTTATCACTCCTGCTGGTATTAATTGGGTTAAAATTTATCAAATTATTGATCTCCTTTGGCTGTAGGAGCTTAGGTTCAACTTGGTCAAAATCTTTGATTCCTAACATGTAGTGAACCGTCTTGATTTCCTCCTTTTCAGGATGTAAAGCGTTATACTTATGGACAAACGACTGAATCACTGAAACATAATTGAAGAGTGTCTTCGCACGTTTTTTCTTACCCTCCCTCTGTCTTTTGTACTGTGTATTCTGTGCCCATTTTTTATACCCAACAATGAAATCAACTTTACTCAGTGTATGTATAGGTAACCCCTGAAGGCCAAGTTCCTTCTCACAATACTCCCGCAGTGAATTAAAAACCGTTCGGTACTTGGTTTTTGTTTCTTCATTACTATACTCCTTCTCCAAATGGTCATAGGAGAATTCAAGGAAACACTCCTTGTTATTCTTAACCGCACGCTCATTCTTTTCTAGAAATTCTGACTTGTACTTATTGATCACATAATTAATCCGCTCAAAATCTACTTCCTCTGTCTTTCGAACCCGCTGTTGATCTTCATCCCAACACTTTATAGGTATTTTCATCTTCAGCGATTCCCTAATAACTGGTGTACGGTCGTCGTATACGGCTCGACAGATAGTCGCCCACTTTGGCTTACTCTTCAAGTTCCTCAAATAGAAAAATTGGTACATACTCAGTTTAAAATAGTAAATGGACTTCCGTTTTCATCAGAGGATTCTTTTTCAACCTGAATAAGAACCTTCTTGAAACCCAATCTCTTCATGGCATAGTAACGTTTAAGTCCGTCAGTGACCATAAGGTCAGGATTAACCGTTATTATCTGTTCGATGTCTCCATTTTTTAACCCTCGTTCTATGGCTAAGATATCAGCCAATTTGAAACTGGCCGCCCTTTTGGGTATAATAAGATCATCAAAATCTACACTCCTTATTTTGTCTTCGAAAAGAGGAGCTACGATTTCATCAAAATGTAGACTTGAAATAATTCTATGTCGTTTACCTAAACGCAATTAGAGACCTTGAAAGTGGTTAAAAAATACGGTTAACCTATACACCGTAAGGTTATCAGCTACATTTTATGCAGCTACTTCATCCATCATTGGATTGGACATAATACTAGCGTACTCCTTACTGAAAGACTTCACAGCATCAGCCAAGGCATTTGACTCTGTGCTCATTTTCTTTGCATCAGGTGCAATACCAATAAACCTACGATTCATAATAGTGGCTGCTACAGAAAGGTCTCCCTTCATTGATAAATCAACCACCAAGTCCTCTTCCTTAGTACAGAGGAACATGGGGATAATTGCTGCAGCATCTACTGATGAACCCTTTTCACGATAGTTCATAATTACATCAGGGATTCTCTGACTATCGATGTAGTTGGAACAGTGTCTATAAATCGAAGGAGCATCATCACCCACCTTATCAGCCATTTGCATTGGAAATGTACTTCCAACCACTCTCGTATCTTCCTTTTTCACAAACCAAAGAAGGTGTGTAATGGAATCCTTGAGCTGATTACCCTTTTGTACTTTGACCAAACTATCCCCGGATGAACAGAACAAAGTCTGCTTGTAGATCAAGCCAGTCTCTTTTACAACCGCGCGCACCATTTCACTTGGTAATTGTCTGGCAATACCATTAAAGTAGAACTCTTTGACTGCGATGAAAAATGAACCTTCATCATCCATACGACCGTCCACATATGACTTTATTTCCTGGGCGTATCTCGTTGCGTAAACAGAAACCAAATGATTCTTGTCCCGTTTGCAGTCGTAGCTTACATCAAAAGTTGATGTACAGGTATCAGGTTCGAAGTAGAACATTTTTGCTTTGTCAGATTCCAAAATCTTCATCACATCTTCCTTATATCCACTGTGAACAATAACATTCTCACTGTTAGTCACTGGTAATTTGAAGGAATTAATTCCAAGCATACTATTCTTCTCCAACTCTTCTATCTCTTTAACTGCTGACTTGGGACTCAGTTTCATCTTTACTACCTCTGCAACGATTTCAGGATATTGACCTTTTCCCATCACATCCATAATCCTTTCAATAGACTTTAGATCTGAATTCATCGCCAACATCCAATAGGCAAACGGATACCCCTCTACGTCATTTTTAAGGATACCCTCTACTTGCTTCAAAGACTTTGCATCCTTGTATTTACATCTGGTTCTCTTTGCAATTTCCTTATACCTATTATACCCTGATGGCATCTTCTGACCTTGTTTATTGCCAAAAGTCTCGAAGGAAATCACCAGGTCACTTCTGTCATCCCTCCATGTTTTTTTTCTGTGTTGATTCAGGGTAACTCTGTTTTCAGCTGTTGCACTCATATTGATTTGCATGTAAGGGATTTCCGCTATCCCACATTCAATAGCTGCCATTACCCTTCGATAACCATCCAGCAACTTGCCGTCTGATGACAGAAGAACAGGGTTCACAACTTGGTTTACTTTTACATCTGCTACCAACGATTCAATTTCAATCTCGTAGATCGACTCTAAGTCAGCTTGGAAAACGTTTTTTAATTCCTCTGACTTCATGTACTTTTGTTCCATACTTTTCTTTTTTGGAATTTGTTAAATTGATTGGGTGCCAATAGTTGCCACTATTGCACCCTTTTTTGTTTCACAGCACAGCGTGCCAAAATTGTCCATTACAGGACTTCTAATTTTTCTACTCATAATTTGGGGTTTTAGTCTACTAAAAAATAATTCATCAAAATAGGATGAACCGTTTCTTCTGGCGTTGCCTGCTCATTCCTTCCTGTAATTAAGGAAACACTTGTTAACTCACCACTATCCACTATTTCTGTTGCATGGTCATAATAATCCTCCCACTCCCAATTAGTATCATTCGTTCCTTGCTCCTCATCGTACTTCATGTTCTCATCAGTCATCTGATTGATAATACCCAACGCATCATACACCAAAGCATTGCTTCTAGCGTCATATCCAATAATGTGATCATCATACCCCAAAAAAATAATGGGATTATCACTCATCTCCATTACCTGTTCTAATAAATCCTGTACCCTCTGTGTCTTCGGTATAATGTCAACTAACTTTGTTACTAACTTTTCTTTACCACCCTTCGTAGATTCAAATACTAAAGTACCATAACGAGCAACTTTGGTAATCTTAATTGCGCCTTCAATTTTTTTCTTTTCCATTTCTTTTGTTTTAGTTTTATAAATTTTGGGTTATGCAGCCAATCTGGTTAATGCTGAATATTCCCAGCTATCGTAGTCGACTGCGAGTACCATGGCATGATCAGCATCATTTTTGATTGGCTCAATCATAAATCCAAGCGCTGAATGTGGTAGCGCCTCTAACATCTTTTTTACTGAGTCAAATGTTACCAAGTAATGCATCCCAACTGTATAGAAATACTCATCAATAGGTGCGTTTGAATTGATTAAGTCCATCAATTTTTCATACATCTGTCTACGAAATTCTAGTACCCCTGCTGGATGGTTTCTAACGTAACTATAGGTGTTTGTAAACCTATCCAAGTCGGTAGTGTAGTCTATTGTTGAAACACTATTTACGAAAGTCATAAAGAAGGATATACCTATCTTAATATCCTTTGGATCTTTTGTGGCGCTGCCACGTTTGCTTGTTTGTCCCATGTTTAAATTTTTAAGGGATGAATAATTAGAGTTAAATACATTAGCAGATTTTCTTTCTTTTCTCTCTGCTCTTCTTGCTGCTTTCGCAGCGGGGTGATTTTTTTTAGACATAAAACTTTGTTTTAAATTGTATACATTTTTTTTGTAACAGACGTAAAAAGGGCAAAAAAAACTATTCCTTTTTGACCTGATAAAGTTTCTGATAATCGAGCCACATGGAGTGATTAAGATAGAAGGTCGCAAGATCTTTTAACTCCATTTTGGAGTATTCAACAACAAACTCCTGATCACCTTTCTTAATTACCATGTCAGCCGTGCGGACTTTATCCTTTTTGAATTTTACTTCCAACCGAACCTCATAATCCATTTGTTCAAAAATGTCTTGCAGTCTTGTTTCTAAGCCCACCCCTAACTTCAGGAAGGACTTATTGTAGCTGCGGGTCACATTACCATAATCATCAGACCAATATCCTTTTACAACATGGTACTTCTGTTCCTTTTTTGTATGACTAACAAGTAAAATTGAGGATCGTCCTTTTAAAATTTCTCGGAGCCTCTGAATTCGAACCCTCCAGTATGTAACTCGTCGATTTGACTCAATTAGAGTTTGATTTGGAACCACAAGTGCATTAAGATATGTATCCAATGCTTGTGCCTTAACTTTCTCTAATTCTGCTATCTGTTTTTTGATGAACCCAATATATAGCGAGCTAGATTTTGAGGCAGGTGACAAATACCACTGTTGAACATCAAACGTTTCCTTCAGGTATTCATCAATAGGAATAACCTTGTCTGGCACCGGTGCAATTTCAGTGTAGTCCTTGTCGTCATCTTCTTTTATGAACTGAACAAACAAGTCCTTATTAAAATCGAATTCGACCTCCGTGTTATGTTTACCTTTTTTGATCATTTTTTATTTTGATACTACAAAGCTAAGGAGAATATTTTGAATATTGAACATTTTTTTTGTAACAGACTGAAAATATTTTTTCCACTCTATAACAGACCTTAACAAAATGACTAACGGGATTATTCCCTATTGTAATAAGTGAATAACTCCACCATGATCGTATCACAATAAAATTGATAACTGAATATCTAATTTGTAGTACCAAACTCTGCAGGATTCTAATTAATTTTAGATCTCAATTCTATGTATTAGAGTTTTAGAAAAAGTGTGCTGGAAATGTGCTGCAAAAAGTGCTGCAAAACTACGATTTGTTACACACTTGTAACACATTTTTTGACGTAAAACATTGATTATCAACGTTTTAAAATTCTACTTTTGTGTAGAAGTTTCCTAAACTTTAGATACAGGTTCGATTCCTGTCGGGACTACCACCCAAAATTAAAGCCCTCTGAATACAGAGGGCTTTAATTTTGGTACGCCTATCATGTTTTCACAAATCAATAAGGTATCAAAATCTTGTCAATCACATGAATAACCCCAT
>JACCDP010196074.1_pt1 | contig 16124 bp, 18 predicted proteins | sample 7445841 | NCBI WGS metagenome assembly JACCDP01 (sample SAMN15323441, study PRJNA562643) | freshwater metagenome | isolation source: river surface water | place: USA:Blue River Watershed | collected 2017-08-17 | reverse complement strand
CAAAACTAGTTCTTCCTATAGAGCCGTCGTAGACTACGACGTTGATAGGACGGGTGTGGAAGCGTGGTAACACGTTAAGCTTACCGTTACTAATAGCTCAATTGGCTTGATTTATGCACTGAAAAAAATTTTCGATACAAATTACAATGTTAAAAATTTATTTTTCTGATTTATATTTTTTTATTTCCATAATTAAATATGGAGTTAAGGATATAGGGAAAAAATAAGTTATTATTTTCTTTATTCTTAAAAAAATAATTATTTTATAACATAGTCGAACTAATAAATTTTTTAATAAACGTTCTCTAAATACACTGTCTTGATCAATTCTATCAAAGATATCTCTTAACGGATGAATAAATTTTATAGGAACATTTAATTTTTTAATTTTAAAAAAAGTACAATCAAAATTTAAATTATTTAATATATTTTCATATCTATCATTACCTAATTCTTTAATTAATTTTTTTCTTCTTAGTGCTGAAAAAGTCAAGTTGGGAAAAAAAGGAATAAACCATTTATAAAAATGAGGTTCAAAAGGAAAGGTATAATTAGGGCACTGAATAAACAATAAAGAATGCTCATTTTTTAATAAATTCGTACAGCTTGTAATATGTTGCTTAATATCATCGGTATGCTCTAAAACATTCATAGAAAAAATAAAATCAAACTTTGTACCTGTTGTAAATTTTTCTAGTGTAGTCGTGTGAGCTTTTAGTTCATGTTGATCTAAAATTTTATTACGCAATTCATCGGTAAAGCCTGTAAAACCACCAGGTTCAATGGAAGTAATATCATAATCTTGATGTAAAAAACTGGTAAGCAGATGAATGCCCCCCCCAACTTCAAGTATTTTTTTATCTTTATCTAAATACTTTTCAATACTTTGATAACAGTGAATGGCATCCGCTTGAGCATTCTGGTAATATCTTTGCGCATCTTCCGAACTATTTATATTTAAATTTTTTAAATTAAAATTATTAAAAAAGTAATTTTCTATAATATTCATTGTGTAAAGCTTTTCATAAATTTTGTTGCATCTGTATTTAATATTAAATCTAAAATAGTTACTCCATGCTCAAATGGCGGGTACAGTTGTTCATATTCTTTATAATTCTCATAATTCATCCATTCTACCAGAATATTTTCTTTTTTTGCTAATTCTTCATCAAAATAGCTTTTTGCAGCAGGTCCACTAATATAAGTTGTTGCATTACATTGTTTGCATATATTAATTAATTTTTCAGTTTGATCGCCATAAATTTCAAATTCGCTTGAAAATCTGATTTTAGTTTTTATTCCAAGTATTTGATTGATTGCAATTATAAATTTATGATTTATTTCACTCAAATATTCTTCTTTGCAACTTAAATATAATTCCTCAAATATATCTTTGTATTTTTTAAAATTTTTTGCTTTTGCATAATTTTGTTTAATTTGCTGCCAATGCTTAATTCCCCAGCCTTTATCACTAATTTTTGTTTCATTAATTTTTTGCAAATACTTTCCCTTAACACCAACAGGAATTGTTAACCACTGGGTACCATTAGGAGTTTTTATCTTATTTCTGTTTCTCCAGTCTCTTCTGGTATATTGTGCATCATCATAAAGTATAAATTCATCTACTTTATTAATTAAATCAAAATAACCTTTCCAAGAAATATAATTGGATTGAGATATTGCAATAGTTTTACTATTTAATTTTCGACCAAAAATTTTTATCATTAAATAATAGAGGAAGTTTTGTACCGGGACTGATTATTGATTGCCAAATACCAAACTTGATGATTTTATCTCGAGTTATTTTTTTAGAAAGACACTTAATGCAATATGCAGTATACAAAGAAATGCATCCTAAGCGAAATATAATATTCATAATATCGTTAAACTGATCTTTAGAATTTATAGATAAAGCACTTTGTACAACTGGGGCGCCCAAATCTAGTTCTAAAGTTACATAATGAACTGTAGTACCAATGATCTTTGAACCATAATCAATTGATTTTTTTACTGTCTTATCTCCTATCAAACCATGAAAAGCTGGTAAAATTGAATAGTGTAAGTTTATTAATTTACTAGATAAATTTTTAACAACCTCTTCACTCAAAATTTTATGAATATTACTAATTATTAAATCTGGGTTCATTTCTTTAACTAGATTTAAAAATTCAAGTTGACTCTCTAAATTAAAATTTATTAAGAAAAAATTTAATTTTTTTATTCTTGCAAACTCTAGCGCTCCACATTGTCGATCTGCTATAACTATAATTTCAACCTTGTTTTCTAAAACGCCACTTTCAATTAATTGGTAAAAAAATTTAATATTACCTCCGTTTCCTGAGCATAAAAAAATTATTTTTTTTGTATTATTTTTCATTATATTTAAGAATAATTTAAAAAAAAAATTTTAGCATAAATTATTTTTTTTTATTTTTTTTATAATTGTGTATGGATTTTTTTTAGTTTCATTAATAATTTTAGCAATATAAATACCCAATATACCTAATGAGATTAAGATCAAACCTCCAATTAAGTAGATTGAAATAATTAAAGATGTCCAACCAGAAATAACATTATTAAAAAAAATTTTGTTAAAGAACAAATTTATGCTTATTGCCAATGCCATACCAAAAAAAATTAGGCCAGCATAAAATATTAGTTTTAGAGGAAAATTAGTATAACAAGTAAGTGCATTAACAAATAGTGAAGTTTTTTTTCTAAAACTATATGTGCTTTTTTTATTAAATTTTTTTTTAATCTTCATGCCCCTCTGATTGAAACCTGTACTAGTGTACAAGCCTCCAAGAAATATTTCATTTTCTTTATGTGAAATTAAAGCTTGTTTGTAATCTTTACTCATAAGTCTAGAGGTGCTCAAATTAGTGGGAAAATTGATATTTCCAAATATATTAAAAAATTTGTAAAAAAAATTTCCGCTCCAACGCTCAAACCAATACCCTTTACGATTTTCTTGATATCCATATACAACATCTAAATCTTTATTTTTATTAAGTTCTTCCCAAAACGTTCCTAAAAGTTCAGGCTCTTCTTCTAAATCAACATCTATCAAAAATATAAAGCTACCTTTTGCATGAGATAGACCAGTCATAATAGCTTTGTGATGACCAAAATTTCTTGATAATTCAATAACTATTATACGATTATCCTTCTCAAATAATTCAATTGCTTTTTGCAAACTATTATCGGGACTACCATCATCTACAAAAATAATTTCATAATTCTGAGTTATCTTTTGAGCTTCTATCGATATACGAGTGTAAAATTCCTGAATATATTCTGTCGATTTAAAAAGTGTTGTTACTATTGAAAGTTTCATAAATGTAATTTAACTTGATTTGAATATAAACTTATTCTGAAAAAAGTAATTAAGTAAAATCAAAAAAAACATAATAAAAAGCTGCACTATTGTTGGATTAAAATTAAATTTTTCTGTCCAAATAAATAATAATAAAATATTAACTACATATAAAAATAATATATTGAGAAAAAATTTAATTGTATCTCTAATATTTAATTTTTTTTAAATACAAATAAGGATTGTGATATATAATATAGAGCAATAATTATTGGATACGAAATTGATAAAGATATCATGGGAGTGTAATTAAATAATTTTAATAAAATTACGTAAAATATAAATCCTAAAGTATTAAGTACAATTCCAGATATTCCATATCTTAATAATTGAGATGTAATAACCATGTATTAATTTTTAAAAAAATTAAATAGTTCATCAGCACATCTTATTATGCTTTTTTTATTTAATTTAAAATGCACGGGTAGTCTTAATAAAGTATTAGATATCCTATTAGTATTATGCATGGTTGATTTTGTTGTTGATTTTAATTTTCCAAATGGGGAACTGTGCAATGGAATATAATGAAAAACCGTGTTTATTTTTTTTTGTTGTAAGTGTTTAATAAGCTTATCGCGTTTATTGTTCTTGATTAATATATAATACATATGTCCGTTAGCTTTGGCATATGTTGGGATTGTTGGTTTTTTAATTAGTTTTTTTATTTCAAGGTTTTCTAATAATTTATGATAAAGCTTGAATATAGCTAATCTTTTTTTTGTTATTTTCTTTGCTTGCTTTAGTTGACTATATAAAAAAGCGGCATTAATTTCACTCAAACCATATGATGATCCGTAATCAACCCAGGTATATTTCTTAACCATATTTTGATTAAATAAATCTCTATTAGTTCCCTTATCTCTTATTATTTTTGCTCTTTTAATAAATTTAGAATTATTAATAATTAAGGCCCCCCCTTCACCACAATGAATGTTTTTGGTTTCATGAAATGATATGGTGGCAAGATCACCAATTGAGCCTAAGGGTCTGCCTTTGTATGATGATAAGATAGCTTGGGCGGCATCCTCAACAATATAGAGTTTATATTTTTTAGCTATTGATACAATAGGATCCATATCACAACTGACCCCTGCATAATGAATTACAACAATTGCTTTTGTTTTATTAGTGATGGCTTGTTCTATCTTTGATGGATCAATGTTACATGTGGCTGGATCAATATCAATAAATACTGGTCTTCCCCCACGCATCACAAATGCATTGGCTGTTGAGACAAAAGTGTAGGAGGGCATAATCACTTCATCTTCTTTTTTAATATTAAGTAAGATGGCACACATTTCTAAAGCTGCCGTACAGGAATGGACTAATAAAGCTTCTTTGCAATTGATATTATCTCTTAACCATTGCTCACACTGTTTTGTAAATATGCCGTTAGATGAAAAATGATTATATTTTTTTAAGACTTCAATATTTTTTAAACCTACTATGGAAGGAGAATTAAATGATATTTTTTTCATTTTTTTTAAAAAAATTTTCGTATCTCCAATTTATCTATATTTTTAAAGGATAATAAGTGACTATAAAATCGTAAATAATAATTAATTTTTTTAGAAAAAGTAAAATTCTTAAGTAACTTTTTATAACTATTATAGTCCCTAATAAAATTACCTTGATCGAGTCGTTTAAAAATAATCGAAATTATATTTTGGTTTTGATGATAAAAACCATCAAGGGCTATTACATGATCATTTTTTGATAATTTATTTGTAAAATTAATAATTTGCTGATCATTTAAGTGATGAAAAACGCCCTTTAAAATAAATATTTTTTTCTTCTTATTTATTATTTTAATATTCTCTATCGATTTACAATAAAAAGAAGTGTTTTTATAATTTCTAAATTTTTTTTTTGCTAAATTTATATTGATTGCATCTATGTCATACCCAAAATATTTTGTATTATTTATATTGATATTTTGAGCTAACGATCCATCCGAACATCCTATATCATGAATTTCTGCGTATCTATTATTATCAAGATAATTACTAAGCTGTTCTGTAAAACTTTTCTTACCGATCATAAGCAAAATCAAATTTTGGATCGGTCGATAAAAAAAACTGTAAATCACGTCTTTTGCCAGAAGGTAAGTATTGATACTTTATGTATTTTCATAATTTTTACCAGATGCATGTATTTATATTATAAATCACAAACTTTTAAGCCTTGGCGTTTTTCTAATATTTGAATAAACTCAGCGCACTGATAAATATTTTCATAACTACCTAAATCAAACCAAGTAGTTCCTCTGCCAATATCGACATAATTTAAATGATTGTTGTTTAATAAAGCATTGTTAACAGATGTAATTTCAAGCTCATTTCGGTGCGAGGGCTTTATTTGATTCATAACTTCTAGAACATTTTTATTATAGATATACAATCCTGTTACCGCAAAATTGCTTTTTGGATTACTCGGTTTTTCAACAATTTTAATTAACTTCTTTTGCTTAAAATAAGCCACTCCATAATCTTTTGGATTACTTACCTGTGATACAAATATGCAAGATTTGTTAGTTTTTTTAATTAAATAACTATTGATTAATTGAGGAAATAATCGTCCATAAAAAAAGTTATCGCCTAAGATAAAAACTATCTTATCAGACTGTCTTATGAAATCTTGACTTATCATTAAACCCTCAGCAATGCCCCCGCCTGTATTTTGCTGGATTTGATAATAAATTTTAATTTTATATTTTTTTATAATTTCTTTTAGAATTTGTCTAAACAAAGGTTCATCACCGTCATTACAAATAATTAAAACCTCTTTAACTCCAGCATAAATTAAAGTGGACAAAGAATAATAAACCATAGGTTTATTATAAATCGGTAGTAAATGCTTATTGATAATTTTAGTTAACGGTCTCAAGCGAGTACCTCGGCCTCCGGCCATAATAATACCTTTAACTTTCATTAAATTATTCCTTTTCGCAGTAAATGCTTATTTATATTTTTAAAAATTTTAAGATTATTAGCATTCCCATACCAATCAATCATTTTCAATAATTCTTCATCAAAATTATAAATAGGTTTCCAGCCTAAAGATCTTAGTTTATTTGCATTAATTGAATACTGTCGGTCATGACCTAATCTATCTTCAACTAACTTAATGTTAGCTTTGATTTTTTTATTTTTTAATATTTTAATTATTTTTTTGGCAATTTCTATATTTTGTAATTTATAGCCAGATGAAATATTATACATTTGTCCAATACGGCCTTGTTTAGCTAAAAAAATTAAAGCTCGTACATGATCTTTTACGCTAATCCAAGTTCGAATATTTTTACCCTTACCATATACCTCAATATACTTTTGCGTCATTGCAAGCACTATGGAACGAGGTATAAATTTTTCAATAAATTGATAAATACCATAATTATTGACCGAATTAGTTACAATACAAGGAAAGTTAAAATTCTTATACCATGTCTTAACCATTAATACCGTTGCTGCTTTTGAGGCCGCATAAGGATTGTTCGGATCTAACGGTTGATGTTCATTAAAGACTTTGTTGGATCTAAAACTAATATCTCCATAAATTTCATCTGTTCCAACATGAATAAACTTAAATTCTTTTTTTAAAATCTTTTGCTTTAAAGCTAATTGCAAGATGGATAACAAATACAAAGTTGCCTTTATATTATTATCATAATGACTTAAAGGTTTAATTAATGAAACATCCACATGCGTATCAGCTGCCAAATGAAATACTAGATCAGGTTTAAAAATAAATATTATTTTTTTTATTAAATCAAAGTTTAATAGATCAATCTTTATATTTTTTAAATTTTTATTTTTGTTTTTTAATAAATATGAATTTGAAGAATAAGAGAACTTATCAATATTGATTATTTTATTTTTTTTATATTTAAGAAGTTCATTAATTAGATTAGTTCCTATAAAGCCATTTCCACCAGTTACAAGTATTTTTTTAAAATTAACTTTTCTCACTATATTTAGTTGTATAGAAAATAAAAATCTTTGAATTTCTTAATGTTGCTGAATGTGTGGGTATTTTGACCATAATTTATAGTTTTTTTAATAATTTTATCTTCATCAATTTTTCCAATATATCCCCTTGGTTTAAATACGTTATTTTTAGAATGCCAAATTTTGTCTTTTGTTGTTCTCATTTTATTGTCCAAATAAATGTTAGTATTTTCAAAAAATGAAAGATACATATATAAAACAAGTGCATCTCCAATAATCATTGCGTCATTTTCTTTTAATAAATACTTTTTATTAAATTCCTTAATTTCACTTGTTATATTTTCTAAATTATCCTTATTTGTTCTTTTATCTAATATTCTTAAGTAATTTGAAGAATTATGAATAAATATTATTAATACTAATATAATCAAAATAAGGGGTTTTTTTATATTTAATATTTGGTTTAGCTTTTCGCAAAAGTAAAAATACATATTAAAAAAAGTTATAGCTAAAATAGGTATAAAACCTTGCATTTGATAAAAAATTAAATTTCCTGGATGCTTTATACTAACTGAATAAAAAAATCCAATAATAATAGAAATAAAAATAAAACAATTTAAAATAAAAAGTTCTTTATTTGTTTTATAAGAAACAAAAATTGAAATTAGATATAAAATAAACACTAACACTACAAAATTTTTATGAAAAAAAAATGGAGTCAAAGGATATATCATTTTAGCAAGATTTTTTAGTGTAGGTTTGAAATTAAAATGAAAATTATCAATTAATCTATCAATTACTGCAAGTTCTTGTCCAATATAAGTTGTTATAAATATCCCAAGATATCTGTCTATTTCTAATAAAAAAAGAAATTGCTCTAAAAAAAAAGCTACAAAAACTGGAAATGAAATTTTGATAAAATAATATAAATAATTTTTTTTATAAATTACATATAAAAAAAAATATGTGCCAATAAAAATTGATGAAATTAGAAAAATTCCAGGATGAAAGTGCAAAGATAAAAAAATTAAGATTGGGCCAATAAAATTGTAATATTTATTATTATTTAAGGACAGACAAATACCAATTAATAAAATTGATGTTCCAATTGTCATGGGAGTTCCCATTATTTGATGCTTTACTGAAAGTACAAAGAAGAACGATGAAATAATAACTATAATTTTATAAAAGATTTTTTTATTAGGTAAGAATTTTTGAATAATTAAAAAAGATGAAATTATAATTAATATTTGGGAAACATAATTAAAAACCCACCAAAGTTTAATTTTATCAATCCCAGAGTATTTACTTACAAATCCAAAGATTTTTGCATATAAAAAATATAGTGTAGTTAAGTATCCTTCAATTCTATTGACTTCAGCCACATCCTTAAAGTTTTCAGAAATTTCATGATCGTAAGTTGTATCAACAATATCTCTTACACTCTGCATTGTTTTTTTGGTTCTATCAAAATCTTCGTAAATAATAAAGGAATGAGCTATATAAGTGAATACATCATCTGGCTCAATAGGTAACTCTCTTTTTTTATGAATATTATTTATAGAAATTAATTTAATTATTATAATAATGAATAGAGTGTAAAATAGATATTTTGTATTTGTATTTTTTTTTTTTAAAAACATTAAAATTATATGTATATTAATAATGTTTTTTATAATAATTAAAAATTAAAAGTATTTTTGTGAATAAAAAAATTTTAATTACAGGTTCTTCAGGATTTAGAGGATTTCATACATGCTTAGAGTATTTAAACAAAGGTTTCGCAGTACTGGGTGTCGATAATCTTAACAAATATTATGATGTAAATATCAAGTTAAATAGAAATAAAATTTTAAAAAAATACAAAAATTTTAAGTTTAAAAAAATAGACTTAGCTAAAATTATTATTAGGGATAATTTTTTAAAGAAATTTAAACCATCAACCGTAATTCATTTAGCTGCCCAAGCAGGTGTCAGATATAGCCTTGATGTGCCAGGGTAATATATAAATTTCTATATAAGCTGATGAAAATTTTTTTTATTTACTAATTGCTATTTGAAATTAAATTTTCATATTCTAAATTATTTTCTTTAACGATTTTGTCACAGATGTCAAAATTAAAATTTTCAAAGCTATTTTTGTATGAAATTTTAAGAAATACAAGGTCATTAATTTGACTTACTTTAGTAAATAAATTCCATTTTAAGAATTGATTTACTAATTTTGTTGTCAGCATTTTTTTTTTATGATGTTGATTTTTATCATAATCATCAATAATTATTATACTTTTTTGATTTAAATGTTTGTATAAATAAAAAAAATCTCTGTGAAGAAGACCATCAGCATCAATGAATAAAATTTTAATTTTTGAATCGTTAATTTTATGTTTTAGTTTAATGTAGCTTTCATTATTGAAAATACCAATATTAAGGTCAACAAAATCTTCTACTTCATATGATCTTAAATTTGACTTTAGAATTTTAATATTATCTTCTTTTGAGCCATATTTTGCTCGAGAGCCACCTTCGCACCTTTCAAAAGAATATACCTTTCCTGCCCCTTTTTTATATTTAATACCATTAGCAAATGATATTGTAGCCGCTCCATGCGCTGCACCAATTTCTACAAATATTGAGTCACTATACAATTTTCCCAAAATAAATAATTTTTTATAGATCTTGGGATGTAGCATTCCATTGGTTTTTTTTTTTAATTCGTAAAATTTTTTATAATATATTTCTTGAATTATTTTTTTTATTAAACTTGGACGTTTTAATAATTTGATTAGTAATTTAATAAAATTTTTTATCATCTACTTTATTTATACTTTAATAGTTATTAAGTTGATTTTTTATTAGTAATTTATAATTTTACGTAGTCTAATAATATAGTATCTTATATTTAAATAAAAAATAAATTTTAAATAGTAAACTTAAATATCATGAACATAACTAAAACTAGTTATAGCACAATAAAATCATCAAAAACTTATATTAATTAAGTGATAAAAAAAATTAAATCAAATTTTTATGCGGGTTTTTTCTTGGCAAAAGTTCATTTTGCAAGAAGATATAAAAGATTTCACTTGGGCGTTTTTTGGACTTTCTTTCCAACGTTTCTTGTTTTGATTGGGGCATACATATCCTCAAAACAGCTGGACTTGGAAAGTCTTGGATTCAAATATAATTATGTTTTATTTGTAATGCTACCATTTGTAGTCTTTAGAGGAATTACAGAAACTTTTGAGGTTTCTCAAAAATTAATACAACTTAGTTTTATTTTGCAAAAATCCATAACAATTAAATCTCATCATATTTTCACCGGTTGTGTATTTGCTTCAATATTCTATTTGAGTATGGACATTCTAGTCATCTTCATCATCATGATAATTTTCAATTCTGATATAAACGGATATTATATTATTTATTTATTTTTCTTTTTTTATTCAATTTTTATTGGTTCAATAATGTCATGTTTTTTAGGACCATTATGTATGTTGATTTATGACTTTCGTTTTATATCAAAATTTTTAAGAGTGATAATTTTAGCAGGTACCCCCATATTTTACATTCTTCCAAAAGACGGAATTGTATCCATAATAAATAATTATAATCCCTTTACATATATCGTCTTGGCCTCAAGAGATGTAGTTTTAACTGGGATGACAACTGGGGTAATATACACGTTATATTCATTTTTATTGTCTGTATTAGTATTTTTTATTGTAATTATTTTTTTTGAGTTTCAAATAAGAGTTATAAATTCTACTGCCGTTAGAGGCGCGGTGGGTCAAACATATGCTTGGCAGCTAGTATTAAATACTTCTAAAAAAAATGATTAAAATTAATAATTTAAGTAAAATTTATGAAATTCCAGTTAATGAATTAAATGTAATTAAAAAATTATTTTTCTTTAAAAAAAATATGAATTTAAAATCAAAAAACTCATTTTATTCGCTTAGGGAAATAAATTTAAACATATCCCAAAAAGAGAAAGTATTTATAATTGGACCTTCTTCTTCAGGAAAAAGCACATTGTTTTCAATTTTATCAAAAAAAATTGATTATGATAAAGGAGAAATATTCATGAGTAATAATTTTTTTTCAGCAACATTAATAAGAATACCACCAAATCTAATTCCTGGTTTGAAAATAGTAGATTATGTGAAGACATTGATTAGTTTTATTTTAAAAAATGAAATAAAAAATATAGATACATTGCTTGATGAAATCTTTAATTTATTGAACTTAAATATTGAACAACGATCTAAACACTTTTATGAATTCGATATATTTTTTTTTAAAAATTTAATTTTAACAATAGCTTGTTTTTCTAAAGCAAAAATTTTTTTATTTGATAATTTTAAGTTTAATTTTAATAATCAGCTTTTTTTTAAAATATTTGAACAATATTTAAAAAATAATCAAAATTCATCTCATTTATTTTTTGGTTGTAATCGGCTAGATATTATAAAAAAATATTCTTCAAAAATCTTAATTATGGATCATGGAAGAATAGTAAAATTTGACAAAAAAGAAAAATTTGATGATAAAGAAATATTAAAATACATTAGGTCGCAAAATGAGAATGATGAATTTATAGAAGATGATGATGAAATTTAGTTTTTTAGATTAATTATTATAATTATTTTAATGAATTTGAGTTAAATTATCAAATGAGTAATGTATTAATTCACCTTCGGTGTCAAAAGAAAAGATTGATGATTTCATAAAGTTACATCACGATTCAAGGTTAAACTTTATAAAAAAAATGTAGCTTAAAAATAAAAATTTGAAATAAATTGAAATCAATAATTTTGTTTATACTCAGAAAGTACTATAAAATTTTTCCAAAACATGGGGAGATTTTATTATCAATCATTTATTATTTCCTTTCTTCTCGATCAAGGCATGGCTTTATTGTGCAGAATGCCCATAGATCTAGATTTTTGCTTAAAAAGTTAATTGAGCCTTTAATTGAAGATCATCCGGACATTAAGGATTTATCATTTGTTGCATATAAGTATGGATATTTAGACTGGGCAAGAAAAATCAATACTCATCTTAAGAGCAAATCTGTCTTGGAGATTGGTGTTGGCTCCGGCCTCCATGCTATTGGCTATATTATTCATGGCGCAAAAAATTTTACAGGTATTGAGCCCTTTTGTGACTTTGATAACAGTATTGGTGTTAACAAAAAAACTGGCAAGTATGAAAACCTAGAATTGTCATTAAATCAAATCATGAAAAGTTCACTAAATATAAAATATATTAAAAATGATTTTAATTTAGAAAGATTTAAAGAAAAGTTTGATTTAATTATTTTGCATAATGTGACTGAACATTTAATGGAGATAAACGAATCATTCAAAAAAATTTCAAAACTTTTAAATGATGGAGGCTCATTATTATTTAATCACCATAGTTATTATTGTTGGGATGGACATCATATGCAGCCTAGAACAGTTGATAAGATTTCAAATAATGATGCTGAACAAAAAAATTATATTGATTGGAATCATTTAGAAAAAAAATATCCAAAAGACCATTACATTAACAAAGGATTAAATAAAATTAGATTAGATGATCTTAAAAATTTAACCCAAAAATATTTTAAGATTAAAGAATGGAATGAAATACCATCAACTCAAAACCAAGGCTTGTCAAGGTTAACAAACTCAATTGTTTATAAATTTTCGTCAAATTATTCTTTCAGAGAATTATCAACAAAGCATGTATATTGTGTTGCAGAATTAAAAAAAATTAAATGTTAAAATTAAATATAAAAAAACTTAAAGTTGTCATGTCAATAATCTTTTCTCGTAAGAAAATTAAATTATTTAGATATATTAAAAATGGAAAGTTTGACTATCAATTGTATAAAAAAATTCAGATAGAAGGCAATAAAAAAAAATTTCATTCAGTTTTTGCAAAGGATGAATATCTTAAGTTAATTACCGATTATTGTTTAGCCACCTTAAAGAAAAAAAAAATAAAAATTTTATGTCACGGTACAAGAAATGGATTTGAGCAATCTATTTTCAAAAAATATATTCCTAAATGTGAAATTTTGGGAACTGATATTTCTCCAGCAGGAGTTAATTTACCAATGACTATTGTCTGGGATTTCCATAAATACAAAAAAGAATGGATAAATAAACATAATTTAATTTACTCAAACTCATGGGATCACTCTTATGATCCAGAAAATTGTTTTAATGTCTGGATAAAATGTTTATCAAAAAATGGTTTACTTATACTTGAACACACAAATTCGCATACGCCATCATCAGTTTCTGCTTTAGACCCCTTTGGTATTGATTTTCATACTTTTTTAGAAAAATTAATTATTTGGGGTAAATCTAAATATTACTTGTATGATTTTATTAAAACTCACGATAAGCGTAATACAATTTTTATAATAATTAAAAAATTTTAAATATCTTATGAATAACAACAAATATGTTGTTTGATGTAATTAATTCATTTCTTTTTTTTGGATTTGTTCCTGACTCATCTCTTGCAGCCAAATCAATAACGTTATTTGATAAATATAAAAATGATACAAAGATAGATTATTTTGAAAATTCTGATTTCAAATCAGCCAAGACTATATTGCTTTCTATAATCGAGGATGTTTATAAGAACCATCCTCAGCTGGTTATACCCTTGTCTTTTGGTTTGGATTCCAGAGGAATCTTTGGCGCGGCTTTAGAAGTGTATGATCCAAAAAATATCTACTCATACACGCTGGGACATCCCGGAAGTCTGGATTATGAAAACGCATTGTTTATTGCTCGAAAATTCTTACCAAAAAATAATTATTATAGAGTCGATATAACTACTGGTAGCCAAACAAACACATGGGATACAGACATGTTTGTTAAAAGAGTAAAAAAAAGGGAAGATAAAATAATTTTGGGAATTGGTGAATTTGGTTCAAGTCCACACACAAATTCATTAAATCAAGATTTTATTAACCTTCCTATACTATCTGGTTTTTTTGGTGGTTCGGTTAGTGGTCAGAACATTCCTTCAAATTATAATAGTAATAATTTTAATACGTTTATAAAAAAATTTATTTCATCCAATCAATGATATAAATCAAATTTAAATATTGTAAGTCCGGATTTTGATCCTTATAAAATGATTACAGAAAAACCTTTTTTGGAAAAAGAACGTATTTCATATTTTGATCAATTAGATTGGGGTTATCGTCAAACACAAAGGATTATTGATTTTGCTGGACCATCAAAAGAAAATATGCTCGGAAGAAATGTGATCGCACCTTATTATGATCCTCGGTGGATAAAGTCATTTATTAATTTAGATATAAATAAAAGATTTAATCAAAGATTTTATTTAAAGTTTTTATATAAGTCATTTCCACATATCTTTCCCGATAAGTTTATAACAAATTATATTATTGATTATAAAAATTTATATAATTTTTATAATCGAATTAAAGCAAAAATTAAACCTAAACAATTTCACGTAGAAATGAATCTTTTAATAAAAAATGATGTTTTTTTTAAAAATTTTTTGATTCAGAATTTAAATGATTTAAATAACAGAAAAATTATTGATTGGATAGATTTTGAAAAAATATTAAAGCGATTATCTAATAATTTAATCAAATTCACTGACAATATTGCAAGGGGACTGTATGCTTTAGCATCTTTAGAAATTAATCTAAAGGCAGAAAAAATCAAAACATGACCTCCATCATTAATTATTTCAATATTGTTGCTTTATTTTTAAAAAAAACATATGCATTTAGTAAGAAAAGTTATCTGAAGCTAGTCTTCTTATCATTTTTGAATTTATTTTTACAATTTGTTGCAATATTTTTATTTTATAGATTAATTATTATAATTGTTTAAATGAATTTGGGTCAAATTATTAAATCGATACAATTTTTTTAAATTATTTGGGTACTTAGTTATTAATTTTTTTTGTATTTTATTTTTATTATTCAATATAAAATTAATTTTTGAATTAAAATTTTCTTTATTAAAAAAAATAATAAAATTGGATAATTGTTTATAAATTATGACTGTTTCAGTTTTTAAAAAATCATTCATCATTATAATTAATCCATTTGTTATGGCCTCTATTAATACATTTGATTGACCTTCATAAATTGAATTTATAATTAAAACATCATATTTACTAAAAAATAACTTATTCAGTTTTTTTTGTGGTTTCTTTAAATGAACAATTTTTTCTAATTGCAGATCTTTAATTTTCTTTGATATAGCAAAGCGCAAACGTCCTCTTCCAATAATACTCAAATTTATTAGGTTTTTATTTTTTAACATACTAAACTTTTTTATCAAATCTAATTGATTTTTTTGTTCTACAAATCTACCAATATTTAAAAAATTTATTTTAATATTTTTTTTATGTTTTTTTTTAATATTTATATTTTCTGAAAAAATATAATTATATGAAAAATATGTATTATAGTGAAATTTTTTAAAATATTGAAAAGTTATAAAACTATTTGTTATTATTATTACTTTTGAATTTAAAGCAAATCTGTACAAAGCACGTAAAATAAAATTAGTTTGCTTTAAGATATTGTTTCTCTCATTAAGAATTAATCTACCTGTTTTTTCTTTTGCAAATCTGAAAATTAAAAGATTTACGATATTATTTTCAACCAAAAAACTCGAATATATTTGAGTTGTTTTTAATTGCGTCCTTATGAAATCATAAGAATAAAAAGATTTGTAAAACACTTGTATAAATCTGATTTTTAAAATTGGATTGATAATATAAATTTTTAATAAAGTTTT
>JACCDP010034850.1_pt1 | contig 16124 bp, 15 predicted proteins | sample 7445841 | NCBI WGS metagenome assembly JACCDP01 (sample SAMN15323441, study PRJNA562643) | freshwater metagenome | isolation source: river surface water | place: USA:Blue River Watershed | collected 2017-08-17 | reverse complement strand
GATCCGGCCATGACGTCGAAGATGCAGGTCTGGGGCGCGCCCAGCATCCTCTTCTTCCGCCTGTCGCTGACCTTTGCCGCGTTCGACTGGCTGATGAGCCTGACCCCGCACTGGTTCTCGACCATCTTCGGCGTCTACATCTTTGCGGGCGGTCTCGTCGCTGCGCTCGCCGCGCTGGCGCTCTTCCAGATTGGTCTTCAGAAGGCCGGCGTGCTGCACCAGGTTTCGACGGTCGAACACCGGCACGACCTTGGCAAGCTGCTCTTCGGCTTCAACGTCTTCTGGACCTACATCGCCTTCTCGCAGTTCTTCCTCATCTGGTACGCGAACCTGCCCGAGGAGACGGTCTTTTACGTGAAGCGATGGTTCAACGCCGACGGCGGTCACTCGTCGTGGATGCCCGTGAGCGTCGCCCTCCTCTTCCTGCACTTCTGGGTGCCGTTCTTCATCCTGCTGCCCCGCACGGTCAAGCGCAGCGCGATGGGCCTCGGCTTCGGAGCGACCCTGCTTCTGGTCGCGCACTATCTCGACCTCTACTGGGTCGTGATGCCTGAGTTCTCACCGGAGCTCCACTTCAGCTGGATGGACGTCGGCGGTCTGCTCCTTCCGCTGGGCGGTCTCGTGACCTGGCTGGGCATCCGGGCCTCGAAGGACGCCGTCTATCCGCTCAAGGACCCGCGCCTCGCCGAGGCGAAGGCCGTCCTCAACCTCTAGTCACCGGCCGAAAGCAGAAGGGCAACGGACATGAGCGCCGAACCGGTTCAGGTCGAACAGGACAACCCCAAGAACCTTCTCATCCTCGCCTCGGTCGTGGTCGTCACGCTGGGGCTGGCGGTGATGGTCGTGGGCGTGAACGAGTTCTTCAAGTTCGCCATTCAGGAAGAGATTCAGACGAAGCAGCTGGCCGTTGTGGACCCGCGTCGCGTCGAGCTGACTTCGACCGAGAAGGCACACCTGACGAAGTATCAATGGGTCGACAAGTCGGCCGGCGTCGTCCGCATTCCGGTCGAGCGTGCGCAGGAGCTGGTGCTGAAGGATTGGGCCGAGCGCGCCGCGCAGCCCGCCTCTCCAGCCGTCGAGCCTGCCCCGGCCCCCGGAAAGAAGCGGAACTAGGCAGCCATGACGACGTCGACCCGACACATCTCCGCCGCCCTCGCGATCTTCGCGATGGTTGCGGCGTTGTCGGGTGCGACGGCCCGGGCTGACGACGCGGCGGCGAACGACCCCACGAACGCGACGGCGCTTCCTTCGGAGCTTCGCGACGCGGGAATCGAAGCGAACCTGGGCGGCCAGCTGCCGGTCGACGTCACTCTGGTCGACCACGACGGGAGGCAGGTCCGCTTCGGCGACTACCTTTCCGACGGCAAGCCGGCGCTGGTGGTCTTCGCCTACTACGCCTGCCCGATGCTCTGCACGCTCGTCCTGAACGGTGCACTCGAGAGCTTCAAGGCCTTGCCGTGGCGGGTCGGAGACCAGTTCCGTGTCGTCACGATCAGCATCGACGAGAGGGACACGCCGGCCATCGCGAAGGAGAAGCGGACGAACTATCTCCGGCAGCTGGGTTGGCCGGTGGGTGACCGCGGCTGGGACTTCCTGACGGGGCGCGCCGAAGACGTGCGCCGCCTCGCCGACGCGGCGGGCTTTCACTACCGCTGGGACGCGGCCCAGCAGCAGTTCGCGCATGCGGCCGGACTGTTCGTGCTGACACCCACCGGGATCGTCAGCCGCGTGCTGTACGGCATCTCCTTCGACGAGAAGGACCTGCGGCTGGCCTTGACCGAGGCCTCCGGGGGCAAGATTGCGACATTGACGGAGCGGATTCTGTTGTTCTGCTTTCACTACGAGCCCAAGACCGGCAAGTACGTGGTGGCGGCACAGCAGGCCATGAAGCTCGGTGGTTTCTTCACGATGGCGGTACTTGCGCTCGTGGTTGCCTACTACCGGCGCCACGAGAAGCGCATGCGGCCCTTGGACGCGGCGCTGCGACCGTCGGTGCAGGCTTAGGAGCGGGACATGGAACAGCAGCAGGCATTCAACCCCATCGACCTCGGCACGTTCTGGCTGCCCAAGCAGGGGTCGACGCTCGCACAGATCATCGACCAGGGCTGGGATCTGGCCTTCTGGATCGGCGTGGTCTTCTTCGCGCTCGTCGTCGTTCCGATGGCGCTGTTCGTCTACAAGTACAAGCGCAAGCACGAGAACGAGGTCGGCGCGCCGACGGGCCACAGCAACCTGCTCGAGGTGGGCTGGTCGGTCGTTCCGCTGCTTCTCGTGATGGTCTGCTTCATCGTCGGCTTCCAGGGCTTCGTCGCCGCGAGCGTCGCGCCCGCGAATGCCTACGAGATTCACGCCATTGCCCAGAAGTGGTCCTGGACCTTCGTCTATCCGGAGACCGGCAAGAGCTCGGCCGAGCTGGTGGTGCCGAAGGGCCGGCCCGTCAAGATGATCATGAGCTCGCGGGACGTGCTCCACAGCTTCTACATTCCCTCCTTCCGCGTGAAGCAGGACGTGGTTCCGGGCTCGTACAGTTCGGTCTGGTTCGAGGCGACGGAGGCGGCGAAGACCACGCTCGAGTGCACCGAGTATTGCGGCACCAACCACTCGGTGATGCTGGCGAACGTTTCGGTGATCGAAGCGGACGAGTTCGACACGTGGCTGCACGCCGACGAGAACAAGGGCCTGACGCCCGCGGCGGTCGGTGAGAAGGCCTACACGCAGCAATGCGCGGTCTGCCACAGCATCGACGGGTCGAGGAAGGTCGGTCCGTCGTTCAAGGGGTTGTGGGGCCGCAACGAGCAGATTGCCGACGGCAGCAGCGTCCTCGTCGACGAGAACTACATCCGCGAGAGCATCCTGAACCCGAACGCAAAGACGGTTGCGACCTACCCGGCCGGCGCGATGCCGACGTTCAAGGGCCTGCTGAAGGATGACCAGATCACCGGTCTCATCGAGTACATCAAGACGTTGAAGTAGGCGTCCGTCGCACGGCGAAAGTCGACGAACGAGACGACGCAAGCATCTGGAGGATGAAGCTCATGGCAACTAGCATCGCGGCTCCCGCACAGGAAGCCCCGGCCCCGACCGGCGCAGCCAAGAACTACCTGAATGCCGAAAAGGGCATCTGGTCGTGGCTGACGACGGTCGACCACAAGCGCATCGGCATCATGTACCTGGCGAGCGTGATGGCCGCCTTCGGCCTGGGTGGCTTCTTCGCCCTGCTGCTGCGCCTGAAACTCCTGATGCCGGGCAGCTTCCTCCTGACGCCCGACCAGTACAACGAGGCGTTCACGCTGCACGGCGCGGTGATGGTGTTCCTCTTCATCATCCCGTCGATTCCAGCGACGCTCGGCAACTTCTTCCTGCCGATGATGATTGGCGCGAAGGACGTCGCCTTCCCGAAGCTGAACCTGCTGTCGCTTTACATCTACTGGATCGGGTCGGTGATGGCTCTGTCCGTGATCTTCAGCGGCGGCGTGAAGACCGGCTGGACGTTCTACACGCCCTACTCGACCCTCGATGAGGCGGGCAGCGTGGTCATGATGACCTTGTCGGTCTTCATCATGGGCTTCTCGAGCATCCTGACGGGCCTGAACTTCATCGTCTCGATCCACAAGCTGCGCGCGCCGGGCATGACCTGGTACAAGATGCCGCTCTTCCTCTGGGCGACCTACGCGACGAGCCTGATCCAGCTGCTGGCGACGCCGGTGCTCGGAATCACGATGGTGCTGCTTGCCATGGAGCGCGCGTTCGGCATCGGCATCTTCGACCCGGCGCTGGGCGGCGACCCCGTGCTGTTCCAGCACTTCTTCTGGTTCTACTCGCACCCGGCCGTCTACATCATGATTCTCCCGGGCATGGGCGTGATCTCGGAGATCATCGGCGTGCACGCCCGCCGGGCGGTCTTCGGCTACACCTTCGTCGCCTACTCGTCGGTGGCAATCGCGCTGCTCGGATTCCTCGTGTGGGGCCACCACATGTTCGTGTCGGGGCAGTCGGAGCTGGCTGGCACGATCTTCTCGTTCCTGACCTTCTTCATTGCGATTCCGTCGGGCGTGAAGGTGTGGAACTGGCTGGCGACGCTGTATCAGGGCTCGATCTCGCTTCGCGCCCCCATGCTTTGGGCGCTGGCGTTCCTGTTCCTGTTCACGATTGGCGGAGTGACCGGCATCTTCCTGGGCATGCTCTCGGTCGACATTCACCTGCACGACACCTACTTCGTCGTGGCGCACTTCCACTACGTGATGATGGGCGGCACGGTGATGGCGTTCATCGGCGGCATTCACCACTGGTGGCCGAAGATGACGGGCCGGATGTATTCGGAAGGCTGGGCGCGCGTGTCGGTGGCGCTGGTGTTCGTCGGGTTCAACCTGACCTTCTTCAGCCAGTTCATCCTGGGCAGCCGCGGCATGCCGCGCCGCTACTACAGCTACCTGGAGCAGTTCCAGACGCTGCATCAGGTGTCGACGTTCGGGTCGTGGCTGCTGGGCCTGGGCTTCAGCATCATGCTGGTCTACCTGCTCAAGAGCCTGAAGTCGGGCGAGATTGCGCCAGCGAACCCCTGGGGCGCCGCGAGCCTCGAGTGGCAGTGCCCGTCGCCGCCGCCGACCGAGAACTTCGAGGGCCAGCCGGTCTGTGACCACGGCCCGTATGACTTCGCCGCCATTCAGAAGGGAGCGTAGGACGTGAGCCAGACCAACTCCAACAGCTCGGCGCAGGGACTGTCGCCGAACTTCCACGTCGCGCACCACTTCGACAGCGCCGACACGCAGTTCGATGCCAACAAGATGGGCATCTGGCTGTTCCTGGTGACGGAGATCCTGCTGTTTGGCGGGCTGTTCTGCGCCTTCGCGATCTTCCGCAGCTGGTACATGCCGGCCTTCGTGGAAGCGCACCACCACCTGGACAAGGTGATGGGCGGCACCAACACGCTGGTGCTGATCACCAGTTCGCTCACCATGGCGCTCGCCGTGCGGGCGGCGCAGACCAACAAGAAGGGTCAGACGGTGGGCCTGCTCGCCGTGACACTTCTGTGCGCCGGCATCTTCCTCGTGATCAAGTACTTCGAGTACTCGCACAAGTTCCACGACGGCCTGCTGCCGGGCAAGTACTTCACCTACGCCCACGCGGTCGAGCCGAACCAGGGGATCTTCTTCGCGATTTATTTCGTCATGACCGGCATTCACGGCGTCCACGTCGTGATCGGCATGGGGCTGATTCTCTGGGTGCTGCTGCGCTCGATGAAGGGCGAGTTCTCGAGCCGCTACTACGCGCCGGTCGAGGGCGTGGGGCTCTACTGGCACCTCGTCGACCTCGTCTGGATCTACCTGTTTCCCCTGCTCTATCTCGTCGGCTAGGCCGGAGGCATCGATGTCCACGCATTCTCACGATTCCCACGGGCACGGCGCTCACGGCGGCGACCACGTCCCGCATGTGCTCGACCTGAAGTGGTACCTCGGCGTCTTCGCCGCGCTGCTCGTCTTCACCGTCCTGACGGTGGCGGTGAGCTACGTCGACCTGGGCCGCGCGAACCTGTTCATCGCGATGCTGGTCGCGTCCTGCAAGGCGCTGATGGTCGCTGCGATCTTCATGCACCTCGCGTTCGACAAGAAGTTCAACGCCATCATTTTCGGCCTCTCGGTGCTGTTCCTGTTCATCTTCATCGTCTTTACGATGTTCGACACGAGCAACCGCGGACTTGCCGAGCGCGTGGCGGGCGACAAGCCGGCGAACATCGCCAGCCCTTTCGATGGCACGAAGGGCGATGAGGCGCTTCAGCGCCGCTGGGCTCCGGCTGCGGCGAAGGCCTCTGAAGAGAAGCCGGCGACCGAGCACTGACCTGTTGCAACGAGACGTACGAGCGGGGCGCGAACCACGGCATGTGGCGCGCCCCGTTCGCTTTTGGAGGGTTCACGATGCCGCAGGTGACGTTGACCGGTCGAACGCTGACGGTGGCCGAAGTGGTGGCGGTGGCACGCGGCGGTGTACCGGTGGCCGTGTCGGACGGTGCACGGGCGGGGGTGCGTGAGGCTCGGCGCTTCGTGGAGAGGCTGGCGGCGCAGGACACGCCGACCTACGGCATCAACACCGGGTTCGGCACCCTGGCCGAGGTGCCGATCGACCGGGCCGATCTGGCGCAACTGCAGTTGAACCTGATCGTCTCACACGCTGTGGGCGTGGGGGAACCGCTGCCCCCTGACGTTGTGCGGGCGCTGATGGTTTGCCGGGCGAACGTGTTGGCCGGGGCGCGGTCGGGAGTGCGCGAAGAGACGCTGGACCTGCTGGTGGACGCGCTGAATGCGGGGATTGTGCCGGTGATTCCGAGCCGAGGGTCGGTGGGCGCCTCGGGCGACCTCGCGCCGCTGGCGCATCTTGCGCTGGTGCTGATTGGGCGCGGCGAAGCCTGGCTCGCGGGCGAACGGATGCCGGGCGACGAGGCGCTGCGCCGGGCCGGGCTGACGCGGCTCGTGCTTCAGCCAAAGGAGGGGCTGGCGCTGGTGAACGGGACGCAGGCGATGCTGGCCCTGGGGGTGCTGGCCCTGGTGGACGCAGAGGAGGCGGCGGAACTGGCCGATGTCGCCGGCGCGATGACCATCGAGGGGCTGTTTGGATCGCACCGGCCGTTTCTGTCCAAAGTGCACGAAGCGAGGCCGCACCCCGGACAGGGCGAGTCCGCCGCGCACGTGCGTCGGTTGCTGGCCGGCAGCGAGATCAACCTCTCGCATCAGCACCATTGCGACAAGGTTCAGGACCCGTATTCGCTGCGGTGTCTGCCGCAGGTTCACGGTGCAGTTCGGGATGGGCTGGGATTCGTTCGGACGGTGCTGGAGCGGGAGTTGAACGCCGCGACCGACAATCCACTGCTCTTCGCCGAGGACGAGGAGGTGGTGAGCGCCGGCAACTTCCACGGGCAGCCGCTCGCACAGGCGATGGACTTCCTGGCCATTTCGGCGTCGCATCTCGCGACCATCAGCGAGAGGCGCATCGAGCAGTTGGTGAACCCGGCGCTGAGCCATCTGCCGCCCTTTTTGACGAAGAAGAGTGGGCTCAACTCGGGCTTCATGATTGCGCAGGTGACGGCGGCGGCGCTGGTGGTGGAGAACCGGATCCTGAGCCATCCGGCAAGCGTGGACACGATTCCGTCGAGCGCGGGTCGGGAGGACCACGTGTCGATGGGGATGACCGCGGCGCTGAAGGCACGCACGGTGGTTGACCACGTCCGGACAGTGCTGGCGATCGAGCTGATGTGTGCGGCCCAGGCGCTGGACTTCCGGCGCCCACTTCGGTCGGGCGTGGGTGTCGAGGCGGCTCACGCCGCGCTGCGGCATTGCGTGCCGATGCTGGAGGAGGACCGCGAACTGCACCGGGACGTCGCGGCAATCAGGCGCCTGTTGGATGACGGAACGCTGGCTGCGGCCGTGCGGGAGGCCATATTTCAGGGCTGAGGCACCACCGGAACCCACAGGCCCGGGTCGAACCAGCCGAAGCGGTCGGGGGTGCCGACGACGAAGTAGCCGGCCGAGGGCACGTCGTCGCGGCGGAGGACGAGGTTGAAGCGGCCCATTGCGTCGGGCCTCGCCTCGATGCGGCGGGCCGGTTCGGACGCGCCTCGCACGAAGGTCATGGCGACCACGGGCTGACCGGGCTGGCCGATGCCGCTGATGGTGACCGGCCACTGGTCGGCGAGCCAGCGCGACAGGTAGGACCACTTCAACGTGACGCCGGCATCCGCGAAGACATCGACCGGAAGTCGTGACAGCTCTGTCGTCTGCGGCTTCTCAGCGGGATCGATGGGCTCACCGGAGTAGTCGCGCCCTTCGGCCGGGCGGTCGTCGGCGGCGTCTTCGAAGCAGACCGGCACGGAGGTGCCGTGCTCGTCCGTCACCGAGAAGTGCAGGTGGGGACCGAACGAAAAGCCGGTGTTTCCAGACGATCCGATGCGCTGCCCGCGGAAGACCTCGTCGCCTACCTTGACGAAGACGCCGCCCTTCCGGAGGTGGAAGTAGTTCGAGAAGCGGTTGTTGCCATGGTCGATGGTGACGTAGTTGGCGTTCCACGCATAGATGGAGAATGGGCCGCCCTTCTCGTTGCCGTCCACCGCCTCGACGACACGGCCGGGTGCGGCGGCGAAGACGTCGGTGCCCTCGTCCACGCCGAAGTCCCACGACCATTTCTGAGCGCCCGAGTGGGTCTGTCCGCCGTTCGCGCCCTGAACGATGCGCACAGGCCGTCCGGGACCGATGGGCAGGCGCAGGCGTGGGCAGGCCGGGTCGCACGCCGGGACGAAGAGTCGGTAGGCGGCGAAGAGCGCGCCCGCTCCAGCGACGGCAGCGATCGTGTTTCGAGTGGCGCTCACGGCACGACCATCAGGCTGACGCGAGCGTCGTGGGCGAGGCGCCGCGCGACCGCCCCCAAGCGCGCCGGACCGGCATCGCTGCCGCGACCGACCACGATGAGCGGCGCAGCGAACCGTGCCGCCTGAGCCGTCAGCACGTGCACCGGCTCGCCGTGGATGACATCGAGGGTCGCAGCCCCCAATCCCGAGCACGCACGAACGCGCGCAGCCCAGCGGGATGCGGCCTCGCGGATGCTCGCTTCGATTCGCTCGTCGGCGACGGGCAGCGCGATCGAGTCGATCTGGTGGGCGACGACGAGGTGAACGGGGAGCGAACGCTCGAGAGCCAAGAGCCCCGCCATCGCCGCAGCGCGCTCCGAGGAGGGCGTGCCGTCGAGGGCGACCACGAGGCCGTCCGCGCGTGTGTCGCGGGCGATGAGGACGGGCTTCGACGCGTGGACGAGCACCTCGTCTGTGACGCTGCCCAGCAGCACTCGGCCGAGCGCTCCATGGCCGTGGCCGCCCATGACGACGGCGTCGATGTCGGGTGAGGCGAGTTGCTCGAGGATGACCTCCGCAGGGTGTCCGTCGACGGGGCCGGACAGACGCCATTCGCCCTGTTTCAAAGACGATTCGACCGCACGGCGGGCCGAGTCGAGGGCGGCGATGGCCGCCAGCTCCGCGCGACGATGCGACTCCGCAGCGAGGCTTCCGGGGGAGCCACCGAGCACCGTGGCGATCTCGTCGAGGAGCGACAGCGTCGTCGGCGCCTGAGAAGGTGTGACGGCGACAACCTTGAGGTGTTCGCCCCTTGAGAGCGACACCGCAAGGCCCACGGCCAGCCCCGCCGACTCCGAACCATCCGTGGCAGCGAGCAGCGAGAGGGGCATGGGCCTCCTTTCCAGCGAAGATGGGTCGGGCGGAGCCGCAGCGCGCCCGTCAGCCGCGCTGGCGCTCGCTCTCCGGCTCAACATGAATGACCACATCGGCGAAGCGGTGGCCCGCCTGAATGGCCGCCTCGATGCGATCGCAGACAGCGTGCGAATCGGCGACGGTCATCTCCCCGGGAACGACGAGGTGCAGCTCGACGAAGAGGCGCACGCCGGCCCGGCGCGCCCGCAAGTCGTGGAACTCCAACGCGCCCTCCATCGCTTCGGAGATGGTCTTTTCAAGCCCCGTGCGGATCTCGGACGGCACCGCCTCGTCCATGAGTCCGGCGACCGAGTCACGGACGATTCTCCAGCCGGTGAAGACGATCTGGCAGGCCACGCCGATGGCAATGAGCGGGTCGAGGATCCACCATCCTGTGAGGCGGGCGATGCCGATGCCCAGCAGCACTCCGCCGGTCGTCACAACATCCGTGAGGACATGCGCACCGTCGGCCTCCAGCGCGGGAGAGCCGAGTTGTCGGCCCATCCGCTTGAGCCACCGCCCGAGGCCGGCGTTGATGCCAGAGGCCACAAGCGACACGACGGCGCCGATGCCGAGGCCCTCGCGCAAGGGGAGAGGCTCGAGGAGGCGCGAGATGGCTGCCGAGACGATGGCAAGGGCCGCGATGACGATGAGCCCGCCTTCGGCGCCGGCGGAGAAGTATTCGGCCTTGCTGTGGCCCCACGGGTGGTTCTCGTCGGCCGGAAGCGCGGCGACTCGAAGCGCGGTGAAGGCGAGCAGGGCCGCGACCACGTTGACGATCGACTCCAGCGCGTCGGAGTAGAGCGCCACCGAGCCGGTGAGACGCCACGCCGCAAACTTCAGCGCGAGGACGACCGCCCCCACGACGACGCTGATGCGGGCCGCGCGTGTGGCAACCGGCGTCGCTATGGCCGCCCCTTGAGCGCGACGAGGTCGATCTCGACCTTGGCGCCGCGCGGAAGCGCCGCGACCTGCACCGTGGCGCGGGCAGGCGGATTTTCCGGGAAGCGGCGCGCGTAGACCTCGTTCACCTTCGCGAAGTCGCCCAGATCGGTGAGGAAGATGCCGGTGCGCACGACGTCGGCGAAGGAGCAACCCGCAGCTGCGAGGACCGCCTCGAGGTTCTCCATGACGCGCTCGGTCTGGGCAGAGACATCGCCATCGACCATCTGACCCGTGGCCGGGTCGAGCGGGATCTGGCCGGAAAGGAAGACGAATCCGCCCGCCTCGATCGCCTGCGAATAGGGACCGATGGCGGCCGGAGCGTTCGACGTCGAGATGACCTTTTTCACGTGGACCTCCAGGGGAGCGGCGATGCTTAGGATGCACGGGGAGCGCGGTCAACGACGACCGGAGGACAGATGCCGAGGGTGCGTGACATCGAGCTGCTGGGACCGCGGCCGGCGAACGACGACGGCTTCCTGAAGATCTCGCGCCACACCGCCTGCAACGTGCGCGAGGACGGGACCCGCTCTCGCCCCTACCCCATCGACATCATCGACCGGCCCTCGCTGGACGCGGTGGCCGTCTGTGCGTTTGCGCGTGACGGCGGGACCGTGCGCGTGCTGACGCGCGCGGGGCTTCGGCCGGCGGCGCTCTTTCGGCGCGGAAAAACGACCGCCCTCCCCGAGAAGGAATACGTGCTGGTCGAGGAGTTGGTCGCGGGCGTCCTGGAGGCAGGAGAGACAGGCCTCGCCGCGATTCTCCACCGAGCGTCGGAAGAGCTGCGCGAAGAGGCCGGGCTCGACTTGCCGCCGAACCGTTTTTCGCTGCTGGGTGGGCCGATCTTCATGCTGCCGGGCATCGCCTCCGAAAAGATTCACCTCGTGGCGGTGGAGGTCGACGGACCCGTGCCGGAGGGCGCGTTCGATGCCCCAGGGGACGGCGATGGCTCTCCGCTCGAGGAGGGCGCGCAGCTGCGTTGGAGGCGCCTCGATGAAGCGCTGATCGCCTGTGAAGCCGGTGCAATCGAGGATGCGAAGACCGAGGTCGCGTGGAGTCGGCTCGCGAGGCGGCTGCGCTAAGGGACGCGTTCGACGAGAACCACGGGCGCGTCGTCAACCGGCACGAGCGCGCTGTGACCCTCGTCGAAATTCAACGGCAGCTCGTCGCCGCGGAACCCCACCAGCTTCACTTCAGCGTCGCGGTGCAACGGCACTCTCACCCGTGAGTCGCGTGCAGCGAAGGTGTTCCAGAGAATCGTCGCGGCGGCCTTCCCCTCAACATCGCGGAAGAGCAGCGCCGCCTGCCCGGGCCCCGCGAGTCCCAGCTCGGGCCCTCGGTCCCGTGCGTAGTGCAAGCCCCCGAGCCGCTTCGCGAGGAGTTGAAACGAAGCGAAGGCCACCTTCGGCGTCGCGTCAGAAATGTTCTCGGCATAGTGCATCAGGCCGAAGTCGTGCTCGGGCGGGAAGGTGCCGGCGCGTGGGCCGTCGATCAGCTCGTACCAGCAGCACGCCTTCACGCCGGCCTTCGCTGCAAGCACGGCCGACTTCACGAGGTGCATGGCCTGGGTCTCCTCGCCGAGGCGCTGCTGGATGGGCCAGCCCACCTCCGTGAGCCAGATGGGGATCTCGGAATCGCCGGCTGCAGCGGCACTTTCCGACAGCATCCGCAGCATCGGCACCTCGGGTGCGGTGTCGTCGTCTGGGGCGGCCATCGGCGGATAGAACGCGTACGGATGGACCGCGAGCCCGTTCAGTGCAGAGGCGAGACGCGGCTCTGAGGCATGGGCCGAACGAATGAAATCGACACCGCCGGTGATGACCTGTCGATGCCAGAAGACGCCCCCGAACAGGACGTTGCAGTCGGCGCAGGCGGCATGGATCGCGTCGGCCGCAGCAAGCGTGAGGGCCGCATACGCGGATGGATCTTCCGCTGGCTTGAAGAACCGGTAGCCCGCATTGGGCTCGTTCCAGATCTCATACGCGGCGATGCGCGTGCCGAACCGCTTGGCGAGCAGACCCGCGTAGGCGGCGAACGGCTCGGGCGGGAAGCTTGCGTAGAAGCGATCGCCGTCGGTCCGCCCGTTGTAGGCCGTGTGGCCGTAGCCCAGCTGGACGATCGGGCGGATGCCGCGCACCTCGAGGGCCGCGACGATGCGTTCGAGAAACGCGGTGTCGTAGCGACCTTTTTCAGGCTCGACCGCCATCCAGTCTGCGGGGAAACGCACCTGCGTCGCGCCCAGCTCAACGAGACGCGAGACGTAGGCTTCCAGCGCCCCGGCGTCGTTGTGCACCTCCCAGCTCAGCCCACCCGAAAGGCAGGCCTGAGAGCCAAGCGTCATCCCGGACGAGACGGGCTCGCCCGAAATCGGCGATAGTTCGGGAGCCCGGCAGGCAGCGAAAACCAGCAGAAACAGGGCGATATGGCGCATGATGCATCGTGACACCCCACGCTGGCTCCGGCCAGCCCTGACGAAGCACTGACGTCGATGCAGAAGGAATCAAGCCATGGACAGTCTTCTCTTCTTCCTGCGTGTCGGCGTGGGCGTCGTCGTGTGGACGCTGGTATCGACCCTCTTCAGCATTGCTGCGGTTCTGACCTGGGGCTCACCGACCATGGCGAGCCGCTACGCGCGGACCATGAGCCGCATCACGCTCTGGATTCTCGGGGTCGAGGTGCGCGTCGAGGGCGGCGAGAAGCTGGACGACGCCAAGCCCTGCCTCTACGTGCCGAACCATCAGTCGAACCTCGATTTCCTCTTCATCGGCTACATCTTTCCGACGCACACCTCCTGCATTGGAAAGCGCGAGCTGGCCTTCTTCCCGATCTTCGGGCTGCTGTTCGCGGCGACGCGGAACATCTTCATCGACCGCAAGGACAGAGCGAGTTCGATCGCCCTGCTGGACAAGGCCGTTTCGGCGATGCGGACCCGCGGCGATTCGATCTGGATCTTTCCGGAAGGGACGCGGAACAAGACGGGCGAGCCGCTGGGACCGTTCAAGAAAGGGGCGTTCCACATGGCCATCGCGGCGCAGCGGCCGCTGCAGCCGCTCGTGACGTCTCGCGTGGACAGCCACGTCGACCTGAAGAAGAAGCGTCTTTTCGGCGGCACCTTCGTGATTCGGGTGCTGGACCCGATTCCGACCGAAGGGCTGACCGTCGCGGATATCGACGCGCTGATGGCACGCACGCATGAGGTGATGCGCGCGGCGATCGTCGAGTTGAACGCCCAGCCGTCGCCCTACTTGCAGCCGACGTCGGCGAGGCTGCAGTAGGTCGCGTGAAGCGACATGTTCGCGGTCGCCGGGCCGAAGGTGAACTTCACGTCGCGCCACGAGGGAGCGCTGAAGCCGATGGTCGGATCGTTGGAGAAGCCGAACCCTTCGGTGGGCATCCCGCCGAAGCCGGTGTCGAGGGCCTGGTTCCCGTTCTCGTCCAGGAAGAACGAGAGTGCGTAGTCGCGCGCCTCCTGCAGGCCCTGAACGCGAAGCGGCAGGCTGGCGAAGGGCTCGCAGGCGACGAGGACGGCACCACTGGGGGCTCGGCTCGTAAACGCAGGCTCGTTGTCGAAAAGGGCGATGCAGACGTTGACCCGGGTCGACCGAGCGTCGCGGATGGAGAGGACGAGATCGAGGGGAGGCGGTCCGGCGTCGACCGGCCCTGCATCGACCGGCCCTGCGTCGGGCGTGCCCGGGTCGACCGTACCGGCGTCCGTCGCGCTGTCGCCCGCGTCGGTCGAAACGGACCCCGCGTCTGCTTCGACCCCGCCGGCATCGGTCGCCGACGTGGCGCCGCCGTCGATGACCACGGTCGTTCCACCGTCGGCGCTTGAATCGAAGGTTTCACCCGCGCCGCAGGCGGCGAGCAGCAGGGCATTTCCGAGAAGCAGACGACGCATGAAGACTCCGGTGAACAGAACTGACGCACTGTGTCGCCGGTCGGACCGCACGTCAATGAACGATCACGATTTTGAATCGTCGGGAGGAAGGTCCGCGAGCAGGTCCTTCATCCGCGCAAAGAACTCGCGGCCCTTGGCCTGCTCGCTCTTGCGGTGCGGCGACCGCGGATCCGAGAGGTTGACGTTCTCGTAGTGCGCCTCGGGAACGTCGGTGAGGAAGCGGCTGGGGGTGCGTGGGCGGGCCTGTCCGTTCTTGAAGCGGCTCGCGGCGCGGGTCATGAACAGCTTCTCTCGGGCGCGCGTGATGCCGACGTAGGCGAGGCGGCGCTCTTCGTCAGGGTTCGCGATTTCGCCCTGCATGCCGGAGTGCGGCAGCAGATCCTCCTCGACGCCGCAGAGGAAGACGTAGGGCCACTCGAGCCCCTTCGCCGAGTGGAGCGTCATGAGCGTCACCGCGTCGCCCTCGTCGTCACCGGGCTCCTCGTCGCGGCTGTCCAAGGTGAGGCGTGCGAGGTAGCCGGCGACGCCCTCCCCCTTGTTGCGCTCCTCGAACCGCTCGATGCCGTGCAGCAGGCTTTCGAGGTTTTCGACCTTCCGCGCGGCGGCGTTTGCGCTGTCGACGTGGCGACGGCACTCGGCCCACATGTCGACCTCGCGGCACAGCTCGCGGGCCGCCTTGCTCCAGCCGTCGGTGGCGATGAGCTGCTGGTAGCGCTGGATCAGCTGCGTGAAGGCGACGACCGCCTCTGCCGAGGCTGCGGAGATCTCGGGGTTGTCCTTCGCGCGCTTCATCACGCTGAAGAGGTGCATGCCCTCCTGGCGCGCTCGGGCGTGCAGCCGCTCCATGGTCGTCTCGCCGATGCCGCGCGCCGGCGTGTTGACGATGCGCGCCACGGAGACGTCGTCCTGCAGGTTGTGGCAGACGCGCAGGTAGGCGATGACGTCCTTCACCTCCTTGCGATCGAAGAACTTCAGGCCGCCATGGGTGTCGAACCGCACGCCGGTGCCGGTCAGGGCCTCCTCGAGCGGCCGGGCCTGAGTATTCGTTCGATAGAGTATGGCGAAATCCTTGAGCTTCCGCTTGGTCTCGTAGTGGATGCGGAGGATCTCGTCGGCGACGAACTTGGCCTCGTCCTCTTCGGTGGGCGCGACGACGACGCTGATTCGCTCGCCGTCGCCCTGGTCGGTCCAGAGGCGCTTGTGCTTGCGCTGCGTGTTCTTCGCGATGACCGCGTTCGCGGCCGACAGGATGTGGCCCGTCGAGCGGTAGTTCTGCTCGAGGCGCACCTCCTTCACGCTCCGGAACTGCTTCTCGAAGCGGAGGATGTGCTCCACCTCGGCGCCTCGCCAGCCGTAGATCGACTGGTCGTCGTCGCCGACGGCGCAGATGTTCTGGCGCTCGCCGGTCAGGAGCTTCAGGAGATCGAACTGCGAGGCGTTGGTGTCCTGATATTCGTCGATGAGCAGGTAGCGGTACTGCCACTGGTGCTCTTCCAGCACCTGCGGGAATTTCCGCCAAATCACGGCGGGCAGCATGATCAGGTCGTCGAAATCGACGCAGGCCATGTTGAAGAGCGCCTTCTGGTAGCGCTCGTAGGCCTCGCGGGCGACCAGCTCGTACTCGGGGTCGCCGCCGGGAATGCTGCGAAGCGTGCCGCCGTTCATCTTCGCGCGCGAGATGAGGCTGATGATGCGCCGCACGTCGAACTTGCGTTCGGCGCCGCCCAGATCCTTGAGGATGCGCTTGACGAGGCTCGCCTGATCGGACGCGTCCATGATGGCGAACTGGCGCGGGTAGCCGAGGCGATGCAGCTCGCGCTTCAGGAGCGACAGGCCGAACGAGTGGAACGTCGAGACGGTGAGCTGCGAGGCGCGCTTTGCTCCGACGAGGTGCTCGACGCGTTCGCGCATCTCCGAGGCGGCCTTGTTGGTGAACGTGACGGCGAGGATGTTCTGCGACGAGACGCCGCGCTCCATCAGGTGCGCGATGCGGAAGGTGATGACGCGGGTCTTTCCGGAGCCGGCGCCGGCGAGCACGAG
>JACCDP010134648.1_pt1 | contig 16128 bp, 27 predicted proteins | sample 7445841 | NCBI WGS metagenome assembly JACCDP01 (sample SAMN15323441, study PRJNA562643) | freshwater metagenome | isolation source: river surface water | place: USA:Blue River Watershed | collected 2017-08-17 | reverse complement strand
GACAAGACTAGGCTGGGCTGGCTGGCTGAAAAAATCAAAGAAATTTCAGCCAGCGGAAACACATTAGTTTTAGTTGGAAGGATCGAGACTGGAAAATTTTTAACTGATAATCTCGTAGATTCTGTGTTTATCAGCGGTGCTGTAAAATTAGACGACCGGAAAGAAGAATATGACGAGATCAAAACCAGCGATGGGAAAATCATTGTGGCCACGTATGGCGTTGCCGCTGTTGGTATCAACATACCTAGGATTTTCAACTTGGTCCTAGTGGAACCTGGCAAGAGTTTCGTTCGGGTCATCCAGAGCATCGGTCGAGGTATTCGCAAGGCCGAAGATAAAGATTTCGTACAGATCTGGGACATCACTTCGGCCTGTAAGTATTCCAAACGACATCTTACAGAACGTAAAAAGTATTATAAGGATGCCAAGTATCCTTTCACAGTAACCAAGGTATCGATATGATTTTTAATTTTTCACAGAAAGAAAAGATAAAACTAGAGGCTCACACTATAGTCGGAGATCTCGCCGAGGTATTGCCTCCTACACCCAGCAAAAATAATCTACCAGAATGGTATAGCAGATTGCCGAAAGGTGGAGAAATACCCAACGTTCGGCATTGTGCAGGGTTTAAAGATTTACACAACGAGGGAATCCTTATAAGAGCATGGTCTGACATGGAGATACAGATCAGCCCGGACGAGAGCGTATCATTCGATGTAGCCTGCAAGGATGAATTAAAAGATCCAATCGAAAGACACGACATTAAAAATCAAGCCACTGGCGCATGGCCAGGATACACTAATCTTAAACTGGTTTCTCCTTGGTGGTTCAAGTGTAACAAACCCGTAAAGTGGGCGATGTTACCTCCTGTATGGCATACCAAAGATCCGTTAGAATGGATGGTAGTGCCTGGTATGCTAGAATTTAAGTATCAACATGCTACCAATGTCAATCTTCTTTTTAAATTAAAACCCGAACCTTTTATTGTAAGGATTAAAGCGGGACAACCGTTAGTTCACATGGTTCCTATGTTTGACGATCCTTGGGAATTAGAGGTAAAAGCCATGGATATCAGTGATTGGAAAAAATATTTCGCTCGCTGGAATCATAGTTTCGATCTGGTCTATCAAAAAACCAGAGCACTTATACAAAAGAGATCACAATGAGAATTTTAACATTAAACAATCGAGCATTTGACCTAAACGAATTACCGGATGAGGTGGATGAAGACACTAGATTTTCAGTTTTAGATAACAGTAATCCGCATGATCCTGATTTTTTCTTCATGCCGTTGATTTTTCTAGAGTCGTTTAACAGCCCAGCGATCCTATTAAATATTGGAGGTCACGAAGTACAAATGCCACTGGATTGGTGTATGGTAGTAGGAGACAAAGAATGCGGTCTAGATCCCGAAGTTCTGCCACTGACCAGCATCAACGAGAGAGGGTTTGATGCATTCATATTCAATCCTATCGGAGGTTTTAGGGCAGAGTATAAACCTATCGAAATCGTCAATATATATCAAGATGTTCGTTGGTATTTTCCCAAGATGAAGAACGGTCAGTTGCTTACTGTACCGTTGCATGATGGCGAGAATCCGCCTTGTGTGTTTTTCGTCAAGGAAGTATCAAGGCAAAGCGAAATCCTACAGTTACATAAACTAATATAATGCCGATGGATAGCCTTATGTGGGAAACTGCCGATGAATCATTTAAGAGAAGATGCATCGGCTGGCATTTAAAATATAGTATATGGCCGCGGCGTTGTTTTTATACCGGCAAATGGTTATGGTTAAAATTAGCGTATCAAGGTACATCGATGTTGACCGGACCCGGTGATACAATATTTGAACACAGGTGGTGCGATCGGCATGAGTATCTATTTTTAAAAATAAAGGGAACGATATGAAAGCAGGTAAAGTATGGGGACAAACAGAATTGCTGGAAGCAAATGGAGTATTAGAGTTTCATAGGATCGAAGCTCGAGCAGGTGGCGTTTGTTCTAAACACAAGCACAAATTCAAGTGGAATGGATTTTTCGTAGAATCAGGAAAACTGATCATACGTGTATGGAAGAACAATTATGATCTAGTAGACGAAACTGTCCTAACAGCCGGACAATATACGAAGGTAGCGCCTGGGGAGTATCATCAATTTGAAGCAGTCGAAGATACAGTGGCATTCGAATTGTACTGGGCTGAATTTGATCACGAAGATATCGAACGCGAAACTGTAGGATACAACAATGGGTAACCTTAGACCCGGAGCTACCTATAAATATCGGCGAGATCGCGGTGTCGTTTATGCACAAGATCAGAGCAGCCTAGACGAAGAAGCGATCGGATGGGATTACGATCCTAGAACAGAAGACGGTAGACCGTTGATCGATCATATCCGTGATGATAAACTTTGGGGGGAGATTCGCAGGGCTGCTAAAACTAATCCCCTCTTGCAAGAAGCTTTAGATCGTGCTAAAGTAATATATGAACTGAGTAAAAAAGATGAGCAATGAATTTAAACTGAAAGACATTCTTGCAGCTGTCGATCTCGATGGAAAAGAAGTTTGGGATGAACTTACCGAAGAACAGAAAAAAAGTATAGTATTCTTTACTTTAAATAGATACATTTCAAATGTGCAAGGTAGTCGAGAATTAAAAGAACATTATCTACTTGTTGGTAATGAAAGATTCAATAAGAATCTTTTTGCAGTGATGAGTAAACATCCGAAGTTGACCTGGCAATTAGCCTGTTCCTGTAGCCACGAGAGTCGAAAGATTCAATATCATGAATGGCTAGGATTAAAGAAAGAAAAAAATAAAAAGATTTCTTTTCTCTCTGAACTTTTTCCTAACATGAAAATGCAGGATGTTGAAACACTTGCTGCAATAACCAGCGATAAAGATATCAAACAATATTGTGAATCATTAGGTTGGGATAAGAAGCAGATACATGCAATCAAGCTATAAATGCGAATACTGCCAGAAAGAGTTTGTCAAAGAAAAAACTTTGGCTGTGCATGTCTGCGAGCAGAAAAGAAGGCATCTGAGCAAAACAGAAAAGCACGTCCAGGCTGGCCTACTAACTTATCAGAGATTCTACGACATAACACAGAAAGGTAAAAATAAAAAGACATTCGACGATTTTGCCGAGAGTCCTTATTATACCGCTTTTGTAAAATTCGGTAGTTTTTTAATCAACACTTCGCCGATATATCCAGAAAGATTTATAGACTTTGTTATAAAGAGCGGTGTGAAATTAGATCATTGGTGTCGAGACGAGCTGTATTATACCTACGTTACAGAACTGATTAAAACAGAACCTGCCGATGGTGCTATACAGCGATCTATTAAAACTATGATGGATTGGGGTGACGGTAATACGGCTCCCTGGGAACACTATTTTCAATATGCGAATCTAAATCGAGCTGCGCATGATATTAAAGAAGGTTTAGTCAGTCCTTGGTTAGTGTTAAATACCAAGTCAGGCAAAGAAATGTTAAAAAGAATGAATGACGAACAATTAGAAATAATCGCCACAGTCATCGATCCTCAACATTGGATTCGTAGATTTAAATCATTGCCTGCCGATATAGAATTGGTCAAAGACATCATCAAGGAGGCAAAGATACTATAATGTCGCGCAAACCTAAAGAAGATCCAGTTGTAGAAGAACTAGCAGAAAACGAAGAATTTATTTCAAGAGATGACATTGACATAGAAGTCATGAGCACCTACGATGCCGAGCCGGCTGTCTATGTTAAATTTACAGGGTTTGACGACGAGGAAGACGCAGAAGAATATGCTCAATTTTTAGCAGAAACACTTCCTTTATTATTATTTGAAAGCACGAGATTACAGTAATGCCTGATATTGATATAGATTTCGTTGATCGAGAACAAGCATTAAAATTGTTTGATGCGACTGTCGCCAGCAGACTGGATGATGGCAAAATAGTCAAGCACAATACCGGAATCTATCTGCATGAAGTTCCCGTAGATCCGATCACTGGTTTATGTTCCGTTGATTACGAAACCGCGGAAGAGCGAGGTTATTTTAAAATAGATTTTTTAAACGTCGGTATGTACAAAGGCGTTCGAGATGAAGATCATCTTACGCAATTGATGAATACTGAACCTCTATGGGACCTTCTAGAACAGGATGAGTTCAGCGACCTGTTGTTTCATGTCAATGGCCACGGATACATCCTGCGACAGATGAAGCCTCGATCAGTCGAACAACTTGCAGCAATCCTGGCTATGATCCGTCCAGCCAAGAGATCGCTAATAGGCAAGAGCTGGGATGAAGTATTAAAAGAAGTCTGGCAAAAACCAGATGGCGATGAATATTATTTTAAAAAAAGCCACGCCATTGCTTATGCTACTGCTATAGTTGTGCAGATGAATTTAATTTGCGAATCTATTAGTTACGGGTATAACTAAGAACTCTTTCTCACCAGAGTTATTGATTTTCTTTTAATACGTTTAACGATTATATCGTTTAAACTAGTGCAAGGGCCTAATATTACCTTTACATCTTTAGTGCTGAAATTCCTAATCGCATATCTAAAATCTATTATATCTTTGTTTAGAAAAATGTTTATGGGAATTTGTCTATTAGATTCCCACCACCACACTTCGCCTAGTTCTAGAAATTTTTGTTTTTCTTCGTCGGTGCGTATACTAGCATAATCATACATACTAGTGACCTGGGCATCTTGGTTGATAACAATACCCACGTATTCTTGTGCGACATGCGTTAAAACCGATATAAAAGGAAAATTTTCCTGTAAGTTTTCAGTGATTCTCATAGATAAATATTGCAAAGGTAAGCTAACATGCAACTAAATTCTGTTTATTTATATCCAAATAAAGTCGATGTATTTACTAATTCTTTGGCTACCTGGCAAAAAGAGAGGTATCGCAGAGTGTATAATCGAAACTTAAAAATCTATCGTGGTTGTGATAATCGTATTGATTTCCAGGTTAGGAATTCAGACGAAAAATCTCAGGATATATCTACTAGACCTTATATCGTGTTTAACCTCATCAACAAAGAAACCCAAGAACTAGTTCTTAAAAAAGACTGCGATATTGCTAGTGCTAGCGGTGGAAAAGCCTTCGTCGTGCTCACTGAAATAGAAATGTCTGGTATCGACACTGGATACTATCATTTTTCTCTGTATTCGGAAACTAGGACGATCACTAATGATTATCACACAGTAACGGCCAGAGCCCCTTTATATATCGATTCGCAGTATGGTACTTTTGGTGTAGTTGAAGTTGGGCAGCATTTGATGGGAGAACCTTTAGACAGCCTACGTATCGATGAGTTTCAAGAGGTTATTGTCAGCGCTTCAGCTACAGTAGTTACAGATAAACACTATTTTAGTAGTATCATTGATGCTAGACCCAATCTAACCGTGCCGACTTCAGTGCATACATTCCAATTTAATATGACTGGATATCATGGTGAGATCGAAGTGCAGGCTAGCCAAGACGAGGGGTCTGATCCTCAGATTTGGACCACTGTATCATCTACGACCGCAGATAATGATTCAATTCTATATAAAAATGTAGTGGGCAAATATAGTTGGTTTAGAATCAAACATACTCCCGATTTAACTCAAAACAATCCAGGAAGCCTTGACGAAATATTATACAGATAGTATAATAAGTCTATGACCCTGGTCGTAGATAAATTCCGTTCGTTATTACCTCCTAGAACTAAATCTAGCCCTAGTGGTTGGACTAGTTTCAACGCACCTTGCTGTCAGCATAGAGGGCACAAACCAGATACTCGAAAACGTGCAGGCATCCGCTTTGATGGTGATGGCATAGTCTATAACTGCTTCAATTGTAAGTTCTCAACAGGCTGGCAACCTGGTTCGCCCTTTGGCGAAAAAATGAAGACCTTGTCGAGGTGGTTGGGTGCAGGTGAAGACACGATCAAAGAATTAGTGTTCGAAGCTCTTAAAACAGAAAGCGATGGATATCGTCCCGAACAGCAACAACCAAAGATAGAATTTACGGATAAAGAATTACCCGAAGGTTCTATGAGCTTAAAAGATTGGTTAGAGACGGCTATCCTGTCCGAAGCACAAGTGTCTGAAAACATTCTTCCAATTGTTGAATATATAATTGGCAGAGGATTCGATCCTATGTCGGAAGATTTCTATTGGAGCCCGGCACCTGGCTACGAGCAAAGAGTGATAATCCCTTTCAAATGGCAGGGTCGAATAGTCGGAAACACTGCGAGAAAAATCACTAGCGGTAAACCTAAATATCTGTCCGATCATCACAGTCATTTTGTTTTTAACTTTGATCGACAAACTGAAGATCAAAAATATACTTTTGTCTGCGAAGGACCGTTTGATGCTCTGAGCATCGGCGGAGTGGCTCTTCTCACTAACGAAGTAGCTGACCAGCAGGCAAGGATAATTACTAGTCTAGGCAACGAAGTAATAATAATACCAGATCAAGATCGTGCAGGTCTAGTGCTATTTGATAGAGCCAGCGAATTGAATTGGGCCGTGGCGATGCCTACTTGGGATTCTGATGTCAAGGATGTTGCTGAGGCGGTGCAGAGATATGGTAAACTATTTGTTGCTGTTGACGCTATTAGAACTGCACAGAGAGGATCTATTAAAATCAATATGGCTAAGAAACAGCAAGAACAAAAAATTGAAAGAGAAGAATATGAAAAAAATAATTGATATTTTACTTTGGCCGTGGCGAAAGTATCAGCAACACCGGGCATGGAAAAAGCGTTTGGCAGAATTGAAAAAACGTGATCCATTTATCTATAAATGATAACTTGGGGAATAAATGCTCTCAATCATGATGCCAGTATATCGGTATTTGTAGGTGATACGCTGACATTTCATAAAAGGGCTAGCGAATTTTCTAAACGGCGGGGCGACGATCAGCTGAACACAGATCTAGTTAAATCTGCGATCACTGCCGGGAGCGGTTTTGGACCTTCCGAGATCGTTTGGTATGAAAGACCCCTACTAAAAAAATTCAGGCAGATCAGAGCAGGACAATGGAATTGGGCGTTCAATCGAAGTGAGCTGCCAAAACGTTATCTCCGTAAATTTGCACTAAGTTATCCTAAACTCATCTACGGCAATCATCATCGCAGTCATGCGGCTGCGGGATTTCTCACTAGTCCGTTTGAATCTGCTACTGTTGTGGTATTAGATGCAATAGGTGAATGGGAAAGTTCTACAATTTGGAAGGGGCAAGGAACTAATCTAGAAAAGGTTTGGAGTAGATCTTATCCAACTAGTCTAGGTATATTTTACAGCGCCTTCACTGACCTTATTGGATTAAAACCTACTGCTGAAGAACATATTTTACAGGCACTGAGCGAAAAGGGAGATCCAGAACGGTTCTATCATCAGGTTAAAAAATATTGGCGATTCGATTGGACTCTTCGTACTAATCTACACAAGGGTGTACGAGATTGGCCTCACGACATTCAGCAAGAGGATCATGCAGATATTGCTGCGGCTGTTCAGCGTGTGTTTGAAGAACAGGCGTTGGAAGTATTTTCTTGGGCCGACCGTTTAGCACCTAACGAAAATATTGTTTATATGGGAGGCTGTGCGATGAACAGTCTTTTTAATAAGAGATATTTAAATGATCGATATAAGGGATGTTGGAGCTTGCCTATTCCTGGCGATGCTAGTAGTTCAATTGGCTGTGTGTTAGATCACAAAAAAATAAGAATAAACTATCAAAGTGATCTTGCAAAACATATTACAATTCGTGTATAATAATACTATGACTGATAATAAAACAACTTCGGGGTCTCAATGGATTATCGACACGGTATATCCTGCCTTTGAAGAGTTTCGACCTATAATAGATAATCCCCCGTATGGAGAGGATTATAGTAATGAAACTGTAGCTTTTGGTTCAAAACAATACCCGATATGGGGACACAGTGAATTATCTAAAGTATTTAAGCACAGGCAATTTTCATCATATGTTCCTCATCCAGCCTGGGACGATGCTGCGGGAAATCTAATGGTTTGGACCATCGCTAAATTAAAAGAGCATGGGATCGAAGATGAAATAATTCCTGCGATTTCTTGGTTTATTGACTATCAAGAAAACGGTTGGCAAAGTATGCATACTCACGATAATAACTGTATAACGCAGATCATTTATATGGATAATGCTGAACATTTCACTGAAATATCTGCTCCTAAAGAAGCAGCACATGGTGCTATGTATGCGGTATTAGGCAACGAAGAAAAACCCAAATACAGAACATATGTCAGTCGTGCAGGACGCTGTATTATGATGACTGGAAATATTTTACATGGTGTATATCCAGTAAAAAGTACACCTCGAAGAAGCATTGTTGTAGACTACCTAATTATAAAATGATAAAAGATTACGGACCAGAAGTACAAAAATTATATCTCGAACTAATGTTAGCAGACGCCGAAGTGTTTGTTCGTTGCCAGGGCATATTTGATCACACATTGTTTGATCGAAAACTGCAGGATGCCGCAGAGTTCATCAATGAATATGCGAAAAAATATTCAGTGTTGCCAGATTATGAAATGGTAAATGCTAGCTGTAGAACAGATCTACATCGTCCTGAAGAAGCCAAAGAAGGACACCTAGAATGGCTCATGGATGAGTTCGAGTCCTTTACTAGACACAAGGCCCTAGAACGTGCGATCATCGACAGCGCAGATCTCTTAGAAAAGAATGATTATGGTGCAGTCGAAGTCATGATCAAAGAGGCTGTACAAATTGGTCTAGCCAAAGATATGGGCACAGATTACTTTGCAGATCCTAGAAGCCGATTGATGCGTATCAAAGACAAGAACGGACAGATTAGTACAGGATGGCCTAGCCTTGATAGAAGATTGTTTGGTGGTATGAACAGAGGTGAACTCAACATCTTCGCAGGCGGTTCGGGTGCAGGTAAATCCTTGTTCTTGGCTAATCTAGGTGTGAACTGGGCATTGAATGGGTTGAATGTGGTTTATCTCACTCTTGAACTTTCAGAAGATTTAGTTTGTATGCGCATGGATGCGATGACCACAGGTATACACACCAAAGAAATTTTCAAAGAGCTAGATGATGTCGAAATGAAAGTTCGTATTATTGGTAAGAAGGCAGGAGCCTATCAAGTCAAATACATGCCGTCGGGCAAGACTGCCAATGATATCCGTGCATATCTAAAAGAATACGAAATCAAAACTTCTAGAAAGGTTGATGTATTACTAGTCGATTATCTAGATTTGCTCATGCCAATCTCTAAGAAAATTTCGCCTGCAGATCTGTTTATCAAAGACAAATATGTTTCTGAGGAACTGAGAAACTTGGCTGTAGAACGCCAATGTATATTAGTCACTGCGGCACAGTTGAATCGAGGTGCCGTGGAAGAAGTAGAATTTGATCATAGCCATATTTCAGGCGGTCTGTCAAAGATCCAAACTGCAGATAATGTGTTTGGTATCTTTACATCGAGAGCCATGCGTGAAAGAGGCAGATATCAGATACAGCTAATGAAAACACGCTCTAGTTCAGGTGTGGGACAAAAAGTAGATCTAGAATTTAATCTAGAAACTCTAAAAATCACAGATCTACCCGAGGACGAACAAGAGCACAGCGGAGCTACATCTAGAGGTGCTAGCAGTATCATCGACAGCATCAAAAATCGTAGCACAGTGCAGACCGCTGATGATGCCAGCGATCCCAGCAAAGGTGTTAGCATAGGCAAAGTCAGAGCCAATGTCGAAAGCACCAAGCTGAGAGAAATCCTAAACAATATGAACAGCGATGAAGAGTGATCGAATACTACTAGCAGAGTGGCTGGGCGATATCACTGACGGCTATACTGACATTCCTTGGCCGTTGATACATGACAGTGCGGGACCCGAAATCGTGCAATGGCTAAACGGAAAACATCACACCGAATGCCAAATGATATTAGAAAAAGATTCAGCACCCAATGACGGTAAGTTTAGATTATATGCTGAATTTTATGTGCCAGCTCTCCGTTCAGAGTTCGCCATAAGATTCGCTAAATAATGGATGCGTATTACAGAACTGTTAGAATCCAAAAACTACGTCACAGTCAACACTAAATTAAACCCTAAACTATGGGACGATGATCAGCTACGTCTAGAAGTCAAATCTAAGCTCGTAGAAATCGCCCGAGCTTTTGAAGAATTTATTGGTGTTGATATCAAGGTCATAGACTACACAGTCACGGGTTCTAACGCTAATTATACCTGGACTGAATATTCAGATCTCGACCTGCATCTTATTGTCCCCGGCACTCCTAGCGAGGAAGAACGAGAATTGTTCTCAGCTAAAAAGAGTCTCTGGGCCGAACAGAGAGATATCACTATTCGAGGACTGCCGGTCGAATGTTATGTGCAAGGCGAAGACGAGCCACATCATTCCACAGGCGTGTACAGCCTATCTCAGGAAAAATGGTTAGTAGTTCCTAAGAAGGTCAAGCCCAAAGTCAACGACAGTGCTGTAGAAGCTAAAAAAGATGCCGTGCTGGCTTCAGTAGAACAGGCATTGATTTCCAAGGATCTCAACAAGTTACGCTCAGTAAAAGACAAGATCACACAGATGCGTAAAGCAGGACTGGAACGTGCTGGAGAGTGGTCAGTAGAAAATCTAGTGTTCAAGATACTCCGCAATCTGGGTCTTATCGATCAAATCACAGAAAAAATAAGAGAGCTGGAAGATTCCGAGCTCTCTTTAGAACAGCGGTCTAATCGGCTAGACTGATTTACTCTCTGTTGCCGAACAACTGTAACATGCTGACAAAGATGTTGATAAAGTTGATGTAAAGGCTCAGAGCAGCAAACCACTGCATACGTCCTACATCACTTTCTGTAGCACCCCAGAACATGTCGCGGATGCGATTCATATCGTAGGCTGTGAGTCCTAGGAAGATCAAGATAGTCAAGGCATTCAGTGTCATCTGCAGAGCCGAGCTCTCGATGAAAATGTTAGCGATGCCTGCTACGATCAAACCAATAACACCTGCGAACAAGAAGGGACCAAACCCGCTCAAATCACGCTTGGTAAAATATCCATAGAATGCCAATGCTCCAAAACTCACAGTGGTACCGATCAGAGCGTTCACGATCGATGCTGTGGTAAACATCGAAATGATCAAACTGAGGCTGACTCCCATCACAGCGGCGAAGGCAAAATACCATGCTTTGATCGTAGACTCTGCCATGTCTGAGCCTTTCCATGCCAGGAACAGGCTCATAGCCAGAGGAGCGAAAATGATCACGTATCCTAAGATTCCGCCGAACAGCACTGGCACGAGGCCTAGACTGCTGATAACAGCGGCTGCGACCAAAGTAGCGAAAACACCCACTGCCATACGGCCCAGAACACCGGCTACTGCAGAGTTCAGGCTAGCTGCGGCTGAAATACTTCTATCCATAATTTAATTTCTCCTTGAATAAACTGCGTAGTTTATATTGTACTACAATCTTATTTAACTGTCAACCTTATTTGTCCAGTTGAAATGTCTTTAGACCTACCCTTTTGGCCCAGGGGATCTTTGGAGCATACTGTTCTCGGAACTGGCGATTGTGTTCAAAAGTCCAGACATCTAATTCTCTTTTGACAAAATCGAGATCTTGCAGGCTGTCGGGTTTGAGCAGACCTCTGACGAATCCCTCTTTGAGATCGGGAGCAGTGTCCGTTTCAAAGGCAGTGATGATCTTGTCAGCCATGATCCTATGATTGGTCAGGCACATGTGATTATATCTGCAGTCCAACCCGTACCAGTATTTGGCATCTCGATCGATGTCGGGATCTTCGAATTCCCACTGCTGTATGTCATCCATGATCACGCCCTCGGCCAGCATGAATTCATTCCATCCCACGGCCTGATCTAGATCCTGTCCAAAACACTTGATGACTAAAGGTCTGCGCAGACCGCGTTTCATGACCTGATAGCAGAGATAGCCAAACCGGTTGTTGATGTTCATGAGATCCAGCTGGGGTCGCTGTATGTGCTTGATGTACATCATTATAGCCGTGGTTTCTTCGCGGGTCACATGCTCGTCTAGATCTATGATGTTGATATTGGTCAACCCGGGCAGGCGATCCACGAACCACATCCTCGACGGATGTGTCAGCGCGATGATCAGATAGTCTTCAGGGTGTATCTCGTATTCTAACCAAACCTGCAGATGCGTCCATATCCAATCTTGGCTGGCACCCATGAGGCTGCTGTTGCGCACTTCGATGTCGCAGCCGTGTAGTCTGCTGAGATGATCTCTGATCAATCTGGTGTAAACTGGGGGATCGCTGGTGTCCTGCGGTAAGGGAGGCACGGAGAAACTGTCGCCTATGATATAGAGTCTAGGTTGATGCATGGTCATGTATGTATGCCTATCAGGATTTTCTGGGGTTTTTCTTGGTTGAAGTTAAATACACATATTATTCCAGAACCAAAAAAATGCTGAGTATATTCAATCAAGTCAACGAAGAACTGCTAGACCTGCTCAAGGATGATCCCGTGCGTCCGGAGATCCCCCCGGAATTCCGTGTGGACAGCCAGGGCAGGGTTTTCGTGCTGAAAAATGAACAGGGCGAACCCCTGGCAGTGACCTGCGTCAAGTTCTTGGCCAACATTCCCGAAACCGTGGAAGATCTGCAAGAGATCAGCAAAGACTATACCACGGCAGTGTTCTATACCATCTGGAGCTATGCTGCAGGAGCGGGACGTGAATTGATCTCAGCGGCCAGGCAGAGCATCGAGCGGGATCAGCCTGCAGTGACCACTTTCGTGACACTGAGCCCCAAGACTGAGATGGCCCGCCGTTTCCACTTGCGTAACGGTGCTGAGATCTTCAAAGAAAATCAGACCACTGTGAACTATCTATATCGCTGATCAGCGGGTCAGTTTGGGCTTGGCGCCCACGGTGTAGAGCTCTACTTCAGGATTCCAAGTTTCTCGTGTGCGCGAGCTCTGCTGCTCAGCCAGAGCCTGTGCGGCTGCCATGGCCAATCCATAGTCAGTGATGGTCCGACCAGAGAGATCCTGCTGCTGTATGCGTATTCCGGTGCCCATCTTGCGGGCCATGATTTTGTATGCTTGCATGACTGTGTCCTCGCTGATGTATTTAGCGCGAAGCTGCGCGATTTTTTTTCAGCGGAGCAAAAAATTTTTGCTGCGAAGCAGCCAGCGGTAGCGGTTATTTAACTCTATAGTTTATGGTCAACACTACTCGCTCTTCATGCCGATCAGGCGATGTGGAACTGTGATAGTGCTGCCCGGGGAAATCGAACCATAGATTAGCACGGGGCTGCTGTCTATACCATTCTGTGTACTGAGAACCAGGGTGTCGCTCGTTGAAAATCACTGTGTCGCCAGAGCTGTCCGCAGGGTAATAGATGCCCGTGCGGTGCGGTCCCGCGATGTCCACGTGCGGTGTGTGCTGTATAGGGTAGGGTGTGCGTGTACACAGCCCCAGTCGTATGCGGCTGATATCCTGCAACTGCTGTCCGTTGCGGTCGCAGGCTGCCATACAGATATGTGTGCCAAGTTCAGCGAGATTACTGATAGGTTCACCTTCCTTGACTATCAAGTGGCTGAAAGATCCCGCATACTCACCGATACGATCCAGATCTGTGGGATCTGCTGTGAATGGTAGATAGTACCAATGTATGCTATTGTCTAACAGCCTAGACTGTGCGAACAGGAACTGATTTGGGCCCAAGAGATCTTCTATGATGTTGATTTTACCGTCGTATTTGCTCATACTGCTAGTTATCACTGGTCTAGTAAACGGCGTATGATTCTTGACTGTTCAGGATATTTCAGCAGCCATATATCCGAATATAACGTGTTGTTAAACAACAGCCACCAATCTGCAGGTATGGCTGCGTTGTACTGATTGATTTCTACCCATGATCTGGGCCAATAAGTGACCCACTGTGACCACTGCGATAACTGCTGTATCTGGATCTGTTGCAAAGGTTCCAAATACGCTATGAGCATAGATCACTGTGGTGGAATAGTGGGCCAGTCTGACCGTGGTGCTTGTTGTATAGGTGCGCTGGGTACGACTGGCTGAGCGCGATGTTTATTCTGCTTGAGAGTTTCGCGATCTCGAGCTGCCTGATCTCGTGCGGTTTTAGCCATGACTATGTGGCCTGTGAAGGCACAGTGTTTAACTCGTAGGGCATCTTGCCTGGCTTTGAGGGATCGTGAGCGGGATGCTGGTGCTGTACGCCTACGCCCTGCAGGTAACTGTCAGCATGATCATCACTGCTGAGATCTTGTCTAGCAGGTTCAGGTGCGGTGAACTGTGCAGCTTGATTGGCGTTGGCCGTGGCTTGATCAGCGGCTGCTTGTGTTTTTGAAGTTTTTGCCATGTTTAGCTCCTTTGGTATATTTATGCACAAATAAATAACTGTGGTATGCACGTAGAGTTCAAGTTACCCTCGGGAGCGGGGGGTCAAGCAGCTCACTATAGCTGCACTGTGTTGCGTCGTGAACTGCAACGATGGAGCGACCTTTACGGTTTCCACTACGATGTACAGGTCACTTACTATAGACTGGCCGTGAGATTCCAGGAAGACTCAGCTATAACCATGTTCGCTCTGTGCTGGCCCATGACTGGGATCCGTTGGGAAATCCTGGAAGACTGACAGCTGAACCGGGGTCTGTGTGCTAAAAAATCCCTGTGCAGTTTTTTCTAAAATGGGGGAATCTGGGGCCCATAGTGATTTTACTGAGGATTTGCTTGGTTATTATCCTGTGCCCAAATGGGAGTACAGGGATAAAAATTTTGGCCGCGCAAAAAATTTGGGTAGTAACTTTTTCTTTTCAGGGTGGTGATTTTATACCACTACTAGCTAAGTTAGTACACGCTAACATACATACCGGCACCCCCACCATGCCCCTCAGCACCGAGGCGATTGATGAGGCAGACATTCTCTCAGGTGGCCGCAGCAGACTCTCTCTGCGGCACGATCCCAGGCGGGGATCTGTTCGAACAGCTGCCGGCCCGGTTTGGGATCGTGTGCTGCGTCACGGGGATCCCTGTGTGCGCAGCCCTGTAGGCTAGCGACTGCTAATAGCGCGGATAAGATCTTTAACATCGTCCGTGATCTCCTCGTAGTCATCGAACACTGCTGCGATCATTAGATCGTGCACCAGCCGTGCATCCCGCCTATATGACTGGGGCAGGTTCTGGATAAGCCGACGGACATCCTCTTGGCTATCGCACTGCCAGATCAAGTCAGCGATCTGGTACTGCTGCCGGGTCAGTCCTTGTAGTGTGATAGTCATTTAGCGTCCTTGAGTGCTCGTTCTACCCGCTCAGCTTCATACTTGAGCTGCCCTAGCCGGATGTCGTAGGCCATCTTGCCCAGATAGATCAGCATCAGTGTGCTGACTGCGATGCCTACTATGGCTAAGCCCAAGTGATCGATGGCTATAGTGATCACGGTGCCACCTAGGACGCCCACGGCCAATACTTTGGCCACATCCCATAATGCTCTCTGTTTCAGTGTCATCATATATCCTTTAGTCTCTGATCAATCGTGTACCGACCCAGGCCCATGCTGCGCCTACAGCCGCAGTTGCGACCTGTGCCCAGAAGTAGTCTGCCAATTGGGGATCTTCCATGCCGCCCACTGCACCAAACATCAGTAGGAATCCACCTACTAAGAATGCACCACCTACTGCTCCAATTTTCTTGTCCATTTATAGCTCCGTTTCGTTTACAGTAATCTAATTATACTGCCAACCGCATATATGGTCAACAGCACAGCGTTGACCGTGATCAATGAAGCTTCACGCATACGTATGCTGGCCCACAGCCAAAAGATCGCTCCCAAGTTGAACGCTGCTACATTGTAGGGATCCCAGTTGCCCAGGCTCGTTAGCAGGGCTCCCAGTATGGTAAATCCAGTGCCCAGCCATTTCAGTGTGTTTAAGTTCATCATGTTCTTAGTATAGCACTGGGCTGCCAAACTGTCAACCAAAATCAGCCTAGCTCCATGCTGGCGAACTCGTCGTTTTGCATGCCTTCCTCTGTAAACATAACGTCAAAACCCAGCAGTTCGCCAATGGCACGCTCAAAGCCTGTGTCTGTGTAAATG
>JACCDP010781813.1_pt1 | contig 16132 bp, 10 predicted proteins | sample 7445841 | NCBI WGS metagenome assembly JACCDP01 (sample SAMN15323441, study PRJNA562643) | freshwater metagenome | isolation source: river surface water | place: USA:Blue River Watershed | collected 2017-08-17 | reverse complement strand
AGGTATCGATTACCATCATGTGCACGTCGTAAATCCCCGGCGTTGCATAGATATGGCTCACCGTCTGACCACTAGATAATATGGTTTGATCTCCAAAATCCCAAAGGTATTGGCTGTTCGTACCATTATTCCCAGCGAAAATATAATATACATCGCCCGCCACGTGCAATCCTTGAGTGAAGGTGGAATCCGGAGCAGAAATGCTGACGGTCATCGGTAGTGTGCGTTGACATCCAAAGTCATCTTTCACCCGTAAGTTATAAGTGCCTGGCGTATTTAATGTGATGGACGGTGTTTCAGGCCCTGGAATCCAATTGTAGGAATAACTTTGATTGTAGAAAGCGGTATATGTTATTCCTTTACAAACGGTAGTATCTGAAGGAATTGTAAGATTTGGCAGCACGGCACCAAAAGGGGCCAATTCATTATCTATCCAGGCTAATCGTTGGTATAGAAATACTTTCATGTTCTGTACTTTTGCCATATAGGTGCTAGCACCCAAGGTTTGCCATACTGCAAAATTTCGGTCGGCAGGTCCTTGGAATAAGGGACCAGAAACGCTATCAATAAAGGCCATAAACCGAGGAGTTTTCAATACATCTTCGCGTAAACTAAACCAACGGCAAGCTAATTCATGACGATACACCGAGTCCGTATATAATTTAGACCACCAAAAAGGAAAAGGCCAATACGGATGCGTGTTTTCCCAAACCCATCCCGAATTTGGATCATCTGCCATGGCACGGTCGTAATCCCAAGGTGGACCAATACACAATTTGTTTCCGTCGGTATCCTTTTCTTTGTACATGTAGGTGCTGCGACCGTAACTGTCATAATTCATGCTGAATTCATTAACAATCAAGAAGTCGATGAAGGTTCCTAGGTCAATCCATTTGCGGTACCCCAAGGTATCGTTCGTATAATTCGTTCCGTTCAAGGCGTTTTCAAATGAGTCTACATAGGTCTTGATGTAGTTAGCTTGCACGGGTAGGATCGAATCTGCCTTTGGGTAGACATATTTAAATTCAACCGCATGGGGTGATGTTGCGCTATTGATTGGTGGATAAACCGAATTCCATGCTGCAGGGTCGCCGTTAATGTTCATTTCTATGATATATCCTCCCGTTAATTCACTTCCTGAAGTATCGGCTGAAGTCATTTTGGCGATATCCAAGCGGTTATTGTCGCGTTTCACTTTTTCGGTCAAGGTATACACGCCAATATAAGTTCCGTCCAGAAAGACCTCACATTGTCTTGTTCGCGGAGCATATTGTCCCATTCTACGAGAAAATTCGTAAGTCACGGTATTAACTAACAAGGAATTATCTAGGTATTCTGCCTTGAAAATCCAGTCGTTTTCTGCCGGCATGCCCAACAAGGAGGTATCAATCTTGTTTCCATTCGCATCGACCAAATCAAAGTCGTAGTTTTTCTTGGGATATCCAGGTCCAGTGAATCCTTGCCATTCTGTCATGATCGTCCCTTCATAACTGTATATCGTATCGGCTGTGGAGTTAAGGAGCCCTGGTCCATTGTCAATGATTTCCATGACCACAGGAACTTTAACATCGTTGTTGATTGCATTATTCACCGTATTTAATTTTACGATTGGAAGTACCGAAGTCATGGCACCCTCATACGTTATTGAAAAAGGAATGCTCGCAGCACACGCCGTATTCGCTTTTAAGCCAATTTTGATAATGTAGGGAATTCCTGCAGTGAGTAAGGGATGCAAATCAGCTTGAACTCCGCACAACGCATTGTCATCGTTGTAATAAAGTGCACCGGTAGCTGAACCGTTGAAGTCTACGTTGGCGCAGTTATTATATACCCAGATTCGTGTATCGCATGCGCTCAGATTACACGTAGAAATGGCGAAAATTCCGGTTGTATCTGGGGTGAACGAATAGTATAAGTTTTCTTGAGGAGAAACCGTTACTCCGGTATCTATTGGAATCGGGTTTTCGCAAATGGTTCCTGGTCCACAATTAAAAGAATGAGATGCGGTTGATGCAAATTGTCCACCACTCGCTACCTGCGTTCCATTCAAGGTGATTACATACGACCCAAGTCCATAACCACAACAAATCCCATCGCCATAGCTATCGTGGATATCAAAACGAATACAATCCGCGGTATCAACACAAACCACCGAACCGTTTACATTGCCGTTGGCAACTTCATTCCCATTGCTGTATAAATTCCAGGTGGTTTCTCCTGGGTAATCATCAGGAACAATGGTGATTCCAACGGGCCATTGTCCGGTTGGACATTGTGCCATTAAATGAGGTGCTCCCAGTAGGATAATTAATGCAATGGCAAGTCGGTAAAAAATAGTCATAAGCAATTCGGTTCTTAACAAAGATATAGATAATTAAACGATTGTTAACTTAGGGCATCCAAACCTAAACTCTGTGTTATATGCGCCATCAGAGTCATTCTCCTTCTAAGGTGGAAATAATGCATTAGATGTTTGCTTTCCCTCCTTTCGCTTGTGCTGAAGATCTAGCTCAGGCGCAGAGGAGGGATTAAGGTCTGATACTCGTCAGAGTCATCAGACCTTTGTCCCCCTTCCAAGGGGGAAAGAATACTTTATCCCTTTCATCCTCATCTTCTACGTTAATTCTTGCGAACAAAAGTTACAATTATAGGTTTTACTTTATATTTAGAACATGAGAACAGGTATTTTTGGTTGCTGGTTCATATGCTTAATCTTGCCCATCGTGGGATTGACCCAAGATGTGCATGAACTTGCTCGAACTGGATCAGTTGAATCCATGACGACTCTTTTAGATAAAGATCCATCATTGGTTAATCGGCTATCAGAGCGCGGGATCACACCCTTTGTGTTGGCTTGCTACCGTGGAATTAATGCCGTCGCAAAATTGCTTGCACAGCGAGGAGCAGATATCAGGTATTGCGCGGTTGAAGGCTCGGCATTGTATGGAATTATTTTTAAAAATAATCTAGAAATGCTTTCATTTATCTTGGAACAAGGGATATCACCCGACGATACCTGTCAGTTTTCACAATTCGGTTCCCCTTTGCACATGGCCATGAGTATGAAGCGCTATGAGATGGTGGACCTCCTGCTCGCTAAAAATCCAAACCTGAAGATGCCAGATCAGAAGGGCCGGAGTATTCAAGAATTATTATTGTTTTATCAAGACGAACGACTTACCGCTATCTTTACATCGCATGAAAAAAATTAGTTTATTTCTTTTGTTGTTTGTTTCGCTAACGGCGTTTTCACAAACATATACTACAGGAACAGTCACTTTAACAAGTACGGCTGGATTGGCAATGTCTATCAAATTGGATGTTGGAGCTAATGTTACCATGACCTTAACTGGTCCTTCAGCGCGCTGGTTTGCGGTTGGTTTTGATGCCAGTTCAATGGCGGCAGGCACTGATGTTGTTGCTGTTCATAGTTCAGGTGCACTGACAAGTTTCGATGGAAATTTAACTGGTTATTCAGCGCCAGCTACCGATGTACAGCAGGATTGGGTCATAAGTTCAAACGTAGTCGCAGGAGGCGTTAGGACGGTAATTGCAACACGTGCCTTGAACACAGGGGATGTAAATGATTATATATTTTCCGCTGCTCCAGGATCTATTTCGTTGATATGGGCAAGAGCGAGTTCAAATACGTTTAACTACGCCTATCATGGAAATACAAATCGCGGGATTTCCTCGGCTATATTTACTTTAGTTCCGGTTACTCCACCACCAACAGGTAATTCACCACAAACCTTGTGCACTGGTGCAACACTTAGTCAGATTCAAGTAACGGGCTCAGCGATACAATGGTACGCCAATGCTTCGGGGGGAAGTCCTTTATCTAATGCAACAACGCTTGTGAACGGTACAACGTATTATGCATCACAAACTGTAAATGGTCAAGAATCACAATCCCGCTTGGCAGTTATAGTAAATTTAATTAGCCCGCCATCCAATGCACCTCAAACTGCAAGCTTTCCTCAGAACATTTGCAGCAATCAAAACACAATAGCACTCAACTCAAGCAATGTACAAGGAGCCACAGGCTACCAATGGACTATCAACGGGGTGAATTCAACGACGCAGCAACCTACATTAACGATTACTCCTCAAGCTGGTGTATCGCTAATCAACATTTTGCTTGCGGCAACGAATGCCTGCGGTAATGGACCCTCATCGTCCGCGCAGATTCAGGTGGTACCAGCATATTCTGTGAGCCAAACCTTGAGTGCGTGTGATTCCTTGAATTGGAATGGCCAAGTCTTAACACAATCCGGAAGCTATACATTTCAAGGTCAAACCCTCGCAGGATGCGATTCAGTAGTGAACTTGCAATTGAGTATTTTATCGAATACACAAACCAATTTGGTTTTTTCTCAATGCGTTCCCTTAACCTTAAATGGACAAACCTATAGCCAGAGTGGTACTTTTCAGCAGATTTTACCAAGCAATTTAGGGTGTGATTCCATACTAAATATTCAGTTCACCTTAACTCAAGGAGATACGGTATTGGTACCGATAAACAGTTGTGATTCCGTTATTATTGGGGGACAAACTTACAGCAATTCGGGTATTATTTCCCAATTGTTAACGAACGTAAATGGCTGTGATTCGTTGGTTTTATGGGATATAGTTATTAACCAATCGGCGCCTTTAACTGTATTTGACACCACTGTTACGAGTTCATTTGCATGGAATGGTCAAGTGTACACAAGTTCCGGTTCATATACACAACAATTGATTACTTCACAAGGGTGTGATAGTTTAGTCACTGTGAATTTGACTGTTTCAACCGGTGGTCTCACAGAGGATGAATTTATATCACCATTTCCGACGGTGCTGCATCGGGGAGGAGAACTTTTGTTACCCATAGGGAATTGGGTCTTGGTAGATATGAATGGTCGCGCATTATGGAAAGGTACCTTTGCCGATAATCGCTTGAGAATGGATGTGGTCCCCGGAATTTATTTCATTCGAAATGAACGAAAAGCAGTGAAAATAATAATAATTGAATAAGTGTATGAAACGCATATTATGTAGTGGATTTTTGTTTTTATTGTTTACCGGATCCCACGCCCAGCGAACGGTTCAAGCGAAATTTGGAGACACCTTATCCACCAATTGGATAGGAGTTAAAATCACCTTATCGGACAGTGTGTTTGTCCAAATTGACGGTCCTTTAAAAAGTTGGTTTGCCTTGGGTTTAAATACGAAGCGTATGCAAGCAGGGGTAGATGTTATTATGGTTCCAGCGTGGAAAGAGGCCTTTGTGAGCATTAATCCCTACGATGCGGTATTAACTGGGTATGCACCCGCAAAACGCGATAAACTTGAGCATTGGGTAATAAAATCTGAAGAGATGAAGAATGGTCGGCGGATATTTTCAATGGCTAGGGCATTTGCCACAGGAGATGCTGAGGATTTTGATTTTACGCAAATCGCTACAACGGGTGGGGTGTTAGATGTAATTTGGGCCTTAGGATCAGAGAAAGAGAATAATCCGGATTATCATGAAAACAAACGGGGGAAGAGACAACTGTCCTTTTAACCTATTGTTTAATGAATTTATAGGAAATATTACTATTCGAATTTTTGATTTTTATAAAATAAACCCCGGCCGGTATTGAATCAATATTAATTTCGAATACTTGCATTCCCTTGTCCCAAATGCCCGATGAGATTGGAAGTATCAAACGTTCTCCAGCTTCTGAATAAATTATTATTTGATCTAATTTTAATAACGTTCCTTGAATTTTAATCACAGAATTTGCTGGATTTGGATACATACCAATTAATGCGGTAGTATTAGTAGAAAGCCCGTTAAATCTACTGCAAGGACCTTCTAATGAATTATTAAACGCACCATGTCCGGTTGCAGCTGTATTCGCGAGTATTAGTTCGTTGGATCCATTGTTGGTAAAAAATGATTTTACGCATGTGGAACCGGGGTTCATTTGATCTATGGTATTCACATTATACCAGTCTCCTTGAACACGTTGCTCGGTAATATCAACCAAAATAAAACCACGTTTTGTTAATTCCACATACTCAATATGTGGATTTTGCTGTGTGATTAAACCCGATAGATTGATCGGTACACCAGGAGAGGTTACGCTTGGGGTTACCATTTCAACACCGACCGGCGTATTTCCATTTTTCAGGTTGACAGCCCAACTCGTATGAATATCTCCGGTTAGTACCACCATGTTATCAATGTTATTTGAAGTTAAGTGATCAAATAATTTTTGGCGTTCCGCAGGATAGCCATCCCAAGAATCCGTATTAATTGGCGTGCCAAATATTTCTACTGCACCTATCATTACTTGATTGCCAATTATCTTCCAAGGTTGAGCGGTGCTGTCGAGTTCATTCTTAAACCAATTGAATTGCGAGGGACCAAGTATGGTGCGCGTTGTATCGGTAAATACTGGATCGTTTGCACCGACTTGCTGGTCTCTTCCTTCTAGGCGGGTATCGAGCATGATGATTTTTGCTAAATCACCGAGTTCAAACGTTCTGAAAATTTCTTGATTACCCGGCGCCTTTGGACGAATCGGGATCCATTCAAAATAAGCTTTTTTTCCCGCCGACATTCGTTGTGCCCAAGGGCCTTCATTCGCTTGATGGTTATCTGCACCACCCGGATAGGAATCATTGGCGGTTTCATGGTCATCCCAAATACATATCCATGGAAAATTTTGATGCAGTTTACGAAGGGCATAATCTAGGCGGTATGAATTATAACGCAGGCGATAGTCGTTCAACTCAGTGATTTCTTCAGCAGGTTGCCATGTACGATCTACATTATTATTTGGGGAAAATCCTTGACTTTCATATTCATAGATGTAATCTCCAAGCATAAGCACTGCATCTACATCGTTTCGGTTAGCAATGGCTTCATATGAGTTGAAATACCCTGACTCTAAACTTGCACATGACACCACCGCTAGGCGCATATTATCTATGGCCCCAAGTGGAAGTGTTTTTGTTCTACCTACTAAACTATAGGTACCATTATGTTCAAATTCATAATAATAAAATGTATTGGGATTTAGTCCGGTAACATCAATTTTTACGGTAAAATCTTTTGTTGAATCGGTTGAAAAAGTTCCATTTGCGACTACATTATTAAATTGATTGTCAGTCGCCACGTGGTAGGTTCCACTCAGGGTTTGCCCAAAATCTGTTGGCGTTATTCTTGTCCAAATAATTACTCGATCACTTAATGGATCCCCTGAAGCAACGCCATGATAAAAAGGAGCTATACATTCTGGTGCAGAAATACTGCTTTGAGCCAAAATTGTGATATAAGCATAAAAAATAAATCCACAGAACAGGCTGATTTTCAACTGAAATTTCATACTAAATAATATACTTCAATGCTAGTTATTTCAATTTTCTTGAATTTTAATTCTGCAACAACCTTTTATCAAGAAAACATAATCAAACTCATAAATTTTCAATACTTAATATCATATTTCGATCTAAGATTCGATCGTATGTTTGAAAAACAAAAAGTAAATTATGAACGTTAACATCTACACACAACACGCAGAGCATTCGGACTGGATGAATAGGGTAGCATTCTATAAAGAAGAAATCACCATTTTAAACCAATTATTGTCGGAGATTGCGAATAAAAATTCCAGTGATTAGGCTTTGAAGGATGTTGAACATTATCAAAATCAGTTCATTATTCAGAAGAATAACTTGGATGAATTAGCACATAATATCCATATCCATGAGCAAAAATTACAACACGAAGTTGATTCTAATCCGGTGGCAGTTGATCACCGTAAAACTGAATATCATCAAGCGGAGAAGGATTTTTTAGCTTATTTCGAAAGCAATTTCAGCACCTTACGCAAAGACTTTAAAACCTTTGCATCAAAATGGATGTAACGCTATTGCACTAAGAGTGCTTGATGCTTGAATATCCCGCGTTGGAAATCAATGTCGATGCGTCCCAGAAAAAGTCCTGCCCAGCCCGTCTGATTAATTAGGACGGGTTTTTTATTGGCATTTTCCATGATTAAGGGTTTTTCCATGAAGGTATGGGTGTGCCCTCCAAGAATCAAGTGAATATTCGCGGTTTCAGCGGCAAGTACCTTATCTGAAACTTGAGAACTTGAATATTCGAAGCCTAAATGTGACAAACAAACCACTAAATCACAGCCTAAATCACTCAGTAATTGGGCCATATTATTAGCCTGCTCAATCGGGTCAATATAATTCATTCCAGCATAACACGAGGCAGGGGAGAGGCCATCTAAGTTCACTCCTATGCCAAAAAAGCCAATCTTAACTCCTCCTCTTCTTAGGATATGATACGGCAAAGTTTGGTTCGCTAAGGTGGTTTTTCTGAAATCATAATTGCTGCAGACAAAGGGGAACTTCGCAAAGCGTTGCGCATTCTTGAATCCTTCCATTCCAATATCAAAATCATGATTCCCCATCGTAGCGACATCGTATTGCATGGCCGACATCAGTTTCATCTCTAATTCGCCATGGTATCGATTAAAGTAAGGCGTCCCTTGGAAAATATCGCCGGAATCCACTAAAATCACATGTTCTTCTTCCCTTCGGATCTGTTCGATTAAAGCGGCCCGTTTTGCCACGCCCCCCATTCCCGGATATTTTGCATGGTTCAGTGGGAACGAATCAATGTTCGAATGGGTATCGTTTGTGTGAAGAATGGTAAGCTTTTTACCCTTTCGCTGCGCAGAAGATCGAAGTTCAAAGGAACTTGTAAGTGCACCTAAACTCGTTAATCCAGCTAATCCTACAAAGGCTCTTCGATTCATGGGATAAAGCGTTTTTCCGTATTATTAACTAAAGTTCCCTGTCGTTTAACTTCTTCGATAAACACATCGCGAAGGTTCTTTGGCTTCAGTTGGTATGCTTCTGGCGCCAAGAAAAATGTCATCTTATCTCCACCTTGGGCCAAATAATCCGAGGTGATTACCCAAAAATGGGTGTGCGTTTCAGTTAAGCCGTGAATCGTTAGCTTGCCTTTTTCAAACCGAGCATTCGCAAGCGGAACACCTTTGGGTTGGTTTTTCATAAAGGTCTCAATGGCTTCAATGCGCGACACAGGCAAACGAACCCAGGCTACACTATTGTCGAAGGGCATCAATTTGAAGAGGTCTCCCACCGTGATGGGACCCTTATTTAAGCTCGCACGTAACCCGCCGGCATTCAATATACAAATCACGGGTTCAGCCAAGCGGACCGTCTGCGTTTCTTGTAGGAGTAAGGCATCTGTGGCCCAATTCATAAGGTTTGAACTTGGGAAAACCACTTCGAAACTGGTATCAGCCATACCGATTACCTCTCCCATTTGAAGGGCTAATGAATCACGGTAAGGAACAATGAATTGCTCGATGTGGTCGGTTCCTTTAACATTTGAGTCAACTCCAAGATTTTTCGAAGTCGCCGAGACATGTGCCTTAAAGGAACAACCATGGGTTCCTGCAGCAACAAGCGCACAGAGAACCAGCTTACGCATTACTCTTTGATAAAGCTTCCGCGCGTGTTTCCGAATGGCGTGCTCACTTCAATCAGGTATTTACCAGATTTCAAGTCGTTTCCATTAACGATAAGCACATCCTCATTAATTCCGATAGCGGATTTAACAATACGACCACTCAAATCGGTAAGGGTATATCCTGTAATTGTAAGACCATTAACTTGAGCATATACGTTACCATTAGATGGAACAGGGAATACTGATAAATTAGCGGCTAATTGTTCTTCAATCCCTACGTTACATGAGGTTTCTAAATACGACATGTTGTCAAAGTTCACATGGCACGCAAAGTTTACCGAATCAATATATGGATTTCGGTTACCCTGAACACTAAAGATATATTCTTGACGTGCAATTTCATATGAATCCGGTAGGTCAGCAAAATGCCAAGTTTTTAAGGTGGCTTGATCTTGGTTCGCTGCAATTCCCCAGTTCAAGTTGTTTTGCATGTTGTAACATGTGGCATGATAAAAAATTGACCGCGCGGCATTTCCTTTTTGTGCATCTCTTGGTTCATAGCACATTTGATTCCCATTATATCCAACGCTTCCTTCCAGGAAGGTATAAAGTACGTTCCCTGTAATTTCCATTAAGGGAAGATTACTTCTATAAGAATTTGCATTCGCTAGGTTAGTTGGGTAGAGGTTGTGTTGGTCTGTATATTCCGGTTCCTCTGGATTATCGCATGGGAAGGTAGGCATCCATGAATGGCAATACGTATGTTCTCTCGAATAACCGGTTGCCGTCCAATCAAATGGATCATTAAACACCTTGTTCTCTCCTGAATAAACACAGGTAACAAAGGATTGTCCATTGGTTGTATCACACACTTCAAATTGATTCATTACGGTTTGCTTGTAATTAAAATAGGAAATGAAGGTATGTGGATTAATTAGTGCTGAAAGATCATTTATGAAGGTAGGGGAAGTGGAGTTGATTCCTGAGTAATAATTCCCAATATTTAAACCGGTTGTGGTTGATGTTCCGGTTGCTGGCGTTGTTGTTTTGTAATTTTCAAATCCAGCAGGACCATTAAAGGCATATACTGAAAAATAATAGGGTTGATTGGCACGAACACCTCTTGGTACAAACGACGTTGCACTCCCTGTGTAAGCTACTTTGGCATTGCCAATTATATCCCCTCGTTGGTAACTGGTACCATCTACAGGAACACCAGAAACCGGTGCGTTTTTCGACCACAATACAAGGTATTTTTCAGCTCCCGCTCCAGCACTATATGAACCCGAAAGCGTATATGCTTGAACATTCGAAAACGTTAAGTTACTTGCGTTGGAAGTTGGTTCAGTAGCTAAATTATCCAATCCTACAGCGATTAAGTTAATAACATAGGGATTCTCGTCGTTGTCGTTATTAGCAATGGTTAAGGTTGCCGTACGAGTACCGTTTCCAGTAGGAGCGAAATTAAGCGAGTAATTTTGTGAACCTAATCCAGCGACAGTAGAAGCATTTAAACTCGTAGAGAATTCTGCTGCATTGGCTCCAGAAAGCGTTGCACCTGAAATTGTCAAGTTTTGTACACCACTGTTTTCTATGGTAATGGTATTGCTTGCCGTATTTCCAATCACGTATGTGGTATTGTTTAATGCAGTGGTACCATTGATCTTAACATTGATCTCTGTAAGCGGAGCGACATAAGGGATAATATCCGCGGTACTTCGGGGTACAATTTGGTAATTGGCATTGAATTGGCCTATCAATCCAATGATAGTTACTGGTCCGGCTGGAATGGCACTTCCGTCAATGTTTGTGGTTCCGTTGATTCGAACATCCAAGGTGTTGGCTCCGTTGGTGATTTGTACGGTACTGTTACCCGCCGCAAAGTTTCCGCTTTGAACAAACGTTACATTTTCAATACGAACTAGTTGTGCTTCTAAGGCTTCTCCTGCACTTGTAATCGGAATTACTTGAGGTACATTTGGAGTAACAGGTCCATGGTCAGTAAAGCTGTTCGTTGGCGATAATTCTAACAAGCCACTGAAATCAAATAAAACACCGGTAGCAGTTACAGAATCTCCTGTAGTAAGACTAGAAAGTGTATTTCCGTATATAGCAATACCTGCAGTTCCATCTTGCAGGTAACGTATAGAACCAAGTTCAGTTCCGTTTGAAACTACACCTTTTACGGTTACCGTAGCACCAATAGACATGTTTCGTACTTGCTGAATGGTTTGTGCGCCCAGTGTTAAGGTACTTAATGCCGCAACGAGTGTAAAAATTTTCTTCATAATTAGAATTGATAAGACAAAGATACATTAAATCGCAACCCTTGACCAAACATCACCGCGGATGAGGTTGCATCGAAATTTTGGTTACTTCCGTTCATGTTATTAGAAGCATCTGATATAAAAGCTTTATTAAGCAGGTTAATCACATTACCCGTAAGAATTAGTGCATCTTCTTTGAGTTTAAATCGATACCCAGCATATAAATTAACCAAAGTGTATGAAGGCATCATCCAAGATTCTCTTCCACCATTTGCGCCTTGCAAGGAAAAGGGATTAAAGTCCGAATAATACCGGTCGAAATATTGAATTTGACCTTTGAAATACAAATTTTTAATAGGTTCGTATCGTAGGGTTGCGGATAACGCAGTTTGCGCTGCATCCCCTACATGAACGCCTTTGGCATCAAAGGTATATTCCAATGAATCGTATTGAGGAATGACAATGGTTTTACTGGAGTTCCAAAACCAATCCCCCATGGAGAACATTAATTCTGTAGATAGTTTTTTAGAGATTTCCCAAGCCACATCTATTTCCCCACCAACGTGCACCGCATCCATTCCGTTAATGTTCACGTAAATGTTTTCACTTGGATCATTTGGATCTGGCACGGCTACACCGTATGGGAAGGGTTTGTTTTTCCAATTGGTTGCGTATGCATTTACATTCACACCAAATGATTTCGATGCGTATGAGAATCCTTGTTCCAATGCAAGAATCTTTTCATTATTTATAACACCAAAGAACTTGTTGTAGTTGTTATCAATTACGTTAGAATACATCGGTGTTCGGTTTAGGTACCCAATGTTCATAAACACGCTAGCAAATTCACTCAACTTGATGCTCGCTCCCGTTTTAAATGTAAATCCTGGGATGAATTTCCATGGTGTTTTAACGTAATCTACGCCTTCCGAATAGCTGTGGTATGTTTGACCATTATATGTTAATGTGTCGCCGTATCCAAACTGCAAAATGGTATCCCCAAGATTCAGTTCACGTTTTTGGAAGTAATCGATTCCTCGATACCCATTGCCGATTCCTGTAAGATTCACAAAGGCACTCACGGTTTTCGTCTCGTATGAAACCTGAGAAAAAGCACCTAACCAAGAAACTAATCCGTCGCGGTTTGAATTGAATAAATTCTTGGCAATTTTATCGCCTACGCGCTTCATTGGACTGGCAGCATTCTTATCAGATAAATCAATGTAGTAATCGCCGCCGATTAAATCTTTAACTTCTTGATAATGTGAACCCTGATAATATCGTGCATCTAAACCTCCTGAAATTTCAAATCCTTTCTTGATTTCATAGTTTACCTGTCCTAAATACCCAACCCAAAAGTGATTGTTTACGCTGGATAAAAGGATTTGTGTACTCTTGATTTCTGTAGCAGAGTATTGCATATCAATGTTGGGCGTTCCGAAAAGTGGATTAACTTTATTCGCTTCAACCATCTGATCCCAATCAATGAGCATATTCGAATCACGAATAATTGCTGATGAATTGTACAGCGCTGTACCTCCTCCGCGTCCAATGGATAGGTAAGCGAGATTCGAAATGGATAATTTTTTGCTTACTTTCCAAAAATCCTTCAGGGTGATTTGTGGTTTATTATAATAGTTCAAGCGCTCACTCATCACTTCCTTCTGGCCATCTACAGTGCGATATCCCCAATGTTGGTTGTAACGAATTCCAAGGTCTGTCATGAAGGCATTGGTATCAATCGTAGCACCGATTTCTTTGGCTTGATCTTCACTCCAATATTGAATAGGCTGACGAAATGATCGCTGTCCATGCTGTTGTGGAGCAGAAAATCCAGAAAGTGTAAGTAAATGCTTTTCAAATTGTTTTGAAACTTTGAGGTAGCCAAAGAACCCCTGACTCGGCGTGCCGTCTACCCAACCAGTTGCTTGTTTATAACTGGCAGCTGCGGTAAGCCCCCAACCACCTTTTAAAATTCCGGTGTTATACGCAATCGAGGTGCGCATCAAGTTTCCTGTGCCGTATTCTTGTTTTAGGCTTCCTCCTTTCTTATTTCCGATACCTTGCGTAATAATGTTAATGGTTCCACCAATCGATGGCATTGCGATTTTGGTAGCTCCCAATCCGCGTTGGACTTGCATCGTTGCGGTAATCGCATCCAGGCCAAACCAATTGGACCAATAAACCCATCCGTTTTCCATGTCGTTCACTGGAACGCCATCAATCATTACCCCAACATTCCGTTGATCGAAACCGCGCACATTGATCCGAGCATCACCATCTCCACCACCGGACTGTGTAGCATACACGCCTGCTGTTCCGTTAAGCAACATCGGTAAATCTCTGGAGCCCAATTCCTCTTGTATTTTTTGCGTACTTATCTTGGTTACTGCAATAGGTACCGGTCCATCTTTAACCACATTACCAATCACACGAACTTCGTCAAATTCCAAACTTCCTGACATGCTTAGGTTGACTACATGTTCGGTTTTGAAAATCTTCACCTCTTTCACAATGGTATCAAATGAAATAAGGGTTACCGTAAATCGGTAATTTCCGAAGGGCACATCCTTGATTTCATAGGAACCGTTGGATTCAGATAGTACTCGATTAACGACGGTACCACTACTCAGAGATTTTAATTCAATTTTTGCTCCACTTACGGTTTGACTTGAAGAACCTTCAGTAATTGTCCCTGTAATGCGGGCTTTACCTGTTTGTCCATAGGAGATTGAAGAAAGTGCCCCTATAAATAAGCTAAAGAAGAATAAATGTTTCATAGAAAAAAAATCCCGCCGAAGCGGGAATTAACTTATCGAATGATTACTTTTCGAATCTCTGATTTACCGTCTTTGGTGGTAATGTTTACAAAATACACACCCCGAGATGCTTCAATTTGAAAAACTACCAAGTCTTGGTTATTTATTTCCTTAGTTGAAAGCACTTGTCCGAAAGCGTTCAATACTTGAAAACGCTTAATGTTAGAAGCATTTTTAATGTATAGTGTACCAGAAGATGGGTTTGGATAAATAGAATAAGCTAATTCATCCATGTCGTTTGTTGATGCCGGATTACATTGACAATCGTGTGTTCCAAGTGAATTCCAATTACCATCTAAGATAGGGTTTCCGCTTCCACCTAAGACTGGATTACCATTTTGGTCTAATCGAACAATTACTGCAGGAATTGTATCCCACTCTAATAGCGGATCAAAGAATGCAACTTGTGTGGTAACACCTTTTTGAATGCTTGCTTTACGAATCATAGAATGATCTTTGGATACAAGAACTCCTTGACCGTTATTGAACGGAAAAGTAGTAGCCCAACCTCCGTCATTTCCTGCGGATGAACCGGTTTCATTTGCTGGGTTTTCTCCAATTTTACCGTAAATATCAACTAGAGCGAATCCAGGTACATTTGCCGGACTGATTACCGTAGCAGCATTCGCAGGTAGTGTTCCTTTCGCTAAAACAACGGCATCATTTCCATTCCAATAAAATGCATTCGAGGTATTGTACACAGGGCAGTAGAAACCATCTGCTCGCACTTGCAATGAATCCCAGATTGGCGCTTCTTGTCCTGTTCCAGCAGTATCTAATTTCTCTAACACAGCAACATAAACATCATGCGCTTGGACTGTTCCCGTTAATTGAACTGCATTCGCAACCGTTGCAGTGCTCGCTCCATTAGAATAACGAACAACGAAGTACCCATTTAGGTTAATCGCTTGATTCGTTGGGTTGTAAATTTCGAGTGCCTTATTATTCGACCAGCCTTCAACATATTCTGAAATGAATAAATCAGCACAATTCGTCTGACTAAACGATAAGGTTACGAAAGTAAGAGCAATTAGGGTAAAAAGTTGTTTCATGCATTCAATTTTATAAAGCAAAATTAAGTTCTTTTTTTTTAAAATCCTTAAGCTATCAAGGTTACCATTCTGTTAATTTCAACAATCTGTTGAAATATATTAAATTCGCGTCAAATCAATTGCATGAAATATATACATACAACCCTAGTTTTATTGGTGTTTAATGCCTTTTTTGCTCAGGAAATCACCGTTGAAAAAATTTGGAAAAAATACGAGTACCGCGCCCAAGGAATCGTCGGATTTAACTCCCTAGGAGATGGAGATCGCTACACTCAACTGGATGATCAGGGAAACTTAGTACTTGCCTATATTTCCAAGCCGAACGAGGCTCCAAGTGTACTTATCGACGCAAACGCCTTATCATACAAAGGAAAACAGGTCATCATTGAAGATTACAGTTTTGATAAGTCAGAACGCAAGGTTCTCATAATGACTTCAATCAATCCAATATACAGAAGGAGTTACAGTGCGGTATATTTTTTATATGACTTGGATACTAAGGTAATT
>JACCDP010476060.1_pt1 | contig 16137 bp, 13 predicted proteins | sample 7445841 | NCBI WGS metagenome assembly JACCDP01 (sample SAMN15323441, study PRJNA562643) | freshwater metagenome | isolation source: river surface water | place: USA:Blue River Watershed | collected 2017-08-17 | reverse complement strand
CCACCTGTAGTTCTTCTTGAAGTTGGAATTGATGGAATGTTTTTTAATCCAAGTTTATTAATCAAGTTTTGATAAAATGGATCTCTCTCATTATCAGGGGAAATTTTCACAATTATCTCTCCTGTAGCACTACTAATTGCTCTAGAGCCTTGAACAGCTAACGAGCTTTCAATTCCTGTTCTCCTAATTGAAATGGCGGGCAATATAAGTAAATTGTCTTTTGAACGCAATGGAGTTAGTTTTTTAGCCATTGCAAATCGGTCGCCGCCTGCAAATATAACTCTTGGTTTATTAAGTGAAAAAGTTTTGTTTACCCCTTTAAGATATTTTGTTGGAAATTTTATTGTTTCATCAAATAAAGTTTTTACACTTTTATCAATATCCAATATTGTACAAGCAGGTATTTCAACTGTTTCATATGGTGGATCTTCTCCCTGTAATCCACCATAAGGTAATTGCTCTAACCCAGCAATATCCTCTGGTGGCCTTTGAATATTCTGTCTTGTAATATTACCTTTGGTTCCATCAATAAAACGTTCTGGTACTGGAATTTCTTTTTGGTAGTTATAAAACTCTCCTTGTTGATTTCCAAATCTTTTTGCTTTACCTGTTGTCATATTTTAGTAATATTAACTAGAAATTATTTTCTCGTTAGAAAACTAAACAAATAAATTAGGTGGGTTACATGAATTATTTTTTATTATTGATAAAAATCATCATCAACTTCATCATCAATTAAGAATGTGTTAACTTTATTATCTCCAACTGGTTCAATTGAAGATTGACTGTCTTGATTAATAATTCTCGGCCCTTCACCAAGAGCGATTGGTGCCATTTCTTCTCCCAATCTTTCACGCATTTCTCTTGTATCGTTTGTAATGCCTTCCTTGGTTTCTTTAAGGCCACGTTGTTGAACGAACTCTTTTTGAACATCGTCTGGTTCTGATACTGGGGGCAGGTATTTTGATGGATCAAATCTACCTGGTCTTGCTGTTATAGCAGATATCCTAAAAGATCTGTCATATTCTTCTTGGCCCCAAAGGTTGCTTAGCGGTACGCAAACAACAATTTCATATGTGTGACTACCATAAGTGAAAAAATCACCTTCTGCAAGTTTTATATTTTTTAAATTCAAATCTCTTCCTTGGAAAAATACTTCAAGTTTTCCTTGCAGGTACGTACCATAGTTATTGCTTACGTTTTCCCACTCTGGTTGACCAACCATGGCATCAATCACTATTGGCCCATCATAGACTTTTTCAATTGCCTCATCGTAAGTTTCGTTGATCAATGATTTATTTGTTGACATTGGGAAATAATAAATTTTTTGCCCAATGATATCTTTGATCATTTCCTGAGTAACGTCAGTGTGATATTGAATCTCTTTTTGTGTTATAAAAAGTCTAGACATGGACCGTCACTCTATAAATAGATTTCATCCTTTGCTTTATATGCAATAGTATTATCTAATCCTAATAATAGTAGTTGGCGGCATTGGAAGCAAGGACATGATTTTATTTGTCTGTTCAAGCTTCATAGCCTCTTTTTCCATGAGCTTATCATAACTTAAACCATCTAGATATTCCTTTGCACTTGTTATAAGTTTATCGGTACCTTCTTTGCCAAAACTTAATAACTCTGGGCCGTTCATCGTTAAATCCGCACCAGGAATTGGAATGCTATTTGTTTTAGATCTGATCCAGCCTAGTGTTTGAGCGCAAAGATAAAGTGTGTATTCTCTAATCCAGTTTCTACACCAGATATTTAAACTGTCGTAGTTTACAACTCCAAGCGGTACGTTAGCAGGATTTGATACTCCATAAAGATTAGATGGGAAATAATAAGTACCACCAGGACCGCTGCCAGTCGTTAACCCAGAACCTATTACAGATGGGCTTGGTGTAAATGTACTATCCATTCTTGGATCATATGCGGGTTGTTTAAAACCAACTCTAATCCAAAGTTTTCTAGAACCACTAACCATAAGATCGCCAGTTCCTGGTGTTGGATAAATCCTTAAACTACGTCCTTTAAGTTCATATGAATAATGTGAACGGCGAATTCTGCGTGCATCTTCAAACAAGCCCGCTCTAATAACATCTTCATATAATGGCAACACAAAGTATTTTGTGTCTGGGATAGCTACACCCGCCTCAGATGTAAAATCTGAACCATAAGCAATTGTTGAACCATAGTTTGAGTTGAAAATATATTCAACAGGTTCAAAGTGATAAACGTTATAGATAGTAAATCTTACATTTGATCCTGAACCAACATAATCGAAAAGTGCAACTCCGTTTTCATCCCTTAATTCAGTGAACAAATCATAATCTTGGCGGCTCGCCGTTAGATAAATTGAACCAGAATAAGATTCTGCCCAGTTGCCATACCCAACGTAGCTAAGATATGGTGCAGTTAGGGTATCTAAATAACCTAATGTTTGTTGCACATAAGTATTTGATAAGTTTACAGAAAATAAACCATTACCACCGTTTGCATTTGGATTAAAACTTGCTGTTGGGGTTCCCAAAAGTGAAGCTAGATTACTTTTTGCGGCATATTCTGCTAATAAAGCATTTAATTGCCATGTGGCTTCTTCAAATGAAGTCCAAATAATCTTTTTTGTTAGCTCAACACTTAATACCTGCTCACCAAATCTTATCAAAACATAACGAACCATATTGTCCGCATCTTTTTGAAATAATGGCGATGAATCATAAAGACCAAATGCTGTTGGTCTGAGGGTTTGATTGAAGCCGCTGCCGATTGTTGACATATTACTTACTCAGATGCTTAATTAAACAAGATATAATGAATAACAAGCATTCTATTTTATTTTACTTGTTTCAATTATTTGCTGTGCTTACAGTCATTAGATTTGGGCTATATTTATAACCATGAAATTAAAAGATATTATTTTTGAAGCTGGTGCGATGGGCGGCGGTGGTGTCGTCGGTTATATGGGAGAAGAAGACTCTAATTTGGATGAAAAAAAACAGAAGAAAAAAGACGATAGGTGTACTAGAATTGCAAAAAGAAAATACCGTCGTTGGCCTAGTGCCTATGCCTCTGGTGCTGTAGTCCAATGTAGGAGAGGTAGGATATGGCGAGATTTAAAAGAAGAATTTGAAAACTTAGATTTAGATGAAGAGTTTATAAATGCCTACAGTGGGATGGACGAAGAAGTATTGATTGACACCGAAGAAGCAAACGAAGAGATTGTTGAACTATTACTGAATGAATTATTAGAAGAAGGCAGAAAATTTAAAGCAGAACGAGAAAAAGGTTTACATGGTTGGTTTTCAAGAAATAGAGGCAAAGGATGGATAGATTGCAGGACAGGAAAACCTTGCGGACGAGAAAAGGGAGAAAAAAGAAAATATCCAGCTTGCAGACCAACAAAAGCAATGTGCAACAAAGTTGGCCCAAGAAGAAAAAAAGGTAGAAAACCAATTTCTTGGATTCCAAAAAGTAAATAAAAATAACGACTTAGAGATGATACTGCTTATAAAATAATATTTGAGTAGTTAAATACGTTGTGGAAAAAATAACTCTTAGACAAGTCAGTGAAAGACCAATTGGAACTTTAGTTAGACCAGTTCAATTGTATAAGGGTTGCATTTTTCCACATAAAGAAAAAGAAAACTTCAGTTTTTGGTTTAGTAGAAACCAAAAAATAAAGTGTATGCATCAATCATTTAAAACATCAATTGAAAACTATAAAGTTTTTATGGGACGAGATAGGAATATAACAAAACAATTTGAAGAATTGCAGTTTGGTGATCTCAATAAACAAGATGGTATGTTAACAGATACATATACTGGTGTTGTCACCAATTTTGTTTATTACGACAACAAAGGATATCGCCTTTGTGATAGTTTAGAAAAACAAGAAAAACTATTGGCCAGAAAAAATAAATATAGGGACATACACATAAAATTCCTTGGTATAAGATTATATCATGATGTCGATTTAAATCTCATGCAAGGTAAAACTGAATGGAAATATCATTCTCAAGAATACTTTGACTTGCTTTATCCAAGTGAATATCTTATAACGCTAAAGCATTTAATGAAATTTGAGACGATCAAAGAATCCCAAAATATTATAACTTCAAGAAAAGAGTATATAGTTTTATCAACTGGCCTTAAAACAAATTTGGCAACAATAGCTTTAAACTCTTTAAGTAACAAGGAAGTTAAAATATTGACAGATACTAAAATTAGGTTTTTTGAACCTAGTATAGCTTTTTCAATTAAAGAGTTGAATCAACCAATATCTCAAACAGTTTGAGGACTGTCGAGTCTTTGGGTCAGTGCTTCAACATCTTCATGAAGTTTTTTAACTTGTGAGTTGTAAACATCGACATATTCTGGGGTTAATACAAGCTTTGATTCCATCCCAGGTGTAGTGCTTTCTTCGACACGAATTGTTCTAAAATGATCTCCAATATGTGTGTTAGTTGCCATACTCAAACAAAGTAGGTCAGCCAATTGTCTAATTAATTGATCTGATAGTACGTATATTTTTCTTTCGGTGCTCATAAACCAATATTATAAATTATTTTGTTTTATTTTGTTCAACAAATCTCTTTGTTCTTCTGTGATTGAATTTGGAAACTCAGGAATTATGTTAATTTTTAACAAACCTCGCTTGCCATTTTTTGGCAAACCTTTGTCTTCAACAACAACTTCACTTTGACTGGTTTTGTATTCAAAAACTAAATTATCTTCTCCGTCTTCCAATGACAATTCTTGTTTGCCGCCAAGGATAAAATCAAAAACATTAACATTTACATCCTTCATAAGATGTTGTTTGTTATTGGAAAGATAAAATCCTTTTGGAATATCAATTGTTGTACGGACAATGTAAACGACTTCTACACCTTGGATATTTCTAATTATCTTTCTTCCAATTGGAGAATTAGGTTGGATTTCAATTTCTTCCTTTAGTGTTTGATTTGTTATACCAGAAGCATTGCATGATTTACAATTCTCAATTTCAACTCCCATCCCACCACAATGTTCACAGGCTGTTTGGATCATTTGTTGAAAAAATCCACTTGATGATTTTCTAACTTGAGCACCAGTACCATTACATTGGTTGCATTTTCGATCAGTGTGGGTGATTCGGCTACCAGCACAATCAAAACAAGTTAGGTTAAAATTTAAATCTAAATTATATTTAGAGCCTTGCACCGCTTCTTTAAATGTAAGGACAATTGGATCTCCAATTTCAACTTCAACTTGTTTTGGTTTTTCTTGTCTGTATTGCCTCATAACTCCCCTACCCATAAACTGGGCAAACATATCGGCAATGTTTCCGAAGCCAAATCCTTGGTGCTGATTTTTTGAGGCTTCGTAACTACCATCGTTAATAGAGTTATAAGCTGATTGCACATCTTTAAAAGCTTTTTCTGCCGCAGCTTTTTCTTCTTCAGTTTTGTTAACTTGTCTATCAGGATGGTATTCAAAACATTTTGCTCTATAAGCTTTTTTCAATGTTTCTTCATCACATCCCTCAGATACACCTAGTACTTCATATGGATTTTGCATGTCTACTATAACTTTCTATAGCAGTATCAGTACTATCTTTGGACTTGTCAACGGGTTGGTGTTAATGGCGTCAATGATGTGTTTTGTTCTTGTGTTCGTCTTGCTATATCATCCAACTGAACCGCAAAAGCATTAACTTGATCAATAAATGAACGATATTTTCCATAACCATCATAAAATACAAATTTAATTTCGGTTTTAAATTCACCTGGAGTTATTGTATGCGTCACACCATTGACCACATAAATATTATCAGCAGTTGTCCCTGTTTGAAAATCAATATAAACTCTTTGACCAAAATTTACAAGTGTATTTCCTAAGCAAGTTACAGATAATTCAGCAGGAATAATTTGTATTGGTAAACCGCCTGGTTGTTCTCCGTTTGCTCTTTGTGGATTTGCATTTACTGCCCTAAGCATATTAGCACTTGATAATGCTGGATCATTCATTGAGGAAAGGTTCGCCGTATATATTGTTGTCCCCATACATCCGTATATAATATAAGGCATCGTTTTCATTATAAACTCTTTTAACTGCCCCTGACTCCCAGTGAAACGATAAAAAGTAAATCTCCCATCAGGATTCAGTTCTGTTCTTGTTGGCCTAATTTGCTGAATTAAACCTTCATGGGTAGCTAGATTAATAATTCTTTCTATTTCTCTTTTTTGATTTTCACCGATAACAGAATTTGTATTAACATCATTTAAATTGGAAAATGAAGAAAGAGTATTATCTCTTGCTATTTCAAGAATTGAACCAAACCCTTCGTAACGGGAAGCTTGTTCATCGAACACATGAACTCTTAAAATTGTTTTGCTATCATCTAAACTTTCATTTAGTGAGCCGCCTTCAATTCTAATGTTTTTTCTTGGTACTGCTTCCATATATAATTGAATTTGCGGCATTTTAAATGTACCATCTGGCGTGACATTTCTTAATCTATCAGATATTTCAGTTTGTAATCTTACAGCATCAAATCTTGCAGTAGTTTGTGTTTGGTTTGTATTTCTATCAATTGTTTTCTCATATAAATCATCAATTCCATAAACAGCCGCAGCAGGGTCATCTATAATTGTTCCTTGTAAAAATGACATAAATTCATTAATATTAACATTTGCCGCTCTTGAAGTTGATTCCATTCTGTAACGGAAATATTGTTCCATTAAATATCTTAAATCAACAACAAAGTTTCCTGTGTTAAGATATCTGGCATAACCAGAATAATTGTTAAATGGATAAAATAAAAATTGAACCTCGTCATATTTTTTAGTAGCCGCAAGTGGTTGACCAACAAAAACCATTAAAAGTTTTCCAAGAGAAACAATATCGTTTTCCTGACTAAATTCATTCAAAATAGATTGGCTTATATTTTCTCCAGGGACTGTTGCTGCTGGTTGGGTGTTTGTACCATCTCTTAAAATTCTTCTAAATGAATTTGCTGGTCTGCGTGGCGCACCAGCTACTCTATTTGATGGCAATTCAAAATTTTGAGGTAAAAATGGATCAATTCCTTCTTTTAATATTCTAAATTGAGATCTTAATTCATCTTGAATTGAATAGGATAGTTGTTCTAATAAAGGAGCATCTGTAGATGCTGGCAACTCTCGGTTATTTGTTCTAGCTGCTCTTGACTGATTAACTTCGCCAAAAAGTTCCGTAAACGCTTCTAATATTCCGCCAACATCTCTATTTCTTTCTGCAACGCCACGTAAACTTGACCGCAATTCCCTAATTTGGTTTACGAGTGTTGGAGTTAACCTAATATTATTTCGTATATCAGATAGTGTATCTAAAGCTTGAATTCCACGAATTTCTCTAGATGCATTGTTACCACCATTTCCACCACTTTCATTTGGTATAGATTGTCTAAAAATAGAAATAATTTGCCCCATGTCTTCAATCCTGACCAGAGTTTGCCTTGTCGCATCAGAAGCCTCGGCAATATTTACCAAAAAAATATCTGTAGAACCTTTTGTAAAAAGTTCAAGTGTAATTTCTACTTGACCAACTTCATCAAATGTAAATTGTGAATTTTTTATACCATATTTTTCTTTTACTCTAGTTGAATTAAACAAATCAGCATAATAATTTCCAGCTTCTGGTTGATCTGGATGAATTAATCCATATTCTATCATTATTTCAGTTGTCCCATAAAGATCGGATTTAACCAAATCTGCGATTTCATGTAAACGGCTTCTATCATGCAAAACAAATACTAATTTACCAGTTTTAAATGAAAATAAACCTGCACCAGAAGGGGCTAGATCTACACTGAATTCTTTAAAAGAAAGAAAAGGTCTAAATTTATCAATTACTGATGTTGACCTTAAACTATACTCGGCATCACCAGAACTTAATCTGTTATAAACTGGATTGGGCGTGTCAGCATTTACCATTGTCTGTGGGGAAGTAAATAATTCAAATCCTGCTGTTGCTAATCTCCCAGTTTGGTTTGTAGCACCAGTTATGCGTCCTCCCACTTCACTGGCCCTTGTTATTAAAGCTAATTTTGAGTTATCTCTAACCTGTACTGCACCCTCTAAAAATTTATAAATTGATGGGGCTAATAAATTACCATTAAAATCAGTTGTATCTTTACCAAACATAAATTGAATATCAAGATATGGTAATAGTCTAGCCATTTCTAAATTTGGAATACCATTAAAAATAATTGACAAACCCTCTGTTTCTTTACTGGATGGAGATATGTTTGGCGAATAAATTTCAATTGCAGATAGTTTTTTTACAATATAATCCTCATTTTGGAGTCCCAACATATTTCCAATATCTGCAACTGAATATGGCGTCTCGTTTAATGGCGAACTATGATGTAATTTTGCGAATTTAGCTAACTCATCTTCAAGATCTGTATTTACGGTATTATTATTTGTAGTATAATATTTTAATGCAGTAACTAAATCATTTCTACTACTATTAACTGTAAACACAGTTGGAACTGTATTAGATTCATTATTATTTTCTTCTGCATTTGAAATTATAACTTCATCAATTACTGGCAATGCTCCCTCTCTTGTATTGATGATTAAATCAACTAATTTTATTTCAGCTTGGCTTGGCCTCAAATTGTCTGGTGGAATTTGATTTGTATATCCTTGTAACTCTTGAAAAGCAATTAATGCAGAAAGATCCTCTGCATTAAGAACTCCAAAGTATTTTGAAAGTTTTTCAACGGCCCTATAATAATATATTCTTGGAAGCTGTCTTACCATAATTAACAATAACTATAAAAGTTATTAAATTATAAAAATGCTCTTATGTCATCAAGATTTGGAATGACTATAACTGTTCCTGGTGGAACTTGCAAACAATTTCCTATATTCGATGCGGCAGCTAATATATCGTATTTTAATGAATCACTATAAAATTCCGCTGCAAGAGTATCCAAACGCTCTTTGCCAGTTAAAACATGCTCTTCATAACGTATTGTACCATTAGCAATAGCTTTTCTTATTTGTGGAATAAATTCTGATGTTCCATAATATTTTCCTAAATTTAGTAATGGGGTACGATCATATCTCATTAATTTTATGCTCCTAGTTTATTGTGTGCTGAGAAGAAATATCTACTTCTACTACGAACAAAGTTAACTTCCCCTTCTGTTGACGAAGCAGCTTTACCCATCATGTTATTTATCATAGTGCCAGTTGGCCAGACAGGTGCAGTCATAAATCCTCTGCTGTCTAATCCTGGGCTTATATCATGAATTGGTGTTATTTCCATTGTTACCGTTAAAAGTTGTGGGGCACGCCCATCAAATCTTTCAACAGCCCAAGGAACATCCATTAAACCTTCTAAGTTCATTTCACGAATCACACAAGCAAGACCTTTCCCTTCTGTTGAGCAAAATGCTTTCATTATTGGATTAGGATCATCTCCATCACATCTGAAAAATTCAGGAACTGAGTTATTAACCGCCTCGGTTGCCACCACAGGATCAGTTATTTCTGGTTCAGGCGGCGGTAAAACTCGGCTTAAAGCACCTGGATTCACACAAATAACCCAGTTTGTTGGATCATCACCTGGATTACCATTACCCGCAGGAGGTGCCCAACTTCTTTTATTTCCTTGAACAATGAACCCATTTAATACACCATTTGGACTAGCGTTTAAAATCTTTACAAAGTAGTTAATACTAACTCTTCCTCTATGAATTGAATCAATTTGTCCAATAACATAATTTGTACCTGTTGGAATGTACAAGAAGTGATTGGGGTCCATGATATACTGACCAATCCTCACGATATTTCTTTGTCTTTGTCTAATTTGAGCGGGTGGGTCACCCATGAAGTTATTGTCTCTACTTGCTGCGGCCCATGTGTATTTCGTAGCTGTAGCTTTTATCTGAACACGATCTCCAACCTGTAATTCTCTTGGAGCTTGTGTACTAGCATTTCTTTCTTGCTGTCTTTGACGAACTCTGTCAGTCGGAGCTCTGGCACTAATTCGCCTTGTAGAAGCAAGCTCAAAAGTAGAACGCTCACCTTGGTTTATTCCAGCCAATCCAAAAAGTCTGGCTACAGCAAATTTAGAATAATTTGATTTCCAAAGATCACCAAATCTAATTCTCATTAATGGTGATGCCGCAAAAACTTGTGAGAATGGCTGAATAAATTTATTTCCTTCATAGGTCAATAATCTTCCTTCGGAAAACTGTGGATACAAACAGGCGGCAAGTCTATTAACTTTATACCACATTTGCTCATGGTCATCTTGGTTTGTTGCTAATATTTTAAAGGTAAAATTTATTGAACGTTTAGTGTTTTTGTATACTGGTATAACACCTGTTCGTCCATAACCTTCCGTCTCATTATATTCAGCAGAAAGATTATCTGTTGCACTTTCTAAAAATGCGTGAAATGAAATAATCTCATTTGTACGTAAGTCATGAAAATAAAATGGCATATAATCCATTTCCAAATAGTCTTCCATTTGTTTTACAGCTTCCTGCGAAATTCTATCACCAGAAGCTGGATTTGTTATTATTTCATTTGTCCTTCTTAAATTTAGATCTAATTTTGCATAGGGATCTTCCCCAGTTAATTCTTTGGCTCCGTTTCTTATAGCTTCAGGTAGTAATAAAAGAGATGGGGTTGTGTTGTTACCATATGCTAAACCACCATCTCTTGAATCTAGCTTGTGTTTAACAACCAATACAGCAGGATTAAGACGATCAGTTGTTGGAACATCTATACCATAAGAGGCAATATTTTCTCGCATATTATCTATGTCAGAAAGATATCCCCCAATACCAGGAACAGGCACCTGTTGATTATAACCTTCAACAGTTAAAACTTTATCACCAATAATTGACAAGATTTTAATAAATTTAATCGCAAAATTTGATCTTAATTTCTCTACTTCTTCTTCAGCAGTTTTTGCGGGTTCACTATTTGTGTATAGCTTTAATGCGTTATTTACAGCGCCACCTGGGTCGCTTGTAAAATTTTGACCTGTAATAGTATTAGCTAAATTATAAATCGCCCCTAAATTTAATTCATTAATCGCAGCATTTAATTTTCTTGCAAATATTGATATATATCCATACATTTTTGAATGCTGTCCAGCATGTTTGCCATCAACTTGAACTCTATAGTTTTCACTCAAACCAAAAAACTGTCTAAATCCTGCTTCAACTGAAGAATAAAAATCATTTTTAATTGGGGGTGTGTCAAAAGGATCTAAAGCTTCTGCCATTTCATCTGATCCCTGGTTTCCCAAATTAGAACCCATAAATGTTTGTTTATCTCTAGTAGTACCATCAGTAAGGTGATCTCCAAGAGTTTTACCGTATATATTAAATCTTTCAATAATTGATTTAAGTGCAAGCGATAGTGCTAAAATTTTTGCAAATAACACTGGGGATGATACTTGGCTTTTTGTACCCATGAATGGTTTAAATGGGTTGTTTGGGTTTCCATAGGAATCTACAAGAAAAGAATTGTCAAATACTGAATCGTTGTTATCTAAATTTAGATAACCAGGTTTAACAAGAGATAAAACAGTGGAAGGTTTCATAGCCCCAAAGTTTACTTTAAAACCACTGTCAACTAAACTTAATTTTTGAGCTTCTTCTGTAATTTCAGAACTTAATACTTGTATGGGCACACCACCTGTTGAAGCTAACAATAAATTAACCCCAAGGGTTTTCATATCTCCAATACTAACCTGATTTTTTTTATCAACTTCAACAACATCTGGAAATTTTCTTGGGCCATGTTCGCCAAGCGTTTTATTTTGGACGGTCCCCAAAACAATATCATTTTCAAAAAAAACAGGATTATTTGCGTATGGATTACTTGGACTGTTTAGATTGTTATCAGCAAGTAGGTTACTAACACTTTTGTTTATTAATGAATTTTCAGGATCTGTTGAAAGTTGATTTAATAGTGTTGGCCAGTTAGGGTCACTAGGTTCAATACTTAATTTTCCTTTTTTTATCCTAAAACCTAACATGTTTGAATTTGATGTTGTTTCAAGACTGGTTTTTGCCTCTTCTGATGCAATTGTTTTTATTAACGTTGCTTGAAATTCAGGTACCACTGATAATGGATCTTCTGCGCCTTCGTTACTTGCCTCATAAAAATTTCTTGATATTGGAAAAAAATCGTTTGCGTTTTCGCTGTTAACTCCAACAGTTTCAGATACTTCTTTTCTATATGGCTCTATGATGTCATCACCTCGATTTGGCTCAGTTGGAATTCTTTCTAACTGACTTTCCAAAATGATAAAATATTTCCCTGTATTGTTGTGTCTATAGAACGACATAATTCTAAATTCTAACTACATAGCATTCATTTTTTAAACTTTATACTTTCCTATCTTATTTAAAAATAAAACTCTTATTTAATAAAGGAAAATCATATAAATGAAACCAAGCAAGCCAAATCTTATTTATCAGGCAGTTGTAGACTATCGTAACGAGGTTAATACTACCTATAACATAATAAAAGAAGCTCTAGAAAATCCTGCTTTCATGGAGACGAAAGCAAGATATAAAAACACTCTAGAAGTACAACTTAACGAAGCGGTTTTCTCAGCCGCACCTTCATTAAGAAGACTTTCAGTTGGACCAGGATTAGCTGGTCCAACCACAGCCGCATTAAATGCAATTGGTAGACTAGAAGACTTATTAAAAGTAACCGATCCAAATATAAATGAAGTTGGCTCTAGAGAAGTTTCAATGCTTGATAGGGCAATCAATGATGCAATTTACGCTCTTGAATTTGAAAGAGATCAAGATGTGGAAAAGTTGAATTCTCAATTGGCTAAAGCTCCAACAAAAGAAGATAGTGATATGATTGTCGATGAGATAAACTCTGTTGAACGTTCAGTAGAAACGGTTAAAAATAAAGCTAAAGTTACTCTTAGTAAGGCGTATTTTAGATTAAAAGAACTATTAGACTTTTTTGCCGCAAAAAAATCAGAGATCGACAATATTATTAGTGATTTAATATCAACAAGCACTACTTTGTCTAAAGCATACAGAACTAATCCGAGGGCAGCAGAAGCTAAAGTTAAAGCGGCAGAAACAAAAAAACAAAAACAACTTAGAGATATTGAACTTGAAGACGAAACACAAGAGATTGAAAGAAAAATAAAGAGTGGTGGCGTTTTCAGCAGACTACTTAGTAAGTTGAAAGGCAAATAATAATTCATGAAAAACGTTTTAAAGGAAGCCGTCGCTTCTCAATATAGAAAAAACACTAAATTACAATCAATTCTTAAAGAAGTTATTTCTAATCCATTATTCAACAAATATAAAAAATTTGAAAATGAAATAGAAATGCAATTACATGAAGGATTGTCTTTTGGGCGCGGACCAGCATTAGGATCAATTTCAGTTGGCGCAGGGGGAAGCGGTTTATACGGGGAACATACAAAAACACTTGCTACTCTCTATAGAAGATTAGAAGACGCTAAAATGACTGATTTTGCTATGTTAAATGACATGGCAAGAAATCTTGAAAAAATTATGGATGCCGTCGATCCAGTAATAGAACTTTTGGAATCTGAAACACCTGCTGTTAAAGAACAGGCTAATATTTTAGTGTACAAAGTATACATGTATCTTAAAAATATGCTTGAATTAGTTGTTGGTGCTAGCACTAAACTACGCGGCAAACTTCCAAGTGGATTCGAAACTGCTGGACTTCAAGCAGTTAAAACTTCTGGGGAGCGTAAGCGCAAAGCAGAAAAAGAATTAGAAGACGAAGAAGAACTAAGACAAGCTAGAGAAAAAATACTTGGCGGTGGAGGTGGACTTTTCTCAAGAGCCGCAAGAGCTGTTAGAGGGCTTTTTAAAGAAGATTTAGCTTCACTTAATGAAGGCTTAATGAGCGATTTATTAAACCCTGGTAATGGTAAGCTTGATAAATACACATCAAAAGTTGATGCTTTTATTGACGAGGCAATCGAAACTTGTGATGAATTAGTTGAAGAAGGCAATAGTATGTTAGAAGAAGATTTTTATCGCCTTCCACAAGCAGGGGAAAGATCAAGACTAATTCTTGAAATGATTGGCTTAATAAAGAAATTTAAATGTGATCTTGAAAACATTCCATGGCAGCTTAGACAACGTATGGGTTAATCTAAAATATTTAAGTTAAAATTATCGAGGCATCAGTATTAATCAACTGATGCTTTATTTTTTATAACATCTATTTTTTTAGTTTGTATTTATTTTTACATAAATCATGAATAAAAATAAATTATTGCTTGAAGCCGTAAAACATCAGCAAAAAAAACTTGGCCATATAGAAGGAATATTAAATGAAGCCTTAATGCATCCTGTGTTTATGTCTCTTAAACAATTTGAAAATGAAATTGAATATCAATTGTTTGAATCTTTTGGTAGAGCACCAGCACCAGGATCAATTGCTGTTGGTAGTGGTGGTTCTGGTAGATTTGGAAAATACACTAAAGTTATAGATGAATTTAATAGACTTTTAAGTGGGGCACCAAAAATTACCGCAGGAAGACTACCCCGTGGTTTCGGCGCTGATTTGGTCAATATTTTTGAATCTGCGGAAGAAATTATTGGAATATTAAAAGACGAAAAACTTGACAAAGAAACAAAACAAGAAATTAATATCGCTTTATTCAAACTAAAAAACTATTTTAAAGAAAATTTAAAAAATCTAGAAAGCTACAAAGCTGAACTGGCTCAAAAAGAAACCCAAATATTTCGCGATAAACAATATGTTAACAGTGCTATAAACAGTATCGTAGGTTCACAAGCTGATTTAGATACCTCTTTGAAATCTATTCCTGGTTTTAGCGGCAAGGAAGCCGCCCTTGATTTTTCAAAATCTCAAGCAGCAGCGGCAGAAGCAGATAAATACCAAGCTGATTTGAAAAAACAAGCTGGTGGCGGGGTATTTAGTCGCTTAGCTCGCAAAGTATTTGGATAAAAATTAGCTCTCCTTTATATGGAAAGTTAATTAATTTACGCCTTGTCTTTTGTTGCATAAATACTTATTTAATGTTATGACAAGTGCCATAAAGTTATCTGAAATTATTTTTGAAAATGTTCCATCACAAGAAATTTTAAAAGTATTTGCTGTTTTCTTAGAAGATCTTTTAAAAGGTGAACTAACACAATTTCAAAACTATGGAAAAAAACTAACAAAAAAACAATTGTTAGAACTTGTTAAAACTGGTAAGATTGAAAATCTTGAACCTGAAAAGTCTGAAATTGTATCAGCAGAATTAGAAAACTTTAAAAAAATACTACAAAATGCAAAATTTGATTTTGCTCATTTAAATGAGTTTGGCAAAAAAACTGAAGAACTTTTAGCACTAATAGATGAAGTAAAACCAGCACTGGAAAGTGATAATGCGGCAACAAAAGAACACGCATATCAACTGGTTTATAAATTTTATACATACATTGAAAGACTAAAATCCATGTACATAGACGCTTCTGTACAGTTTAACAAGAAGTTGCCAAGTGATTTCAAACCAAGTTTCAAAAAAGAACCAATTGGTGGCAGCGAACAAGTCCAAATTACACAGGTTATGAGCAAACCAGGATTAGTAAGGTCAATTCTTAAAAAATTAGTTCAAGAAGGTTTTTATACCAGTTTAGAAGCAGGACCAGCTATTAGTCATCTTAACAAGATGGTTAAAGAACTTTCTGCTAAAAAATAATAGGCAAATTTCCTGCTTTCCTTTTGTTTCACTTGCTTTTGTAAATGCAAAAAGCAATAAACTATTGTATTGCGTTTGAAACCTCCTAAAACACAGGAAAAACGCAAAAAAATGTTATTGTTATATGCCTAGACCATATCTAGACTATAATAATCATACAAACTACTGCAATTTTCCACGCTAAAAAACCCTGGAAATTTCCACGTATTTTTAACCTACTTGGGGTAGTTTTTGGGGCAATTTTCACACAGGAAACCAAAGATACAATTGCTCTGCCCATACCCTGTTAAAAAAGTCTTTTAGTTCTGCTGGCATTGATTCAACGTTAATTGGCACTGAGTCATCATGGAACTCAAAAAGGGCTTCTGTTAATTCTGGGTCAACAACTTTTTGTATGTAAAGGGTTTCATG